>Ga0137418_10003267_pt1 | contig 14896 bp, 15 predicted proteins | sample CZODoug3_1_2_16f_FD_122242 | JGI IMG/M metagenome (GOLD analysis project Ga0137418, IMG submission 122242) | Vadose zone soil fungal communities from Angelo Coast Range Reserve, California, USA - CZODoug3_1_2_16fungal (Hybrid Assembly) | ecosystem: Environmental > Terrestrial > Soil > Vadose... | reverse complement strand
GGCGGAAGAAAGGCCAGATACTAGAACCGGACAGATCACGTGCTAATAGAACCGGACATCTCGATGTGCTAACAATACTTCGGCAAATTTCCCCTTGACAGGCGAATATAAAGCGAATATTGTGCGTACTCAGTTTGGTGGATTACGCCTGAGCTGCCTTGTTTGCCGAGCTGAAACGGTAACCAAACGCCTGTCCAGAGGGGCAGGTTTTCCACAGGCAGGACAGGTGAAGGTGCAGCGAAAACGTACAGGGAACGCTGTATGTGCTAAACAACTGAAAATAATATACTTGAACGAATTAGTTCTGAGAGCCGCGTACTAGGAGAGCAGTTTAAAAGGCAAAATGAACCTTGCGTACCATCGCCATTGGGACCCCCTTTAGTGTCAAATGGTACAGGTAAACACGGAGTGGACCGTAAGTACAGGTTCAAGCATCTAAGTGGTTGCTGGAAGAAGTAGGGGAATATAGGTAGGACAGTTGAGTGGGAGCCATACGGTGGGGAAGGTAACCGAGGACAGAATGAAGACCAAGGACAACGGACGGAAGTGGATGTGGCGGTTCCTGGCGGTGCTGGTAGCGCTGCAGCTTTACTTTGTACGTGAGCTGCTGGCGGCGTTTGCGTTGTTTGCGCTGGCATTTGCGGCCATCGCTTTCGTGATTGTAAGCCTGTACATGCTGCAGAAAAGCTGGGAAGTTGCGGTTGGGAGGGTTGCCGCGAGCAGCCATCCACTGGTGAATTTCGCACGGCGCGGGGTATCAGCGGTAGAAGATATGGCGCGGCGACCGCTGCGTCGACCGGGTTCCGCGACACCGCGAGCAATCTAAGAAAGTTTCTGGCGTAAGCCGGAGCACATGGGCCAACCGGACTTGAGACCGGTTGGCCCTTTTTCTTTTGTGCTACTCTCTGCCGCGTGCGGAGGGCACTCATGCGACGAGAGCTGTTGGCGGCGGCTGTGGCGGTGGTTGGGATCCTGTTTTGCGCGATCGGGGCGGGTCAGGCTCAGGAGAAAGAGAAGGCCGCGGCTAAGAGGATTGCGGTTCGTGCGGGCCGGCTGATCGACGGGAAAAGCGACACGGCAATCGCGAACGCGCTTATTTTGGTGGAGAACGACCGAATCGTCTCGGTGAGCGCGGGCGGCACGGCGCCAGCAGGCGTGGAAGTCATAGATTTGTCGAAGGCGACGGTGCTTCCGGGACTGATCGATACCCATACGCATCTGCTGCTAAATGGCGATATCACCTCCGAAGACTATGATGTGCAGTTGTTGAAGCAATCGATTCCATATCGGGCGATATTGAGCGCGCGGAATGCGCGAATCGCGCTGGAGCATGGTTTCACCGCGATGCGCGACCTGGAGACCGAGGGCGCGATGTATGCCGACGTGGACATCAAGAATGCGATCGGGAACGGGGAAGTGCCGGGTCCGCGGATGCAGGTGGCCACCCGAGCGATGACGCCGACGGGGATGTATCCGTTGCTCGGGTATTCATGGGAACTGCAGGTGCCGAAAGGTGTGCAGTACGTTGACGGGGTCGACGGAGCGCGCAAGGCGGTGCGCGAGCAAGTAATGTATGGGGCGGACTGGATCAAGTATTACTCGGACCGGAAGTATCACTTTGAGGCCGATGGCGTGCTGCACAGCATGGTGAACTTCACGGACGAGGAAGCGAAAGCTATCGTTGACGAAACCCACCGGCTGGGGAAGAAAGTAGCGGCGCACGCGATTGGGAGCGACGGGATCGCGGCGGCCTTGCGTGCTGGTGTGGACACGATTGAGCACGGCGATGGACTGACCGATGCGCTGATCGATGAGATGGCTCGGAAAGGCGTGTACTGGGTGCCGACGATCACGGTGGGAGCGTACGTGGCGCCGGGACGCGGTGGGAATTGGACGAAGATGGTGGATTTGGAAAAGACCGCGTTTCAGAAAGCGCTGAAAAAGAATGTGAAGATCGCGCTGGGGACGGATGCGGGCGGATTTGACTGGAAAGAACTGAACCAAGCCAAGGAATTTGGTTATTACGTCAACTATGGCATGACGCCGATGCAGGCTATTCGGTCGGGAACTGTCATTCCCGCGGAGTTGCTGGGCTGGAGCGACAAAATGGGCACCATCGAGCCGGGCAAATGGGCCGATCTAGTGGCCGCTACTGGCGATCCGCTAAAGGACATCACGGAACTCGAACGAGTGAAATTCGTGATGAAGGGCGGAGTGGTATTCAAAAATGAAGCGCACTAGTGACGACCGGACAACGTCACCCTAGATTACGGAGAAATGAAGGAGTAGCTTATTGGGTTGGAGGTGCAGCCATGCGCAAACACGGGATCTGGCTAGCTCTAGCTTTAGCGGGTTTGGTTTTGGCCACCGCAACTGCTCAGCGGGGACAAGGCGCTCCCGCGCGGTCTTCCGACGACGAACACGCAAGGCGGAGCGTGGGCGTAAATACGTTGCGCGCCATCAACACGGCTGAATACGGATACAAATTCAAACACGGCACCTTTGCCAGTTGGGACGTGCTTCTGATCAGCGACGTTTTTAGTGGTCAAAATCATTTCGCGCTTCAGACCTTCGGCGCACCTTACGAGCCGCAACTTGGGAACGTACATTTTTCGAAGGCGCCTGAGATCTTGCCGGGATGGACGATCCGTCTCAACGTGACGTCAGACGGCAAGGGATACGACGTTCTATTGGAAGACAAAACCGACAAACACTGTGGTTATGCGGTCGTCAGCAATGAAAGCGGCCTGATTCGGCAAAGCAAAATAATCGACTGTCAGATCTGAGGTCCGTACGGATAGTCCTAAGCGCGCATGTTGGCAAGCCTTGAAGTTTGCTCTCCGGATGTTGCGCAAGCGCCCCAGGTTCCTATCGTCGTCTTACGATTTGAGTGAACTGGCTAGCTCTGGCGCAAATCAGAAAAACGCTGCGCCGCCGTCGACGTTGATCGATTGCCCGGTGATTGCGCTGGATTGATCGGAGCAAAGGAACAGCGCGGCTGTGGCAATTTCGTCCGCGGTCTGCGCACGGCCCTGCAGCAGTGTGTTTAAGAATCCGTCCAACTGTTCTTTCGGACTTATGCCCATTTTCTTAGCCAGGGTGGCGCCCAGCTTTTGTGACATAACTGTTTCGGTGACCGGGCCGGGGCAGAGTGCATTAACACGCACGCCCTTGCGCGCGGCCTCGGCTGCGGCGACCCTCGTAAGACCTAGCATTCCCGCCTTCGCCGCAGCATAAGCGGAGCCCCAGGCGAACGCCGATTTTGCCGACAAGCTGGAGATATTGAGGATGACACCGGAGCCGCGGCCGTACATTTCGGGCAGAACCAGCTTGCTGAGCAGAAAGGCTGCGCGAAGGTGGACGGCAATCACGTCGTCGAATTCCGACAGCGGATAGTCCTCTATCGGAACTACTGGGCCATAGTGGCCAGCGTTGTTCACCAGGATATCGACACGCCGAAATTTTCTGCGAGCCGCACCAACAATTCGCGCACAGTCCAATGCGCTCGTGAGATCTCCGGTTGCGAACCCCGCTTTGCCAAACTTATTGATCTCTGTATTTGTGGAGGCCAGTTCCGCTTGAGTGCGCGCAGTAAGAAAAACCGCTGCACCTTCGCGAGCGAACAGTCGTGCGATCGCGCGCCCAATTCCCCGTCCAGACCCGGTAATAAGGGCGACTTGATCCTTCAGCAACATAGGATGAGGAGGATAAAGTGACAGACGCAGCAGGGCAAGAAACTTTTGGGAAGCGATGATCGCGCGAAGCAGACAGGCGTCAGTCGACAACCTAATCGTCTTTTCAACATTCTAACTGCATGGTGCTTGTTCTAACTCATCGAGGTAGTGCCGTGTGTCGATCGTTTAGCGTCGGCCGCTCCTTCGTGGCGGTCTCAATAGTTTTTCTGTTGGCTTTGCTGATGGTCGCTTGCGGCAGTTCGACTAGCAGCAACAGTCCCAGCAACTCCGGTAGTGGCGGAGGCACCCCCAGTCCGTCACCCACGCCATCTTCGATCGATGTCACCACCTATCATTACGACAATCTTCGCACCGGCCAAAATCTGACTGAAACAGCGTTGACACCTGCAAACGTGAATCAGGCCAAATTCGGCAAACTTGGCGAACTGATGGTGGACGGCAAGGTCGATGGTCAGCCGCTGTACTTATCGCAGGTCGCGATACCGGGAATTGGCACTAAGAATGTTCTCTACGTCGTAACGGAACACGGAAGTGTATTCGCCTTCGACGCCGACACCGTAAGCGGAACGTCGGCTAAGCCTTTGTGGCAGATTTCCACGCAACTCCCAGGAGAGAGTCCAAGCGATAATCGCGGTTGCAGCCAGGTGACACCAGAGATCGGCATTACTTCGACGCCGATTATCGACCGGACGCGAGGCGCCATCTATGTCGTTGCAGTCTCCAAAAACGCGAGTGGAAGTTACTTCCACCGTCTGCACGCGCTAGATATCACCAGTGGCAAAGAACTATTTGGCGGGCCCATGACCATCACTGCAACGTTTCCAGGCAACGGCGCCGGAAGCTCCAACGGAACCGTGATCTTTGATCCTGCTCAATATAACGAACGACCCGGCCTTTTGGAACTCAATGGAACGATTTTCACAACCTGGGGATCCCACTGCGATATCGGCGCATATACCTCTTGGATGATGGCCTTCAGTGCCGATACGTTGAAGCAGACCAACCTGCTTAACCTGGTGCCGAATGGGAGTGACGGCGGTACCTGGATGTCCGGCGCATCGCCTGCGGCAGATGCGGCAGGGAACATTTATTTCATCATCGGCAACGGCACGTTTGACACTGCTCTGAACACGGCTGGATTTCCTTCGCAAGGCGACTGCGGCAACTGCTATGTGAAAGTCTCCTCTACACTGCCACTCACGCTTCTCGACTATTTCACTCCCCTGAATACCGTTGCAGAATCAAATGTGGACGAGGATTTGGGCTCAGGTGGACCGTTGCTGCTTCCTGATGTCACCGACGCCTCTGGAAAAACGCGACACCTTGCGGTAGGCTCCGGCAAAGACGCGATTATTTATGTGCTGGACCGCGACAATATGGGCAAGTTCAGCTCAACGCAGAACAATATTTACCAGCAGATTTCGGGGCAATTGGGCGGCCAAGAATTCGGCAAACCTTCTTACTTCAACGGAACCGTCTATTACGGCGCGGTGAATGACTCGATCAAGGCTTTCCCCATCGCTAGCGCAAGATTGGCCACCACGCCTTCATCAAAAACTTCGACGCAGTTTGCATATCCGGGCGCGACTCCAGCGATCTCCGCCAATGCAACCAACAATGGCATCCTGTGGGCGGTTGAGAATGGGGCGACGGCCGTTCTTCATGCGTACGACGCCACGAACCTCGCTAGCGAGCTATACAACTCCAACCAGGCAGCGGCGACGCGAGACCATTTCGCCGGAAATAAATTCATCACTCCGATGATTGCGAACGGGAAAGTATTCGTGGGTACGCCAAATAGTGTGGCGGTCTTTGGGCTGCTGTAGGCGTCACTTCTTCGACGGCCTAAGATCCTTCAGTAGGTGATGCACCAGCCCGTTCACCTCATCCTCGGAGAACGAGAACGTGTTGCGGTGCACGGGTTTCTCTCCCACTGCACGATATACCAGGTGATCTGACGGGTTCTGCACGACAGCCACTACGATCGTGCCTTCGCGGAAGCGAACATTCTCATAACCTACGGCAGCGGGCCCATAGCCCCATCCGCCATAGCAGCCGAAGGGGCCACACATCAGTCCCGGGTAGACGCCCGGATACACGCGCTCGACCGTCACATTGCGACGACGCACAGCGATATGAAAGTCCACCAGGAAATCTGCAGAATCGGGATCGGTGGCTTCTTTCAGGCCCTTTTCAGTCAAATTGCGCTCGATGGCGGTCTTTACTTTGGCGCGCAGGACATCACTGTCGGCATCGGTCTCACGGGTCACGGTTTCACCGCGCCGCAAGTCGTCCCGTGAAATAACTCGTCGCGAATCGCGATGAGAAGTCTCTTCCGCGGCAGGCCGCCATGCCCAGGTGGCGTGGCGAGCTATGTGGACATCCGGGTCTCGCGTTATGTGAACGTATTCGTCGCATCCGGAAAGCAGTGCGGCGCAAGTAATGGCGCTAATCGCGAGAAGGGCGGCTCTACCTTTGACAAGCCTCTGAAGTGGCATCTTTACGTCCTCCAGACGTAAACAATAGTATTCCCCCTACTTAACCCTGTATCTTTGCAATAGTTGCGGGTGGCCAGCCTCGATCGGGATTAGGAACGCGCTCCCCAATCGGCGGGAGGGAACACGATGGGCCAAAACTGCGGGGTGGGCTGATCAAACTCGAAAGCGACGGCGGAGTTCCCGGCCTCGGAGGTTTCGACTCGAACCACGTGGCAGCCCTGCTGTACTTTAGCTCTTTCGTTGATTAGTAAGATCGGCTGGCCAGTCTTAACTTCCATTTTCAGCTTAAGCAATCCGCCGTGCGCATTGACCACCACCGTTTGCGTATTCTCGCGCACATCTTTGCCATCCCGCGTTTTAGCCTGCACGACCACGGGAATTTGCAGCATTACACGCTCGCTGCGGCGCCGGTTTGCTGGATTGGAGTCCGTCAATTTAGTCTCGACAAGGCTTCAGAGCACTATACCTCACGAGATTGCCGGAGATTGAAGGGAGCGAAAAGGGAAGTGCGACTTCGTTACTAGCGCAGTTTGGACTCCAGCCGGGTTCTTACCTCCGGCCATTCCGAGTCAAGGATGCTGAAATAAACGGTGTGCCGGATGCGGCCGCTTGCGGTGATCATGTGATTGCGAAAAGTTCCTTCTTCGCGCGCGCCAATGCGCAGAATCGCAGCCCGCGAACGCTCGTTGAGCGAGTCGGTCTTCAACTCGACGCGAATGCACTTCAGGGTTTCAAAGGCATGGCGTAGGAGCAGGTATTTCGCTTCGGTGTTGATGGCGGTGCGCTGCCATTGCCGCGCCACCCAGGTCCAGCCAATCTCCAGGCGATGGTGAACACGGTCGATGTTGCCATAGCGGGTGGACCCGATGACGCGTCCGCTTGCCTTGTCGACCAATGCGAAGGGTAGAGCGGACCCGCTTACTCGTTCCCCCAGCGCGGTCTGAACATAGGCGCTCATCTCCTCCACCGTACGCACCGGCGTCGGAATCCACTTCCAGAGATCCTCGTCGAGTCCGATTTCAGCCAGGCCTGTCGTGTGTTCCGTGGTTAACGGTTCCAAGCAAACGTAGCGGCCTTCCAAAATCACGGGCGCAATCGCCATTTCGCTCATAGGCAAGCATTCTGCCTCGAATTTGTTGCGCCAGAAAGCGTCCGCCCTCGCCACTCCGAGCCACCTGTCAGGCCGTTTTGGCCCACAAGCTATACTATGTCTGCCTATGAGCGACATAACCATCCTCGATATGAACTGGGTGGGGCGGCCGCATTCCGTCGCGGCGGCGCTATTGGAGTCCGGCGGGCACCACGCCATCATCGATCCCGGGCCGGAGTCGACCTATGCAACGCTTCGCGAGCACCTGCACTCGCGAGGATTGTCGGCTGCCCAACTCGATGCTGTTCTGCTCACTCACATTCACCTGGATCATGCCGGAGCTTCGGGTTCGCTGGTGCGAGAAAATCCGCGGCTAGCCGTTTATGTACACACTCTGGGAGCGCCGCACATGATTGATCCGTCGCGGCTGCTGGCCAGCGCGGCGCGGCTCTGGCCGGATACCCTGCATCAGTTATTTGGAGAAACTCTCCCGGTACCCAAGGAAAATTTGCGCATACTCGAGGGTGGAGAGACGCTGACTTTCGGCACGCGCAAACTCGAGGTGGCATACACTCCCGGCCATGCTTCGCACCATGTCAGTTACTTTGATGCAGCGGAAGAAATCGCTTTCGTGGGAGACACGGCCGGCATTCGCATCGACAACGGCCCGTATATCCTGCCCGCCACACCACCGCCGGATATCAGTCTTGAGATCTGGGAGAACTCTTTCGCGACGATTCTCGCGCGGCGGCCTTCGCGGCTTTTCCTCACTCACTTCAGCTACGCGGGGAATCCTGCGGAGCACATCGACGAATTCAGGAGAAGGTTGCATCATTGGGCGGAACTCGCCGCCGATGTCTTACGCTCTTCCGCCGATGAAGCACAGGCAAAGCAAGCCTTCGTCGCGCGCGCGCAAGCTGAGATGCAAGAACAACTTGGCGCTGAGGAAGCGGATCACCACGCCTTCACTGCTGGCCTGGACCTTTCCTTCTTGGGACTTGCTCGTTATCTGCGCAAACGCGCTGAGGCGGAAGCTACCGTCTGAACGTTTCCTGACTAACAGCAAGGTCAAATTTTCCTGGTTTACTTGCACGTCTCATCCTTTCGCCGCCCCGAGTCCGCGAGCGTGTGTTCGCCCTAAAATGGATTGAAAGCAACGTCATTACGTTCGGGCACACATATGCGGCAAACCGCGCGGCTGGCCGGAGTCGGATTTGCAGTGCTTTATTTTTGCAGCGCCATTCGTGCGGATACCGTACAGGGCGGCATAATTGCATTCCGTGCCGACGTTATCGTCAAGCAGAACGCGACACTTGAGGTCCGCGAAGAGATCACCCTCGATAACGCCGAAAAATACTATCGTTACGGCTTCATTCGCAATTTGCCCATCGATTCAGATGACCGCTGGGATCCAAAGTACGTTGGTGCATACCAGAGAGATAACGGGATTCGAGTCACGATTCTTGAGGTCACTCAGGATGGCCGGCCGATTCGGTATGAACAAGGCCAAGGCTATGGGTATTCGCAATTGCGAATTGGCGCGAAGAATGTGCCGCTGGACGCAGCGGAACACCGGTACGTGATTCGCTACTCAGTGACAGGAGCACTCAAACTTGGCGCCAGTGCCGACACCCTTTATTGGAACGCTATTGGTCACGAGCGAGATGTGCCGGTCGAAGAAGCGATTCTCTCGGTTCACTTGCCCGCAGGAGTTTCCGCATCCGATGCTGCCGTTGAGCCGCGCGTTGCGGGCCGTGGCGTCAGCTCTCCGAGGCGCGCGGAGACGGAATTGGAGCGGGTCGACGATGGCGCGGGAACCGTGACATACCGGGCCACGCACGTTGCACCTAGACAGAGTTTGAGTCTGGCCGTAACTTGGCCCGCCGGGTTTGTCCATGTCTCCAAGTTCTCATTGGTAAGCGGAGATCAGTGGCTCCTGGCCGCTCCCGGCCTGCTATTTCTCTTCTATCTGGTGGCTTGGTTTCGCATTGGCCCAGAGCCCAAGCCAGGTACGGTAGTAACCAGCTATGAGCCCCCTGATGGACTATCCGCGGCGGCGGTTCGCTATGCGGTGACCACCGGCAGCGATGGACGAACATTTGCCGCGGTGATCGCGGCCCTGGCCGTTCGCGAATGTTTGCGTGTTGAGCCGCAGGACGGGAAATACAAGCTGTCGCGCTTGATGAGCGACCGTGAGACGGAGGCAAAGCTCGCTCCGGAAGAGAAGCGCGTTCTGCGCATGGTATTTGAAGATGGCGCCGTGATCGAACTGACTCCCGCGATGGACGAGCGCAACAACGCTCAAAATACACGCTACGTTGCTGCCATCCAGCAGGAATTAAGCAAGCGCTTGGACGGCTTGTACTTTACCAACCACGTAGAGGTGATTGCACTCGGCGTTCTTGCAACCTTTGTGGCCGCTCTTTGGCTGGCCTTCACCGCTCAGGGGCGCGACGCTTCCGGCGCAACCTTTTTCACAACCTGGATTTTGTTAGCCGGTCTGATCACTGGTCTAGTATTTGAAATCGGTTTTCTCCCGGCTTGCAAGATGGCGACGCGCTCTGGGACCGGCTGGGTAAAGTTGTTGCCGGGAACGGCAGCGCTCGCGGCTTTTACGTCTGTCATTGTTTATATGCTCCTCGAACTGGCCAAAGGCATATCGATAACGTTTTCGACTATGCTTGCGGCATTGTTGCTGATTAATTTGATTTGGGGCCCGCAACTGAAGCGTCGCACACCACAGGGAAGACAGATCCTTGATCAAATCGCCGGATTCCAGCTCTTTCTCGAAAAAGTCGAAAAGGACCGCCTGGAAAGGCTGAATTCTGCAGGCGAAGCTCCGGAAATGTTGGACGATAATCTGCCGTACGCGATTGCTTTGGAAGTCAGGGAAGCGTGGGGCGATCATTTGGCGCAGACCTTCCTGATCGCCGGCGTGATGCGCTGAGAAATTCACTTTTAGTTAGGGAAATAGCTAAGCGGTAGTCCCCGCCGAAGATTCTTCCGGCTGCGCAGCCGGCTCATTGCTGGATGCCGTCGGGGTCTCGAGGCGGGCGGAGAGCGACTCGACAAGTAAATCGACAAGCTTTCTTGCGCCATCGCCGTTGGTATCTTTGTCCGGATTGTATTGCGCGATGTCCAGCCCCACGAGATTCTTGTGCCGCAAGATCTCCTTCAGCGCGGCACGCACATCCTCGAAGCTGAGACCTCCACTTCCCGGCACAACGACGGGGGGAAATTCCTCTTGCGCGATGACGTCCAGGTCGAGATGCAAAACGAACTCGCGAGAATCGGCGTGCAAATGATTCAACGCATCAGTAGCGGAGGCTGCGGCGCCCCTTGCTTGAATATCGCTGGCATTCACATGGCGGAGCGGTGAACGGGAAAGAAGTTCCTGCTCGGGAGGATCAAGCCGCGCAATTCCAAAAAGCGTAATGTCCGGCTCACGCACCAGCGGAGGCTCCCCCCAGAACCGCACTAGCTCTGGCGCTCCTTTCCCGATAATGTGCGCCACCACCATGCCGTCAATTCGACCGGAGGGGGTTGTTGCCGGAGTATTAAGGTCCGCATCGCGGTCGAACCACAATAGATTGATGTGCTTGTAATAACGCCGAGCGCCGGTCAGCAGTCCAATAGCTTGTACGCATTCTCCGCCCAGCACTAGAACGAGCGCGCCGCTTTTCATAGCGATTTCCGCTCGCGTCTTAAGATCATTCAGTCCCGCGACGATTTCCGTCAGGTTCCGCGCCCGGCGGTGTTCCTCATCGTCGGCAAAAAGCCTGGGAGCGCAATCGCCATAGTCGGTCACCTCAAAGCCAGCGCCTTGCAGCCGTTCCACGAGCCCCGCAGCGCGCAGAGCCGTGGGCGCCTTCTCGGTTCCCGGTGAAAACGCCCCTGCGCTCGACGGCGCGCCGATCAGGGCAATCTTCTTCGGCTGACGGACGATTTTGACCGCCAAGTTTGCACTCCTTGTATTTTGTTTCCGCCTGCTGGGTTGACTTGCCTGCCGGCCTGTTCCGCCGGGCCCATCTGCAAACTCGTCAGCGGCGTGGCGCGGCCGCTATGGTCGCCAACTCTGGCGGCAAAGTAAACCGCACATCCTCGCGGATCAAATCCAAATCGCGCTGATCGGTAAAGCCAAACTCCGCCAGGCGCTCACTGACCTGCTCAACCAGCACTTCCGGAGCGGAAGCTCCCGCGGTCAAGCCCACGCGCTTGACGCCTTCGAGCCACTTGACGTCGATATCTTGCGCGGAATCGATTAGCTGTGCGCGCACGCCGCTGCGCTGCGCAACTTCCACCAGGCGATTGGAATTGGAACTGTTGGGCGAACCTACCACGAGAATCAGGTCCACGTCCTTGGCCACTTGCTCGACAGCTTCTTGCCGGTTTTGCGTCGCATAGCAGATGTCGTCGCTCGCCGGCCCCTTGATGGCCGGAAACTTTTGGCGGAGGCGGGCCACAATCTCCTGTGTGTCATACAGACTGAGCGTCGTCTGCGTCAAAAACGATAATTTCTCGGGCTCATCCACTTCCAGGGCGTCGACCGCGGCAACGGAGTCTACAACAATAGTACGATCCGGCGCCTCACCGGAGGTGCCAATGATCTCCTGGTGGTCGCGATGCCCGATCAATATGATCGTGCGTTTTTCGCGCGCAAACTTAAGCGCTTCCAGGTGCACCTTGGTTACCAGCGGGCAAGTCGCATCGATCACCCGCAACGAGCGATCCTTAGCTTCCTGCCTCACCGTCGGGGGAACCCCATGAGCGCTGAACACCAGCACGCCGCCGTGAGGAACGTCACCAATGGACTCGACGAAAATCGCCCCGCGCCTGCGCAACTGCTCCACTACGTATGTGTTGTGCACGATTTCATGGTGCACGTAAACCGGCGCGCCATAGGCCTCCAGGGCGAGTTCGACGATGTCCACCGCGCGCACAACTCCGGCGCAGAAACCGCGCGGGCGTACTCTCAGCAAAACCTTTTCAGTGTCTGTCTGCATCATCATCCTAAATGAGTAGTTTCCGAAGACTCTATCATACCTCACTCGTGTTGGTGGGCGCACGGTGTTTGCCAGCGGCGTTGTTCCGACGGAAGGTACAACATGCAGAATCCCTTGAGGTTGCTAGCGAAGTTGGGCTCGACAAACTGTTCCATTTGACCGAAGCGTATGCACTCGATTTCCTGCCATCTAACGGCTCCGTTATTTACCCTACAAAGAGAGCGGTATGTTTCCCGGACTCCTGAAATGCTACCTTCCTGCGCTTGAAAGCTGGAGAAAAAGTGCCAAAGCGCATCATGATCGTCGACGACGGTCCAGAGGTCCGTCAGGTGATACGCGCTGTTTTTGAAGCGCGCACAGACTATGAGATCTGCGGCGAAGCTTCCAATGGTGCCGAGGCAATCGAAAGAGCCCTGGCATTGAAGCCTGACCTACTGCTCCTCGATGTAGCTATGCCCATGCTAAATGGCGTGGAGGTCGCCTCAGTACTCGGTGGATCCATGCCCCAAATGCCCATCGTGCTTTACACTATGTACAACGAATTGCTGGGGTTATCGCTGGCTACCGCCGTAGGAGCCAAAGCGGTCATCTCCAAAGCTGACGGAATAAGCAAGTTGATAGAGTGCGTCCATGACCTTCTCGAGCCGAAAGCGCAACCTACTCCTGAAGCTCCCGCACCTAGCCCTGAAGGCGGGAAGGCTACTGGAGAAACCCTAGAGCACTGACACTGACTTACACCAATGGTGACTGGCCCCCAAATCAATTGGGGTTCGCGGCGGCTATGTTCTTAAGAGACTTCAAGCGCTGCTCAACCTGGTTAGCTTCTTCGGCGCGTCCTAGAGAGCGTAGGGATTTGGCTTCCCTGGCTAACCTTTCTTCCAGATACCGAGTGTCCGGGCCTTTTTCTTTCTCGAGTGCGGCAATGAGTCGCCGATCACAAGCTTCGAGCTTTTCGGTCTTGCCCCACTTTTCATAGACGATGCATAGGGTCATTAGCGCCCGGTGTTCCCTTGGCCCCAGTTTTCCTGCTGGCATAGGAGTTCGTCCATCGCGAAGCCAATTTCAAATTTTTCAGAGTTCCCCTTGAGAGTGACGGTTAACTCTTCGGCGGCCTCGTAAGAGTCCGTATTCGCGGTGCGAACAGCGCTGCTGCGAACGTGCGCCAACAACGCAACAGTCCAAATCGCACGTGATTGGTACTGCTACGACCCGGGTACCAAGGATTTTGGTGCTGTTGGTCCATCGAAATGGACTGGTGATTAATCTAAGGTTCGAGCGTCCGCTTGTTTGCATGACCTCCAGGGGCTCGAATGATTTCAACCATAGTTTTGTTGTTGGCTTTGCCGGCGATGGGGCAGGGCTGTCCGCATGAAGGTGCTGACCACCGCATGCTTGGCAGGGTGGGTTGCCAGATTCAACGGAAGATGACTATCGAGAAGGCACGGCCTCCGCGAACGATTTGGTCGATTCGAGTGTTGAGGGTTTCGGTGAAGATTGATCCACGGCATCCGCACCTGCTGGTGGAATGGCCGGCGCGCTCTCGAAAATTGTGGCGATTCCGGATGGGCTATCGGTGGGATGCCAATGCGCAGGCTTATATTTTTCCGTCACTGGCGTTCAAGAAGGTGGATGGGCCGATGGCGGAGTATCAGCGGAATAAAACTAAGTCGATTCAAACGGACAAGGCCAAACCCGATCGCCGAAAAGCAGGGGAGGATGGGGCGCTGGCGGCTCACATCGAAGAATCGCCCTCCCTTCGTGGCACAGGGCAAGCAGAAAGCCAGCACGCTGACCAGTAGTGCTTAGGGGTCGACTAACTGCTAACCAAAGCTAGAACCTTTGGCAGACCGTTCGATTGGAGTCTGCGGGAACAGTTGACGGTTGGGGTCGGGCGTAAAAGCGGTGGGCTGCCCGCGGCAGGCAAGCCGCCGCACTCCATAAAATGCGTCCCTATAGGGAATGGGTTGTCTATCGGCGCTGGCGGGCGACCAGGACGGCGACTAGCGCAGCGATTACGATCGCGACCCCGATAAAAATCGCTACGTTGGCGTGGCGGGAGAAGAGCGAGAGGATCTGTGGTCCATAGATGGCGCCGAGGAAGGCGAGGAGCGTGTAGCGGACGAAGCGGCCGATGGCTATAGCAATCAAAAACTTGGGAAGCGAATATTGCATTGCGCCGGCGGCGATCACGAAGGGAACCAACGGAAATGGCGGGGGAAGCAGCGCGGGGACAAAGATCGCGGCGAAACCCCAGCGTTCAAACGTTTTCAGAGCTTTATCGACCCTTTGCTTGGAGAATTTTTTCGCGAGCGCCTCCTTGCCACCTTTGCGCGCCAGGCGGAACGTGAGAAAGGCGCCGAGCACCGAGCCGGCCGTGGCCATCAGGGCGTAGTACAGCCAGAGATGTTTTTCGCGCGCGGAAAGAAGAATGGTGGCGACATCCATGCTGCCGGGAATGGGGACTACAGAACTATCGAGGAGGCCGAGGGGAATCAAGCCGATTCCGCCGAGATGCAGGAGCCAGCGGGTCAGGTTACGTGTCGACGGTGCGACGAATGTGGCCAGCGGCTGAATGGGTGTTAGGGGATGAATGGGCATGGGCGCGGGCGA
>Ga0137418_10003265_pt1 | contig 14899 bp, 9 predicted proteins | sample CZODoug3_1_2_16f_FD_122242 | JGI IMG/M metagenome (GOLD analysis project Ga0137418, IMG submission 122242) | Vadose zone soil fungal communities from Angelo Coast Range Reserve, California, USA - CZODoug3_1_2_16fungal (Hybrid Assembly) | ecosystem: Environmental > Terrestrial > Soil > Vadose... | reverse complement strand
TCGGCGAGCGTTTTGACCTCGTAGCCCTGCATCGAGGCCTGCAGCGCGCAGATCGGGTCGATCTCGGTGACGATCACGCGAGCGCCCTGGCCGCGCAGCGATTCGGCGCAGCCCTTGCCGACGTCGCCGAAGCCGCACACGACGGCGACCTTGCCGCCGATCATCACGTCCGTCGCGCGGTTGATCCCGTCGATCAGCGAGTGGCGGCAGCCGTAGAGGTTGTCGAACTTCGACTTCGTCACCGAGTCGTTGACGTTGATCGCCGGGAACAGCAGGCGCTTTTCCTTCGCCATCTGGTAGAGGCGATGCACGCCGGTCGTCGTCTCCTCGGTCACGCCCTTGATGTCCTTCGCCATCTCCGCGTACCAGCCGGGCTTGCGCTTCTTGATCGACGCGAAGAGATACTGCTCCTCCTCGCTTTTCGGATCGGACAGCAGCGCTGGATCCTTTTGCGCGCGCTGACCGAGATGGACGAGCAGCGTGGCATCGCCGCCATCGTCGAGGATCATGTTCGGGCCGCGGCCCTCGCCGAACTCGAAAATCTTGTGGCTGAACTCCCAGTATTCCTCGAGCGATTCGCCCTTGTAGGCAAAGACCGGCGTGCCGCTCGCGGCGATGGCGGAGGCGGCGTGGTCCTGGGTCGAGAAGATATTGCACGAGGCCCAGCGCACCTCGGCGCCGAGCGCTTTCAGCGTCTCGATCAGCACCGCGGTCTGGATCGTCATGTGCAACGACCCGGCGACGCGCGCGCCGCGCAGCGGCTGCTTGCCCGCGTACTCGGCGCGAATCGCCATCAGCGCCGGCATCTCGGACTCGGCGATAAGGATTTCCTTGCGCCCCCAGTCAGCAAGCGACAGATCAGCGACGCGGAAATCGGTGAATTTCGAATCAGCAGCTTTCATTTACGGCCTCCAGAAAGACAAAGCGCCCGCACCGGGTTCCGATGCGAGCGCCGTTTAATTTAGCTGAGCCTGACCCCCCGTTGATGTAGGGACGCAACGCTCCTCAGCGGGCCGCATTTTAACCGGTTCTAGTTCCTTTTCAAGGCGCTCTCGACCCTGCATCCTTGCGCCGGTGAGCGCATCCCTGGTTGGCAGCGTAGTGTTCCTGAAGATTGCCGAATTCGCCCGCCGCACCGCCAGCGAGCAGGCGCGGCTGCTCGACATCCTGAGCCCAGTGGTCGCAGTACCCCTGGGACGCCAGGACCACATCCGCGCCGAACCGATTCCAGATCTCCCGATCGGTCTGCTCCGACTTGTCGCCCGCTGCCCTGCAGACGAGCCGCGGGCCATTCTCCCTGTACGAGTCTTACTGGGACGACGAAAGCACGACCAACGTACCCGCACCGTACTCAATCAACTGGGGCGTTTTCTGGTCCGAACTTGGAGGCGTGAGGCGCCGGGATTAGGAGAAACGACGTCCTTTAATTGCCCAGCCTAAGAAGGCTGGGCATTTTTATGTGTGCCAAGCATGTTCGACAGCTCGGAAGTGAAAGTCCTCTACCCAGTCTGATGGAGACGAAGGGATAGCGAAGCGTAAGGGCGAAACAACACTCGCTGCGAGGCGGGGCCTGAAAGAAGCGTGGAGCAAAGACGCGAGCCGATGAACAAGAACCGGATAGGAGGCCTACGGTAGCGGGCGAGCGAGCATATGATTGCGAAGCCCATATCCATCAAGCTCACTGGTGGTAAATCCGGCAGTTGGGCGTCGAAGGCGGTCGAACTTAGCTTGGGAGATCTGCGGCATGTCACGGAATCGTGACGGAGGATGAAGCGATTCATCCGGACCGTGTCGCAGAAGTCAGCAGAGGGCAAAGTAGGTCATGCAGTCGGCAAGGCTTCCAAGGAACTCCCGCACTCCTGAAGGAGTTGGTTATGCAGCTTTGGGTTCGATGGGGACAAGTTCGTAGCCCAGTTGTTTGGCTTGCCGTTTGAGTTTTGCTTCGAACCTTTTTTCCCACTGGGCATCTCTAGTGGCCCAGAGGGTCTCGTCATATTCGACTTGGTTTTTGACCATGGTGTAAAAGATCACTGCGATCTTGTGGGTAGTTGCCATGGTGGCAGCTTCGGGACTGAGCTTAGCTTTCATTCGGCGCAGGTAGTTGCCGAAGGGTGTGAGGCTGTGATGGAGGGAAAAGGCTGCCATGCGGAATAAATGGCCGGCCAGGTTTTTAACCCTTCGGGCTCCCCGCCACAATAGCTTCCCGCCGCTGATGTCGTTGTCCGGACAGAGTGCCAGCCAGGAGATAAAGTGTGCTGCGCTGGGCCAGCTCGACATGTCGCGGCCGACCTCACTGAACAATGGCAACGCGTTTTCCTCTAACCCTGGAATTTGAGTGACATCTACTCCGAAGAGTTTATAGGTTTCAGTACGCAGATCGAACTCTGGATGGGGATGGCCGTTTTTCCTTCTCCGTTTGCTCCCGGCTCGATTTCGTTTTCGGTCGGGTGGTAACGGTCGTTCCGCGGGGTCAGTGCGGGGCTCGAACTGCTGCAGCACCTTCTCGATTTCCAGATCGCAGTTCACAATCTGTTGCTGATAGATGCGGTACAGATCTCGCGATTGACGGAGGGTAAACAGGTGCTCAGGCCGCCCGTTGCCTTCCAGCGATTTTCGGATGGTTTCGGTGTCGGCTTTGATTCCTGCGGCAGATGGTCAAACAGCTTGCGACCTATCTACGAGGATGGCTCGGGTACTTCGGTGACTGTCAAACGCCCTCGGTGTTGCAAACCCTTGCAACGTGGTTACGCCGCCGACTCCGGTCGGTGGTGTGGAAGCAATGGAAGCGCGGACGGACCAGGTTCCGCGAGCTTCGCAAACGGGGCGTCCGTAAGGACCTGGCGGCACAAACCGCCGGGAGTCCTCACGGTCCCTGGCGACTCGCGAACTCGCCCGCTCTGAACATTGCCTTACCCAATGCCTACTTTGCCGAGCTCGGGCTTCCGCCTGTGGTTCTACGGTCCTAGCTTAATCCGCCGAACCGCCGTATGCGGACCCGCATGTATGGTGGTGTGGCAGGGGAGAGTGGGTGACCACTCCCCCTATGCCGATTGGTACGCCGAGCATGCTCGATAGCTTGGAGGTGAGAGTCCTCTTCACAACCTGATGAGGGTGAAGTGATAGCGAAGCGCAAGGGCGTCGCCGTGAGGCGGGGTCTGAAGGAAGCGTGGAGCAAACGCGCGAGCCGCCGTTGAACAGGACCTTGCCACGGTGGCAGTGGGTCGAGTGGAACTGCCATTGGAGGACTTACATTCATCCCAGAATGGCGTGATCGAGCAAGAATGAGACGGTTGAAGCACCACTCAAATGATTGAGTAGCAACGAAATCAGCTCTGTCCCCCCAAGTTCGGGACCAGGGGGTCGGAGGTTCAAATCCTCCCTCCCCGACCATTTTTTCTCTCGCTGTTATAGTTGTTTAGGCAGCTATTGCCCCATCAGTTTTGGCGCAACGCCAGTAATTCTTTGACCGCGTTCAACGAGAAGCCCAGTTCCTGGGCATGCCGGACAAATGTGAGATCGCGAATCTGCTCTCCGTCGAACAAGCGATATCCGCCCGCGCTGCGACCCACACTCTTGATGAGTTCGAGTTTTTGATAGAAGCGGATCGTGTCCACGCTGACACCGGCCAGCTTTGCTGCCTTACCGATGTGAACGCACTCCGCTATGTCTGGAGGATAAACCCTGGAGTTGTGTCCAGAGTCAAGAAGAAATCGTGGGCTTGGAATTGGTCACGGGTGAACTTGAGCGAACGGTTACGGCAGAGTCGACGAGCGCGGCCGATACTGGGCCGAAGGTCTCAGCGTAGAGTTCTTTTGTTTTTGTCTGCTTTAGTCCAGGTTGCCAGTCCTTCGCGCTTCATTACTGTTGTTCAATCGACACATTGAGTTTAGCGAAATCGCGGAGAACATTAATAACGATGCGCTCCATCCTAGCTTGATCGCCCTTTGGTCGTCTACCGACCCTGGCGGATCAAAATACGATCCGCCCTCGCCGACAGGTTAGGCACGAACCACCGGAACAGGAAGGTCGCGGCCAAGGCCCCCGCCAGTTGTGCAACGATGAAGAGAGGAACGTCTGAAGGCTGAATCCCTGCGAAGGTGTTCGACAGGGAACGAGCGATTGTTATGGCTGGATTTGCAAATGAGGTTGACGCGGTGAACCAGTAGGCAGCAGTAATGTAGCTCGCGACGGCAAATGGTACCGCACTCGACCGCGCGTGAACACCCCCAAATGACCGATAGAAGTCCGAACGTTGCTACGAACTCGCTTAAAACCAGCGACCATCCGTGTCGGGGATGCGTGGAAAGGGAATACCAGCGAAGTCTAAACATCAAGTGCGCGAGGATCGCTTCCGTGATTCCTCAGCGCATTGCACACCGATGTATGAAACTGCGTCAGGCCAAGCTATACCGTGCTCAATTGCGTCGGCGAGAGTTACAGCAGGATTCAAGTGTGCGCCAGAGATTGGCCCGAATGTCAGAATGAGAGCCACCAGTGCCGCGCCAGTCGCGATAGTATTCGCAAGCAAGGCAATAGCCACGTTCCCTCCCGCCAGCCGTTCGCCCATGATGCCAGAGCCGACCACGGCGGCAACAAGGAAGGCGGTACCAAGGAATTCCGCTAGTGAGCGGGCAGGCAGGCTGAATTTCGTTGGCGACCGATCTCATCGATCTTCTTCTTAATGGCGAGGTTGTCCAGAGCACCAAGAGGTAGATTCAGAAACAAACTGATCCGGCGGTCGAGCATGAAGAAAGCATCGCGGAAAGCCTTTTCTATCTGCTCCTCTGTCCCTTGAACTGCAGCAGGATCTGGAACACCCCAGTGTGCCGTCAGCGGCTGTCCCGGCCAAATTGGGCAAACTTCCTTTGCAGCGTTGTCGCAGACCGTAAAAACGAAATCGAGTTTAGGAGCGTCAGGCTTCGCGAACTCGTCCCAACTCTTGCTCCGCAGCCCACCCGTTGACAGACGAGCACTTTGTAGTTGGGCAATCGCCTCCGGTCGCACTCTTCCCGATGGATGGGAGCCAGCACTGTATGCAGTAAAGTTCGGTCGTCCTTTGTAATTCATGATCGCCTCTGCCATGACGGAGCGTGCCGAATTGCCCGTGCACAGAAACAAGACGTTGTACCGTCCTTGCATATGGTTTCCTCACTGGCAGCAAGTTGGCCCACAGCACGCCGCAGCCTGCTGCGGCTTCACAGCCCGCACGAAGGCACTCATGAACTTCCCATCAACTTGGGGAGCGATGGCATCGAGATCGATGTTTTGTCCGGACAGAAACTCACGAGCGTCCTCTACCCGATAGACTCTGGTCGGCTCGACATCAATCTTCTCGAAACCAGCCGATGCAAGCTTGGTGCGATATTCGTTTTCTTCGAGAGCACCCGCAACGCAACCCACCCAGAGAAGCACATTCTTGCGAATCTCAGGCAGCATCTCCTCGCGAGTTACTACGTCGGAGACGGCGAAGCGTCCTCCTGGTTTCAGAACCCGAAAGGCTTCCCGCAAAACACGGTCTTTATCCGTGGACAGATTGATGACGCAGTTGGAAATGATTACATCAACAGAATTGTCGGGCAGTGGAATGTGCTCGATTTCACCCTTCAAGAACTCAACGTTCTCGACTCCGGCTTTGCGCTTGTTCTCGGTGGCCAGTGCGAGCATCTCATCCGTCATGTCAAGGCCATAGGCTTTACCAGTCGGCCCGACTCGTTTGGCGGAGAGTAAGACGTCGATGCCGCCACCTGAGCCCAAATCAAGGACAACTTCACCGGCATTCAATTGCGCCAGAGCGGTGGGATTTCCGCACCCGAGGGAGGCGAGCATAGCCTCTTCTGGAATCTGTCCAGCCTGCGATGAGTCATAGAGGTTCGACGTGATCGGATCGCAGCCCAGGCCGCTGGATGCTGTTGCTCCACAGCAGGAGCTACCGCCACTCTTCACGCGCAATGCTGCTTGTCCGTACTTCTCCTTCACCACTTCCTTGATGTCTGGGCTCATGTGGTCTCCTTATTTACAGATTTGAACGATCCGCTCAGGCTTGACTGCCTTGTTGCGGGTGCAACACTCCGCGTATAGGAACTGGAGCAGTTCCTGAAGTGCTTCGGTGTTCGCGGTGTAATGCAGGAAAGTGCTCTCACGCCGTACGTGTACGAGGTCTTCCGCCTTAAGCTTGTCGAGATGGTGAGACAGGGTTGAGTTTGGAATGTCCAGTTCTTCCTGAATCTCACCGACCACAAGGCCATTGGGATGGGCGGACAGTAGCAGCTGCATGATGCGCAGTCGAGATTCTGTGCCCATCGCCGAGAACATATCTGCGTACTTGGCCACCTTCTCTATCGACTTCTTGGACTGCGCTGCGGGCATGTTTCTATAATTGCAGAAATATGGTCACGCGTCAAGTTGGGGCACCGTGACAGAATTGTGTCCGTGCTAATTTTGGCCCTTGACCCCGTAGCATAGTACGGGGTTTAAACTGTTTTCCGACAGTAAGGTGAAGAAGCTATGCAGGCACTCACTTTCGGGCATCTTGCAAAGGAATCTGGCGTCAACTTGGAGACGGTTCGTTATTACGAACGACGGGGTTTGCTGCCCAAGCCACCTCGCAGCGCATCTGGGTATCGGCTGTTTCCCGCTGAGGCTACGCGACGGTTGAGATTCATTCAACGGGCAAAGGAACTGGGCTTCTCGTTAAAAGAAATTCGGGAACTGCTGTCGTTGCGTGCGTCAGGAAGCAGAACCAGGGCGGAAATTCGCACACCGGCTGAGGCGAAGATCGCGGACGTAGAAGCCAGGATCAGGACTCTCGAATCGATGAAGAAAACCCTTCGTAAGTTGGCGAAGTCCTGTGACGGTTGCGGCCCGATTGCGGCGCTGACTGCGCTGTCCACCGACCTCCAGCACAGCACCGCATTAACCCGCTTCTGGCGAGGCTTTCCAGGCGAAAATCGATTGAATTCCCATAGCTCTCACCGCATCCGCCGCAAACGCTAGCGGCTCACTTCAAACGACCCTATCGAAACTGCCCCGACCGCACGACCTGTGGATCCCGGCATTTCTGATTCGGGGCAGTCCCGATAGGGATCTATCGTTTGTCGATACCGATCCAGTGAGTTGCGACGGCAGGTCATGATCACTATGGCGAATTGCTTTCCCTCCAGTCAATGTGATCCGAGGATGGCTAGCATGCGCCACCACGACAATGTCGAGCAGCATGAGATGGAGCTGCGTGAGGTTCTCGACCTCGCTCCGCAATTAGTCGGTGTATTCGGGCTCGACAGGGAACGTCTCTATGCCAACAGGCCCTCCCTCGACTTCTTCGGGCTGAGTCTTGAGGGGTGGCAGGCCATATCCGATCCGCTCTGGTTCTTTCATCCAGATGACCGGGAGCGCATGGCGAAGGATGTTTACAGCATCACGGTAAGTGGTGTTGCGCACGAGTTCGAAGCACGGATGCGGAGACACGATGGAGAATATCGATGGTTCCTGTTCCGTGATATTCCCTTGCGCGACGAACAGGGACGGATCAAGCGCTGGTACTTGTCTGCGACTGATATTGAAGATCGTAAACAGGCAGAGAACCGGCTACGCAGTACTGCCGATGAGTTGCAGCGAGTGATGAGCTCCATCTCCGACTGCCTGTGGAGCGCCGAGGTCGACGACGAGGGAAAGTGGAACTACCAATACTACTCGCCGGCGGTGGAAAAGATCACGGGCCGGCCGGCTTCGTTCTACATGCAGGGGCCCGACGCCTGGTTCGGGATCGTTCATCTGGACGACAGAGCGCGAGTGGCCATCGCTGCCGAGCGTCTGATAAGCGGGCAAGTGGAACAAGCGGAAGGCGAGTATCGCATCATTCATACGAATGGCGATGTCCGCTGGATTCGCGACTCTGGCGTGGCGACGCGCTCAGGGACGCGCCTTCGGATCGATGGGGTCGTCAGCGCCATCACCGAGCGTAAGCGGGCTGAAGATGCGTTACTCCGCAGTGAAGGTTACCTGGCCCTCGCGCAGAGATTGACCCACACGGGTAGTTTTGCACAACCGCGAGCCCCGTCGTAATCGATAAGCGTACCGGGTTTTGGGAACGGGACTGAGATCGTGATTGATTCGAGACGGTTACTGTTTTGTGAAGGAGGGAGATCACGAATACCGCGCTGCCGATTATTATGGGGGCCGGGCGCGCCATTGATACCACACTGGACAGAGCCGCGAGTTGGAGTAGCAGCGCGGCAAACGTCAGCGGCATGAGGCTTGTGCGTTGAGATAAATGCGTGATTTGGGGCTCGGCGCTCGCCGGGGAAATTTCATGCTCACCGATTGCCAGATGATGGCGATAGATCAAGCCAGATCCAAGAGCCCCCAACACAGGGGCTGTCGAGGCAGCCCACAACGAATCACGCATGTAGAACGCAACCACCGGCGTCATCCCAGTTGCTACGCTGCAAAAACGCGGCAACCTCCGCCGGAGGATCCTGGTGCCACTCTTTTCCAGATCCTCTCGCGCGCAAACAGGCAGCCGCGTTTCCGCATGGCACGGCGTATCAAGGGAGTGCCGGATGGGACGGTCCTCGTGGGACTCTGTCAGACTCGAATGACCCGGATGTCTTTACTCGTGAACGCCGCAACTATTTCATCAGAAGCGCCTGCATCCGTAACGAGCACGTCCACGTCTTCGATGGGGCAGATCAACGATGGAGTAACCACGCCGAGTTTAGTGGAATCGGCCACTACGATTACTTGCTTGGCTTGTTTGACCATGGTCCGGAAAGTGAGAGTTTCGTCCGATTCGTTGGTGGTGGCGCCGCGGATTGCATCGAGTCCCGATACACTCAGGAAAACCTTATCCACGAACATGTCGTTCAGGATCGCGATCGAGGCAGGGCCTATCAGTGAAAAGGACCACGGCCAACGAACGTAGCCACCGGTCAAATGGACTCTTAGGCCTGGCATGTTACAAAGCTCCATGCCGATGTTGACAGCGTTGGTGACAATGGTGATGTTGCTGCGATGACGCAAACTGCGTGCTACCCAAGTGGTCGTGGTACCCGCCGTGAGACTGATGGTTTCGTTTTCAGCAATCAATTCGGCAGCGGCCAGGCCGATGTGTCGCTTCTCCTTCACAAAGCGATGTTCTCGGGTTTGAAACGCGGTGTCGTAACGAAACGGCTCGTAAAGCAATTCCTGCACCAGGGCCGCGCCACCGTGGGTTCGCCGGATTAGTCCTTTGCCCTCAAGCCGGGTCAAGTCGCGGCGGATACTTGGCGCGGACGCCCCCAAGGCAGCGATCAACTCCTCAACGGTCACCGTGCCTTTGTGCAGCAGTAGCTTGAGGATCCGATCATCACGATGCTGTTGACGAACAGACATAGGTTATGTGCTTGTTCCACAATAGGATATAGAGGCTACGAACATTTCCCCGAGACTCTCAACTGTACGCAAGAGATTACCATTCCCGACCCAACCGAGCAGACCTGAGTCATTCTGGGGTAGTCAGCACAAACCCGCCCGCCCGATTGGAAGGCGCTCACAGAAATCCACTTTATCAGCCGTCAAAGAGTCGCAACATTGATCGTTTTAAACTATATCGATCATTTTCGCCTTGACAAGCATACAGTAGCAAGGCGTAGATTCGTCGTTCCATCTATTGGGGTGCGGCTCCTAGCAGCTTACGGCGCTTTCCCCGGAAAGCGGTCAAGGCCAACAGAGAGCCGCGTCATCCAGAACAGCGGAGGTGGGGTGTCTTGAGAACCAAACTGTTCCGTTATTTCATCGGATGTTCACTCGCAGCTCTGCTGTGTCTGTCGTCGGCGTCGGGGCAAACAGTTACTGGCTCGATCACGGGGCAAGTGACGGACCCGAGCGGGGCGGTCGTCGTCAACGCAACTGTCACAGCCATCAACATGGCTACCGGTTTGAAAACGGTGGCGCAAACGAATGCATCGGGGGTATACACCCTGCGATTCTTGCCCGTCGGCACCTACACGCTGACCATCGAAGCGGCCGGGTTTACGACCGAGAAGGTTTCGCCCTTTGCGCTAGAGATCGACCAGACGGCAAAGATCAACGCGAGCCTGACAATTGGCGCCACCACCACTGTCGTCGTTCAGGAGGAAATCCATCCGATCCTCGACACAACTGATTCCTCACTGGGTAACACCCTTTCCGCCAATGAGATCGCGAACATTCCCTTAAACGGAAGAAACTTCTCATCGCTCACTCTTTTTCAGCCCGGCGCCGTGGATACAGATCCCACCGGGATGACAGGAAACAATGCGATCGAGCGCAACACCTACAACAACGGCCAGGTGGCGATCAACGGCAATCGCGAGCAGGAAAATAACTACATGATCGAAGGCGCCGATGACAATGAGCCGCAGAATAACCTTATCGGCTACAACCCGGCGCCCGACGCGATCGCCGAAGTGCGGGTGATCTCAGCCAACGCTGACGCGACCTACGGAAATGCGAATGGCGGCGCCATTGTCACGATTCTGAAGTCTGGGACGAATAACTTTCACGGCTCTCTTTACGACCTCCTGCAGAACGAGAAGCTCGATGCCAATTCGTGGGGCAACAAGCACTCCACGCCGATCATTCCCAAGAACTCGTACACGCAGAACATCTTTGGGGGAACATTTGGCGGGCCGATCGTGAAGAACAAACTCTTCTTCTTCGGCGACTATGAGGGGGTTCGCCGTCACACCGGCGGAAAGGCCTCAGCGAGCCTTCTCACCCCGGCGATGCTTCAGGGTGATTTTAGTCAGCTCCTGAGCGTCAAGGGCATTCAACTGTATGACACTCAGAACAACTTTGCCCCGTACGCGAACAACCGCGTGCCGATTGCGAATCCGGTGGCAAAATACCTCGCGGCACATCCCAACCTCTATCCTGCACCCAATGCGGCACCGACGGACGGACTTATACAGAATAACTACCAAGGCGCGCAGACCTCGTTCGTCTCGAACAATCAGGAGGATTTCAAGGTCGACTGGACACCGGATGACGCGAATAAAATCAACGGGTTTTACGCTCAGGGCACCGGGAGCGACTTCACCACTGCCCTGACCCGGGTGTTCTTCCCGGCACACAATACCTATCCGACCAAGATCGTTGGTGCTAGCTGGGTCCACAATTTCTCGCCGACCATCGTTAACGAAGGCCGCTTCGGCTTTACGCGTGTACGCTGGAATAACGGTGTTCCCAGCGATCCTTCTGGAGTCTTCGGCTACACCGGCAACCAACAAGTTGGGATTCCGTTTCGCACGCAGAAGTACGTGGGCTTTTCCGGGCAGAGCATCAACAACAACACCAGCTACATTGGCACCAACGCGAACCCCCAGGTCTTTACCGACAATACTTTCAACTACTACGATCATCTCACCTGGCAACGCGGCCGGCACTTGCTGAGCATTGGTGGACAAGCGATCCGATATCAGCAAAACTATATCAATGCGGGAAACGTCGGGTTTTTGGGGCAGTTTACTTATAGCGGCATCTACTCGGCAAATTTAAACGCGACCAATGGTCCCGGCTACGGTCCGGCAGACTTTGTCCTCGATCGCATCTCTAACACTCAACTCGCGTCCCCTACGGGCCTGGTGGGTAACCGCCAGTGGCGAATCGCCGGATATTTTCAAGACGATTTCAAGCTGACGCCGAGGCTCACTCTCAATCTGGGACTTCGTTATGAGTACGATCAACCCTGGTATGAGCAAAACAACAAGACTGCGAACGTTTTGCCCGGGGGCACGGTGGAATACGCGGGCCACGTTCCTGCAGGGGCGGTGGCCGGATCGATTGTTTGCGCCACGCGCGCGTGCTATGACGCGACCTACAACCAATGGATGCCGCGAGTCGGTTTCGCGTACCAGGCGACGAACCGATTCGTGATTCGCGGGGGATACGGTGCTACCAGCTTTTTTGAAGGCTACTCGTTCAACCAGCGTCTGACTTCGAGCCCGCCTTTTTCTCTCGCGATCAACAACAATGCCCCCGTTCCGACAAACACTTCCGGAGGCGCGCCCTTCACCGTTGAAGAGGGCTTTGGCGGGCAATTTGGCATCAATCCCAACTACAACCTCTATTCGGTGTGGCCGCAGCATACGCAGCCAGCCTACATTCATCAGTACAACCTCACCACGGAATTTGCGTTCACCAACGAACTGTCCCTGAGCCTCGGATATCACGGCCAGAACGGTTTTCACCTCGCAGACTACCGTGATGGCAATCAACTTACTCTGGCGCAGGCGCCGGGGGTCGCAGCCATCCTCAACGGTAACGGCAGCAACTGCAACGTGTCGTTTCCTGCCGCGCTCCAGCCGCCATACTATTCGCTGGTCGGGGAATGCGGAACCATTCTGACCACCGAGTCCGAAGCCAGGATGAACTACAACTCAGGCCAGGTGACTCTACGCCAGCGAACCCATCACGGTCTGGAATATACGCTCAACTACACGTGGGCAAAGTCCTTGACCGATTCTTCCGGGAATTACGCGGTTGCCAATACCAGCTGGAACGGATCGACATTCCAGAATGGGTACGATTTGCACGCCGACTGGGGTCCATCCGCGATGGACATTCGCCACAGCATGAACTTTGTGGGCGTGTACGAGCTGCCATTTGGTCACGGCAGGACTTACGGCGGGAATGCCAATGGATTCCTTGACGCGGTACTGGGAGGATGGAAAATTGCCGCCTCCGCCATCCTATATGCGGGATTCCCCGTCACCATCCTCGGCCCGAATAATAATGGTGCAAACAACCCGTTCGGGTTTAATCGCGCCAACCAGTACCACACGATGATCATTCACAATCAATCGATCAACAACTGGTGGGGAACGGATCCATCAGCTCAGCCCTGTCTCACAGCAGGAGTGGATAATGGAATCTGCGCCTACGGCGCCGAAGGTTCGTTTATGTTTGGCAGCGCGCATAACAGTACCGAGCGCGCGCCCGGTTATCGCCAGGTGGATACCTCCTTCTTCAAAGACTTTCACGTGTGGCGCGAACATGTGGTGGGCTTCCGGGCGGACCTCTTCAATGTCTTCAACATCGCCAGCTACGGGAACCCCGACAACGGAATCACGGACAGCAGCTTCGGCCAGATCACCAGTGTTCGCTCTCCTCCGCGGCAGATACAGCTTGCCTTACACTACAGCTTCTAGCAGCGGAGCCTTCGGGCAAGGTCTGTCGGGGCTTACTGACTCTCGCTCTTTGACCGCTGTCGTCGATGGGCTCCTGGCGGTAAGCGGGTGGCCATGGTGAAATTGTGCAGCGGGCCGCTTATAACGTGCCTCACGGAAGATGGATGCGAACGTGAGCCAACACCGCGGTCGTTTTCAGGAGCCTTTGAATCTTCGGACCATCAACCCATGCCCAATCATTTCGTACTGGAAATTTGTGTGGAGTCAGTGGACCACGCCCTCGCGGCGGAACGCGGGGGCGCTCATCGTATTGAACTCTGCAGCGACTTGTCGTCGGGGGGAATCACTCCCAGCGCGGGCCTGATGCAGGCCGTTCGAAGCCACGTAAGCGTTCCGATCCATGTTCTGATTCGCCCGCGCGCCGGCAATTTTTGTTATTCCGATCATGAGCTTGAAACCATGCGCAACGATATCCGGGCTGCGAAGCAGTTCCGCATAGACGGCGTTGTGCTGGGGGTACTGCATGAAAACACTCGAATCGACATCGAGCGCACCAAGGCTTTGGTGGTCATCAACCCGAACAACCCCACCGGCGCTGTCTACGGTCGTGAAATCCTCACGCAGATGGCCTATTTGGCACGCAAGCAAAGTGACACGTTTGGGTTATTCACAATCAATGATAAAAATGTTGGCGCGCTCCATCCTCGATTCGAACAGCAGCAGTTCATTCGATTTTTGAATGAGCTTGTCCATTTGGAGAGTGAAGGCGGATGGAGTCAACGTGAAGAAACAAATCGTTTATTCGATCGCCAGGGAAAAGAAATGATCGTCTTCATTTCCGATTTATATGACGACAAAAATGATCTTTTTCGATTTATCTCAAGGTTAAAAAATCCACGCAATGAGGTGATCGTTTTTCATCTGATGGGGAGACGTGAAACCGATTTTGACTTTGGGGGATCCTATTCTTTCGAGGATTTGGAAACCGGAGCCCGTACAAAGGCTAATACAATTATTCAACAAAGGGAATATTCTAATCGAATAAAAAATTGGTTGCAAGATTCGCGCAAATGGATGTTAGAAAAGCAAATCAACTATCAGTTGATCTACATTGACGAACCTGTAGAAAATGTCCTTCGCGATTTCTTAACAGCAAGAAAAAAATTGATGCGATGATGTTGGCTAACCCGATATTTCTTTGGTCACTCTTGGGCTTATCCATTCCCATCGTCATCCATTTGCTCAGCCGGAAGGAAGGAAAAATCATTCGTATCGGAAGCATTCGTCACATTCAAGAAACAAGCACGCAGCAATTTAAAGGGGTCAAGCTAAATGAGATCATGCTTCTGTTACTTCGCTGCGCCATGATTATTATTTTCAGTTTATTGCTGAGTGGATTGCAATGCCCAGGCATACAAAAAGAAAAATGGGTAGTTGTAGAGCGAGGCTTGGAAATTCAGCCATCGATTAAAACTATTCTCGATAGTTTGCGAAAAGAGGGTTACGAGAAGCATTATTTAGAAGAAAGCTTTCCCACGGTCAGTACTGATACCATTTCTGAAATCAGCTACTGGAAACTTACCGAACATCTCGCAGCAAAGAATCTTTCAAGTGCTGTTGTCTTTGCCTCAAATCGATTAGAAAATTTTAAGGGTAAAAGAATTGCTCTTCCGTCAACTATTAAATGGATCAGCGCGCCATTGCCTGAGATTGATTATCCACTGCACGCCATTCAATTGAACAAGGATAGTATT
>Ga0137418_10003264_pt1 | contig 14900 bp, 15 predicted proteins | sample CZODoug3_1_2_16f_FD_122242 | JGI IMG/M metagenome (GOLD analysis project Ga0137418, IMG submission 122242) | Vadose zone soil fungal communities from Angelo Coast Range Reserve, California, USA - CZODoug3_1_2_16fungal (Hybrid Assembly) | ecosystem: Environmental > Terrestrial > Soil > Vadose... | reverse complement strand
CTTGTGCAAAATCCGAACGGCAGTCTCCACCTTGTTAACGTTCTGCCCGCCTTTGCCGCCGCTGCGAAACGTGTCGATGTCCAGATCGGCTGGATTGATTTCAATCGGCGCGGCATCGCCAATTTCAGGAACAACATCGACGCTCGCGAACGAAGTATGCCGCCGTTTGTTCGCATCGAACGGCGAAATGCGCACGAGCCGGTGTACGCCACGCTCTGTTTGCAGATGTCCGTAGGCATATTCGCCGGTCACGAGCAAAGTGACCGATTTGATGCCCACTTCTTCCCCCTGTTGAATGTCCACCGTCTGCGATTTGAACCCGCTTCGCTCAATCCAGCGCTGATACATCCGCAACAACATGTCGGCCCAATCGCACGACTCGGTGCCACCAGCACCCGAATGAATCGTGAGAAATGCATTCGCGCGATCGTTCTCGCCGGAAAAAAACTGGCGCAGCTCGAATTCTTCCAACCTGTGAAGCAGGCGGTCGTGTTCGATAGCGACTTCTTTCTCGGCATGCGCGCGAGCCGTGGGATCGCTTTCTTCCGCTGCCAACTCGTGTAACGCGCTGAAGTCCTCGATCTCGCGTTCCAATTCTTGAAATGGATTAATGAGCGAGCGCAATCGAGAAACTTCTTCCACATCAGCCTGAGCGCGTTCCCGATTCGACCAGAAATCCGGCGCGGCCATGCGCCCTTCGATTGCGGTTAGATTTTTCTGGAGCTGTTCAACGTCAAAGAAACCTCCGCAGCTCGCGGACACGCGATTTCAGATCCTCAGCATCCGGGATGGAGATTTCAGTTGGCACAGCCAAACATAATTGAATTCAAGGCGAATCGCAAAAACTGTAGCGGCGTTCGACACGGCGGACTAGAGACCGCCGCTCCTTGAGCGCTTGCGGCTATCTACGCGCGGAATCGCTCGGCTTCGGTTTGGCGCGCGCGGTCTCGAGGCGGAAAATTGTTTCGCCCTGCTTCATCAGGTCGAGACGATCGCGCGCAATCGTTTCGAGATACGTCACGTTCGTCTTAAGCAAATTCACCTCGCGCGTCTGACGTGCGAGCAAGGTTTGCTGTTCATTGACCTTTTGTTGGAGGTTGTCGATCTCCGCGCGGCTCTGCATAAGCTTCTTGTACGGCGGCACAAACAAGCTCACGATCACGAGCCAGATCGCAATGATCAGCAAGACGAGAAGAATCCGATTCAGTCGCTGCCAAACGGAAGCCTCGCGACGCGCGCGGAAATCGCCGAAGGGGTGATCCACTTGGCCCATTGTAACGCCATACGCGGCTTTGTCACCAAGTTCTTCCTGGATCCGCAACAGCTGATTGTATTTTCGCGAGCCGCTGGCTCCGGCACCGGGATCGAAAGCGCCCAAAAGGAGCTCGCCGTTGGGCTCGTCTGGGGCCGTGAGATTCCCATTGGCAATTTGTCGGAGGCGCGGATAATCTGAGCGCGATGATTCACTTAGCCAAACTGGGGAGGCTTGCGTTAGTGGCGAGCGTTTTCGCAACGGCGGGCGCCGCGGAGACCGGACGTCTGTCGTCCGATCAACTGTCAAAAGCGGCAAAAAGCGATTCGATCAGCATCCCGACACCGGGCGAACTTTTTGCCGCGCTTGGAAAGTCGGGAAAGACGAACTGGGCAGGGCAGTACCGCGGGCCGATCCCGGCGACGTACCGCAACCGCGCGCAGATCGCGCTGAACCTGGGCGGTTTAATCGCCGACGGTTTTATTGCTGTCGAAGCGAAGGACGGTCAGCAGGTTAAAAACATCGGATCGGACATCATCAAGCTGGCAAAGGCGCTGGGAGTGAGTGAAAAGCTACTTGCCCGCGGCAATAGCATCAATGAGTTCGCCGAGCACAGCGAATGGGACACGGTACAGGAAGAACTAGAAGCGACGGAAAACGAGGTGAAATCTTCAATGCAAACGCATGCCGACCAGGACCTCGTAATCCTGGTGACTCTTGGTGGCTGGATTCGCGGCACCCAGGTCGTCACTGCAGCGATCATGCAGGACTACAATGAAGACAGCGCAAAGGTGCTGCGGCAACCAGCGCTGGTCCGCTTCATGCAGTCAAAAATTAATGAAATCTCGCCCGAATTACGCGGGGAACCCCTGGTCAAGAATGTGAGCGAACAGCTCGGGGAAATCGAGAAGCTAGTTTCGTTTCCATCGGGGAAAGCGCCCACGGTAGATGATGTACGGAAAGTCAACAAATCGGTTGGCAAGGCAATAACAGAAATAGAGAGCAAAGACTTACCGAAATGAAACGCTGCCTGCCGTTTATTGTTTGGTTTTTGGTGCTGGGTACCAACATTACCGTGCGCGCTGAAACGGATGCCGAGGTGAACGCGCGCAAAGACGCGCTGGACGTTGCCGGAGCATTTTCAAACGATGGCTTCAAGATCCGCGACGGACATTGGTGCGGGGTTGTCAAGCCACACGAACACGCGCTCGTCGCTGTGAATCTTTACGTGGGAAATCAGTACTGGTTCTCCGTTGGCGCCACGGAACCGGTGAAACAAATTGCCGTCAGCGTTTATGATGAAACCGGGAAGCAGGTGACGACGGAAAACTACGACAACGGGGACAAAGCCGCGGCTGGATTTTCCCCGGCTAACAGCGGTCAGTACGTTGTTTCGGTCGATGTAGTCGAAGGCGGCGAAGGCAGCTTCTGTCTCGTCTATTCGTACAAGTGACAAGTGAAACGATGAAGCGAAACCAGCTTGTCGATTCGTAGTGCAACGTCCGCAGTCTAAAAGGTGGCAAGTTGTCAATGCCAGCGACCATGATTTCGTTCCAGGTTTTCTACGAGGGACATGTGCAAGGCGTCGGCTTCCGCTGGTCTGTGCGCGATGTAGCTAAAGGATTTGATGTAACCGGCTGGGTGCGCAACCTGGCGGATGGCCGCGTCGAACTTCACGTTACAGGTGACGACGATGAAGTGCGCGCATTCCTCGATGGCATCAGGCAAGGCGAACTGCATTCCCTGATTCACAAGCAAACCGAAAATAAGCTGGACAAACCTGTCACTGCCCGCGGTTTTGACATTCGCCATGACTAACTCGGCGGTCGCAGTTCACGGACTGACCAAAATTTTCCCAGTGCCGTTTCATCGACAATCGGTTGTCGCGGTGAAGGACCTCAACCTGCGCATCGAACCCGGCGAGGTGTACGGCCTGCTCGGACCGAATGGTTCCGGTAAAAGCACGACCTTGAAAATTATTCTCGGATTGGTGTCTCCAACGCGCGGTGGCACGGAAATTTTTGGATGCGATAGTCGTCTTGTCGAAAGCCGGGAAGCAGTCGGTTTCCTTCCGGAGAATCCGTACTTCTACAAGTATCTTACCGGAAAGGAAACGTTGCGTTTCTTTGGGCGTCTCTGCGGGCTGCGAGGCGCCGCATTAAAGAATCGAGTCAACGAATTGCTGGATCTTGTCGGCTTAACCAAAGCGCGCAACCGCCGGCTTGGCACTTATTCCAAGGGAATGTTGCAGCGCATCGGTCTTGCTCAAGCGCTGATTCATGACCCCAGGCTGCTGGTGTTGGATGAACCCACTGCTGGTGTCGATCCGGCAGGGTCGCGCGACATTCGCGATCTAATCCTCGAGCTGAAAGGCCGCGGAATCACTGTGCTCCTCTCTTCGCACTTGCTCGCGCAAGCGCAGGAAATCTGCGATCGTATCGGCATTCTGGCCAATGGCGTGCTGGTGCGCGAAGGGCACTTGCAGGAACTGATCGCGATCGAAAATCAAACCGAGCTAGTCATCACGGACGCCTCCGAAGAGCTGATCCGTGAGATCGAATCGACCGTTGCCCGCTCAAACGGGAAACTGATCGAGCGGCGCAAATCTACAACCACACTGGAAAGATTATTCCTCGAGGCCACCAAAGCCGACGAAGCCAAAATCCAGAGCAACGAAGAGGCGCGGAAGGAAAAATGAGTAACGGCGAAACCGCTTCAACGCTTCAACAGTTTAACACTTCAACATCCGCGAAGCGGTATCGACCCTTCTCTTTCTCTCGCATTTACGCGATCACAATCAACACTGTTACCGAACTGACACGCCTGAAGGTTTTTTATGTGCTCCTGATCTTTGGACTTCTTTTGATCGGCAGCTCGATCTTCATGGCGCAGTTCTCTTTTCAGCAGGAATTTCAAATCTTGAAAGACGTTTCGCTCGGGGCGATCTCGATTTTTACATCCCTTCTGGCGATCGTTGCCACTGCGCGACTCCTGCCACAAGACCTCGATGACCGGATACTTTACACGATTCTTGCGAAACCAGTACCGCGCTTCGAATACATTCTGGGAAAAATTGCTGGAGTGCTTCTGTTGTTGGCGATTAGCACGCTGGTGATGGGGGCAGCGTTTCTGCTCGTATTGTACATCCGCGAACAGGCTGTTGTGCACGCGACATTGCAACAAATGTCCAATGCGCCCCGGGATCAAGTCGCTGATGCCGTCCGCATCATCCAATCGTCCGCGTTCAACATCGACATTTTTCCAGGAATTGTGATCATTTACCTGAAGGCGTGCCTCCTCGCAGCGCTCACCCTGTTCGTTTCCACATTCGCCACGTCAAATATCTTCACCATCGTTGTGATGGCTTTCATTTATTTCATCGGACACCTGCAAGCGACCGCCCGCGAATATTGGCTGCACGAACACAGCAGTGGACTGGTTAGCCGCATTTTTCTCGCGATAGTGGCATTGTTGTTCCCGGACCTGCAGGCCTTCAATTTAGTTGATGACATTATCGCCGGCACCGCAATTTCTCTCAGCGTCTTTGCCAAGACTGCTTTGCTCGGCGTTTTCTACACTACCATCTACACGCTGCTGGCCGCGTTTGTATTTTACGGGAAAGAACTGTGATGCGGACAATCATCGTGCTGGCAGTGTTGATCGGGCTCGGCTTCTTGAAGTTACCAATCGAACGCAACCTGGCGGAGCTGCATCGACAGGAACATTTTCGGGGCGTCGAATTTAACCTCGACCTTCGTGAAAAACTCGGGCAACTCGGTTTCGTCGCGGCGTTGAGCGGGTTTCGAGCGATTGTGGCGGACGGCCTTTTTCTTCAGGCATATACAGCGTGGGAAAACACAGAATGGGGGCGCATGCTGTTATTGTTCCGGCACATCACGACGCTGCAACCACGGGTGATGCTGTTTTGGGATACGGCAGCCTGGCACATGGCATGGAACGCCAGCGTTGCCGCGATGAACGATCAAAACCAACCGCGCCTTGCGCTGCGAGTCAAAGCGCAGCGTGAATATTTTGGCTTGGGCAAGGATTTCCTCGAACGCGGAATAAAGAATAATCCGGATCGCCCCGATCTCTACGAAGCGCTTGCCCGGCTTTATAAGGAGAAATATAAAGATCACGAGCGCGCTTCCGAATTTTACGCGAACGCCGCGGCCCTGCCTGGGGCGCGGCCGTTCGACAAGCGCTTCTCGGCCTATGAGCTTTCTTACTGCGAAGGGCGCGAACGCGAGGCATATGAGCGCCTCCGCCACTTGTATGACGAGGGTCCGCAGGAGCGGCTGCCTACGTTGATCGCACGGCTGAAATTCCTCGAAGACAAACTTGGAATCCCGCAGGAACAACGAATTCCAGACAAGCTGAACAAAACGGCTAAATAGTTAACTCGCCTGATCGCAGACTGGTTCGGAGTTGACGTTAACATTTTGGCGAGCAAGCGATTGTCGTCACGCTGTAACGCTGTAACGTTTTGACCGCTCGCCGGTTTAATTTTTTGACAATGCGGTTCGCAATTTTGAGTGATATCCACGCTAATCTCGAAGCGCTCGAAGCAGTGCTCGCGGATGCACGCGGCCGCAGATGTACCCACTTTATTTGTTTAGGAGACGTGGTCGGTTATAACGCCAACCCGCGAGAATGCCTTGACCTTGTCCGGGAACTGGATTGCCCCGTGGTAAAAGGCAATCACGATGAGGAGGTAACACTTTCCTCTTCCTCGGAACATTTCAACGAGTTGGCCGAGCGCGCCATTCAATGGACCCGTGACACCTTAACGGATCCGGATAAGGAATGGCTGCGCAAGTTGCCTTTACAAAAGCGAGTAAATGATTTCACGATCGTGCACGCGACACTCGATACTCCCGGCCAATGGGGCTATGTCTTCAGCAATCTCGACGCTGTCGCAAGTTTCACCTACCAGCGCACTGCCGTCTGTTTTTTCGGCCATACCCACGTGCCGATGGTGTTCGTTCGCGACCAGGGTGTCCGGCAGGAAAGATTCGAACACGTCCGCATCGAGCCGGGCAAGAAATACTTCATCAATGCAGGTAGCGTAGGACAACCGCGCGACGGAAATTGGCACGCAGCATATTGCATTTACGATGTCGAAAATAAACTGGTGGAACTCGTGCGCGTAAAATACGACGTGGCCAACGCGCAAAAGAAGATTTCCAAAGCCGGTCTGCCGCAGCTCCTCGCCGAGCGGCTCGCACTTGGCCGTTGACGCTTCGCCGTTTGCACACGAAAGCGTCAATTGGCGGCAGGATCCCTCCGTCGTCTCACCACAAACTCCGCAAGTGGCAAATCCCGCGGATAAGTAATTTTGAAATTGAACTCGTCGTTCAGAACGAGAACCACTTTGCGACCGAGTCGCTCGACCGCTGAAACTTCGTCCGTCACAAAAAGATTTGCTGCGTAAACCGCGCGATACGCCTCTTCGATCAGCTGTCGCTCGAAAATCTGCGGTGTTTGCATTGCGTAAAGCTGATGTCGATCAACTGAGCCGCTGATCAGGAAGTCGGTGTCTGCTCGTTTTAATGTGTCGTTAATTGGTTCAGCCAAAGCGGCGGCACCATGATTCATGCATTGCTGAAACACGCGCTCGATCTGTTCCGGAATAACCAGCGGCCGCGCGGCATCGTGCACCGCGACATATTTTGTGAATGAGTCGAGATGATCCAAGCCGGCGCGCACGGAATCCAGCCGGCGTTCGCCACCCGGGATGATCGACCGAATCTTCTCAAAATTTTCTTCGCGAACGATCGTTTTGATTTCGTCATGTCGATCTGCGCGGGCGACGACGATGATTCCATCGACGCACTTGGCATCCTCAAATGCGCGTATCGTGTGCGCGATGACCGTTTTCCCTGCCATTACTGCAAACAATTTGTCGAAGCCCATGCGGCGGCTGTCACCGGCCGCGACGAGGATGGCGCTGAGCATGGTAAAAATGTTAAACCGTTGAAGCGTTGAAGCGACGGCGGTTATTTAGCGCTCTAACACTTCAACGCTTCAACGAATCACGAAAGTTGCTTTTGCACCTCCGCGCTCAGTGTTTTGCCATCGGCGCGACCACCGACTTTCCCCTGCAACGCTTTCATCACCACGCCCATCTGGGCTTTCGACGTAGCGCCAACCTCGGCGATTGTCTCCCGGACGACTTTCGAAATTTCATCGGCGCTCATCGCCTGAGGCAAATAGGCATTAAGGATCGATAATTCCTGTTTCTCCTTGTCAGCAAGCTCAACACGACCGCCTTTTTCGAAGCTTTCGATGGAATCCTGGCGTTGTTTTGCCTGTTTGCGAATTACCTGTGCAGCTTCGGCGTCACTCAGCTCAGCGTCCGCGTCTGATTTTGCGATCGCGGCGTATTTCAACGCCGATTTTAACATGCGCAAAACCCCCAGCTTAGTGGTGTCTTTGGCGCGCATCGCTTCCTTAAGATCCGAATCGACGCGTTCGATAATGCTCATGCGCCAAACTACGTAGCCAAACGTAATTGTCGATCTGTAGCCGTCGCCCCGGGCGCGATGCCCGCTTCGCGCAGCGAAGCGGCCACAGGTTCTCAGCTACATTCGAGCCGCGCACTCACGAACGGATTCGACGGCGCCTACAGAAATCACATCCACTTCTTTGCGAGCCCGCCGCAACAAAGCCGCCAGCACGCTCCCTGGTCCAAGTTCGATAAAATAATTGCAACCAAGATCGATCAACCGCTTCAGGCAATCGAACCACCGCACAGTCCCTGTGACTTGATCCTGCAATGCGCGACGGATTTCAGCAGGCGTTGTCACCTCCATGCCTGTCACGTTGCTTATTACAGGAAAACGCGGCGATTCTATTGGAACATCCTGAAGCACGGCACCAAGTTTCTCGTACGCGCTCTCCATCAACCGCGAGTGATATGCGCCCGCGACGTTAAGCATCATCGCACGGCGAATGCCATACTCCTTCGCTACGCCGACGGCCGCTTCGACTTTCGCCAGCTCGCCCGAGATTACGATTTGGTCGGGTGCATTAACGTTGGCAATGTCGACATCTTCATCCGCAGCAAGCTGGCGCACGTCGTTTTCCTGCCCACCGATCATCGCCGCCATGCCTCCCAGCGTGGCCGCGCACGCTTGATCCATGAATTCGGCGCGCCGCTGCACAAGCTTTAAGCCTGTTCCAAAATCAAATGTGCCACCGGCTGCGTGCGCGGTTATTTCCCCAAGCGACAGACCAGCCGCACCGGCGACGGGAAAATCGCCTGCGATCTCCCGCAAGATTGCCAGAGCCGCCAGCGAGTGAACATACAGCGCGGGCTGACAATTGCTCGTCTTCGTTAGCTCCTCGATTGGACCGTTCCACGCGATATTGCTCAAGTTTCGACCGAGAATTTCGTCGGCCTGACCAAACAAATCGGCCGCGACAGGAAAGTGTTCGGCCAGATCGCGTCCCATCCCGACACATTGCGCGCCTTGCCCCGCGAAAAGCAGTGCGATTCTTCTTTCCATCACGTGGTCTAGTTAACGCGCATTCTTTTCTGTTGCGAGCGGAAGTTCCGGGTAGCGCACGTTTGTGGCGTGCTGGTTGCGGCATTCTGCCGCAACGAACTTTCCACCAGCTCAACTCATTTTGAGCGCTGACTACAAGTTCGCGATGGCAGAATGCCATCGCCAGCACGCTGCAAGCGTGCGCTCCCCAGAATTATCTTGCGCGAAGACTGGCACTCGCCAGCGTAGTTCAACTGCAACTTATGCCATTTACGGTGCGCGAAATTGAATCGCCCGACCCGATCGCGCGAGTAGCTGCAGCGGATGCAGCATTGCGACAGCCGGTTGAGGATGACATCGGCGAAAAAATGGTGCTCAACATGGGGCCGTCGCATCCGGCCACACACGGTGTTTTGCGGCTGGTGCTGGAGCTGGATGGCGAAATCATTACCAAAGCAACGCCAGACATTGGGTTCTTACATCGGGGCGACGAGAAAATCGCCGAGAACATGCAGTACAATCAGTTTGTCCCTTACACTGACCGGCTCGATTACCTCGCGCCGCTTTCGAATAACGTCGCCTACGCGCTTGCAGTAGAAAAATTGATGGGCTGGGAAGTTCCACCGCGTGGCAAAGCGATCCGCACCATTTGCTGTGAAACGTCTCGGATCTCCTCACACCTGATGGGTATTGGCGCAATGGCGCTCGACCTTGGCGCGATGACCGTGTTTCTCTACACGTTCACCGAGCGCGAAAAACTGTATGATCTTTTCGAGCTGCTTACAGGCGCGCGTTTTACCACATCATACACACGCGTCGGCGGCCAGATTCGCGATCTGCCTGAGCGCTTTATTCCACAACTCGAAAAATTCCTCGACGATTTCGGGCCGAGCTTCAATGAGTGCGACCGATTACTGACCCGGAACAAGATTTTTGTCGATCGAACTAAAGACATCGGCGTCATATCAAAGGATCGCGCGATTGCGTACGCCCTTTCGGGGCCTAACCTGCGTGGGAGCGGCATCGAGCACGACTTGCGGCGTAAACATCCCTACCTGGATTACGACAACTACGATTTCGACGTAGTGATCGGCAGCGCGGGCGATTGTTACGATCGTTACCTGGTGCGGATCGAGGAGATGCGGCAAAGCGTCCGAATCCTGCGGCAGGTGATCGACAAACTTCCCGGCGGACCGATCAATGTCGCGGACTGGAAAAACATGTATCCTCCGAAATCGCGCGTGATGACAAAGATGGAAGAGCTGATCCATCATTTTATCGTGGTGACCGAAGGACTCGATGCACCTGTCGGAGAAGTATATTTCGCAGCCGAAAATCCCAAAGGCGAACTTGGCTTTTACATCAACAGCAAAGGAGGCGGCGTGCCGTATCGGCTAAAAATTCGCGCGCCATCCTTTGTGAACCTCAGTATCCTGCCCGAGCTCCTGCCAGGCTGCCTCGTAAGCGACGTCCCAGCCGTGCTGGGCAGTCTAGACTTCGTAATGGGCGAATGCGATAGATGAGCGGGTAATGACGAATGAAATCCAAGTGACGAATGACGAAAAGTCCAGAGGGCTTCTCCGCGGTATTCCGCTGTTCGGGCTTCGTCCGTCATTCGTCATTTTTACAGCCGCTCGGTTCGCCCTCGTGCTTCTGATCGCCCTCTCCCTTTCCTGTTCCAGCAAACGCATCGCGAAAGCAAACGTCGATCAGGTAACAGAGGGAATGTCCAAAAAGCAGGTGGAATCAATTCTGGGCCCGCCAACGTCGCTTAAGACCGAGGATTTGGTGATCACAAAAAAAACGACATACGTTTACCGTCAGGGGAAAGACACCGTCACAATCGTCTTCAAAGACGATAAAGTGCAGTCGAAAGACAGCACCCTGTCTGATTAACTGCTGTAGTGTGCGCTGTCTTGAGCGCACTGGTTCGCGTGCAACACCCCACCGTGATTCTCCGCTGAGGACAGCGGACACTACAGCACTCTGCAACATTTGCCCCTCTTAGCTCTACTGGATTACGTTCTTGGATGGCAAACTCGACAAACGCCTCCGTCCCCAACGAGTTGGAGCGAAAAATGGACGAGGCAATCGCGCGCTATCCGCACGAGCACCGGAGAAGCGCGGCCATGCCTCTGTTGCACTTGTGGCAGGAACATTTCGGGTTCATCAGCGACAACGCCGTGCTCTGGATCGCAGAAAAGCTCGGCTTACAACCCATCAATATTCTCGAGCTGGTCACTTTTTATCCGATGTTTCGCGAGCAGCCTGCCGGCAAAACTCATATTCGCCTTTGCCGCACCCTCAGTTGCGCGATGGCCGGCAGCTTTGAACTGATGGAAAATCTATGCACGACTTTTGGTATTCAACGCCCGCTCGAAGGCGCGGGGACGCACAATCCTATTTCGGTGAGTCCCGACGGAAATTACAGCGTCGAGTTTGTGGAGTGCCTGGCGAGTTGCCACACCGCCCCGGTGTGCATGGTTGGAGAGGAGCTGCGTGAAAATGTCGATGCAAACTCGATTGCTGACCTTCTCAAGGAGGGACGATCTCCAGACCGCCCACGCGGCAACGGGGGACTGGAGACCGCCGCTCCTTGGAAATCATTCCCCCACCCTCTCGAACACCGTCTAATTTACAAAAACATTGGACGCCCGGATTGGACCACTGATATCGATTGTTATTTGCGCGATGGTGGTTACGAACAGTTGAAGCAAGCGCTAACTCTGTCGCGCGAGGACATTGTCAACAAAGTGAAAAACTCCGGGCTGCGCGGTCGCGGCGGGGCCGGATTTTCCTGCGGGTTGAAATGGAGCTTTATCAAGGCGGACGAAAAACGGCCGGTTTATTTGATTAGTAACGCAGATGAATCCGAGCCGGGCACTTTTAAGGACCGCTACATCATTCATGAAGATCCGCACCAACTGCTCGAAGGAATGTTGATCGCGTCCTACGCGCTCAACGCGCGGACAGCATACATCTACGTACGCGGAGAATTTCACGAAGGCGCGAAAATCCTCGAACGCGCCATCGAAGAAGCGCGCACGCACAATTTTCTCGGCAAAAATGTTCTCGGTTCGGGATTCGACGTGGAGTTTTATGTTCATCGCGGCGCGGGCGCTTACATCTGCGGAGAAGAAACCGGGCTTATCGAATCTCTCGAAGGCAAGCGCGGGTATCCGCGCATCAAACCACCTTACTTCCCAGCAGTGCTCGGTCTTTACATGTGCCCGACGATCGTTAATAACGTCGAAACGCTCTGTGCCGTGAAACACATCATTGCGATGGGCGGCGCGGAATACGCGCGCCTCGGCCGGCCTAACAACACCGGAACACGGGTTGTCTGCGTGAGCGGTGACGTCCAGCGGCCAGGCTACTTCGAAATTGAGGTCGGCGCAGTGACGATGGGGCAGTTGATCTACGAGATGGCTGGCGGATTAAGACCGGGCCGGAAGTTAAAAGCAGTCATCCCGGGCGGAAGCTCTGCAAAGATTCTGCGCGCTGACGAACGATTCAAGCTCAGGCAAAGACAGACTGACGGTTCGACGATCGAGCGGGAGATGTCGATCGATGAGATCCCGATGGATTTCGATTCACTGGCGGCGGCGGGTTCCATGGCTGGTTCCGGCGGCGTGATCGTGCTGGACGATTCCCGCGACATGGTCTGGGTACTGAACAACATCAACGAGTTCTATGCGCACGAGAGCTGCGGCCAATGCACTCCTTGCCGGGAAGGTTCGCTTTGGATGAAGAAAATTACCGACCGGATGCTGCGCGGCGGAGGAGTTGTTGAGGACCCAAAAACGCTCAAGACCATTGGCGACAACATCGCCGGGCGCACGATTTGCGCTTTTGGCGAAGCATGCGCGTGGCCGACGCAAAGTTTTGTAGAAAAATTTCGAGAGGAATTTGCGGCCCGTGCCCGGAAACCACTCCCCCCACCCTTGCCGCCGGAATACACGCCGGAAGAATTAATCCAGGAAGAATCGATCCCGACAGTTCCAATGGCGCACGATCCCGGCTGGGAGAAAGCAGGAGCGAAAGGAATGATTTAGAAGATGAATCAGGAAAGCAGGAACATAGGAAAGAATCTCAGAAACGCAGAAACTACCGAGCAGATCATTGCTGCTGCAATTCGCGTCCATCGCGAACTAGGACCTGGCTTTCTCGAATCGATCTATGAAGAAGCATTGGCAGTCGAATTTGCGCTGAGTGGAATCCAATTCATTCGGCAGCATCCCGTGCCGCTCTTCTATCGCGATCACCAAGTCGGTGAACATCGTTTAGATTTCCTCGTGGAAGGCAAAATCGTCGTCGAGCTTAAAGCCATTAGCGAACTAGAAGACATTCATTTCGCAATCGGCCGCAGCTATTTGAAAGCGACAAATTTGGAAGATGGCCTGCTTTTTAATTTCGCGACCGTCCCCTTAACCATCAAACGCTTCTGCCGGGAACGTCCAAACGTGAAGGCAACACCGGCTTGATTGTTTGAATCTTCTCCTTTCCTACTTTCCTGCTTTCCTGATTCATAATGTCTGATCGAAAGCCAAAAGCATCGCCAATGTTCAACGTCCAGATTGATGGTGTGTGGCATCAATTTCCAAAGGGCACGCGTGTGATCGAGGCGTGCGAGCAGGTTGGCATTTTCGTCCCGCATTATTGCTATCACAAGAAGCTTAGCTCCCCCGGCAATTGCCGGATGTGTTTGATCGAAATGGGATTCCCGAGGCTTGGTCCGGACCGCAAGCCTGAGTTGGGCGCCGACGGCAAACCGATCGTCAATTGGATCCCGCGGCCGCAAATTTCCTGCGCACAGGATATTTCCGAAGGCATGGCCGTTCGCACCAACTCGCCGCTGGTGAAGGAATGTCAGCGTGGCGTCATGGAATTTCTCTTAATCAATCATCCACTCGATTGCCCAATCTATGATCAGGCCGGGGAATGCCGTTTGCAGGAGTTCAGTGTCGATTTCGGCGATTCCAAGTCGCGGTTTCTCGAGAACAAAGTCAAGAAACCGAAAAATGTGCAGATCGGTCCGCGAGTTACACTTGATGACGAACGCTGCATCCTCTGCTCACGTTGCATCCGTTTTTGCCAAGAGATTGCGCACGACGACGTCCTCGGATTTGTCGATCGCGGCAGCCACACCGTGCTCACGGCGCATCCTGGCAAGCGGCTCGAAAACAATTACTCCCTCAACACTGTCGATATTTGTCCAGTTGGCGCGCTGACCTCGTCGGATTTTCGATTCAAAATGCGCGTCTGGTTTTTGAAAGAAACAAAAAGTATCTGCACGAGCTGTGCCACCGGGTGTAACACGATCATCGGGACCCGCGAGGATGTGATCTATCGGCAAACACCGCGCGAGAACGATCACGTCAATTCCGCATGGATGTGCGATTATGGCAGACTCAACTTCAAATATCTTGAAGCCGAAAACCGTTTGCTGGAGCCGCAGGTTCGTTTCGAGGGGAAACTGGTCGCCGTAGATTGGCCGACAGCGATCGCGCAAGCGGCGCCACGCGTCCTCGCTGACCTGATCGCTGCCCTGCTGGTCGAGCGTGTCAACCTTGAAGAAGCGGCCACCCAGGCCCTTCAGATTCTCGCCCTTAAGCCAAAAATTGTTCACGGGATCGGTGAGAATCCAGTAGGCGGCATGCGTCGCCGCAAGGCCCAGGAACCCAATGAGCGTCCACGGGAACACCGCACTCTGCGTCGGCGTCATCAGCAATAGCGCCGCGGCGGCGACCACGCCAAGCACCTCTGCGAATCCGCCAAACGTGAAGCCGGGATAATAGATGGTCTGCACCGCGTAGTAGGTTTCTTTGTCGAGCCGCAGTTTGCCGGGGGGCTATAAGTACCTCTCGATTCCGGTTTTTAAAAATCACACCCTGGAGACCGGCTTCCTGACCGCTGCTCGGATCATGTTGCTGCGGGCGGCCATCCTGCGAGGCGACTATGTCGCCGCCCAGGCCGATCTCCCTCAACTCAGCAACATGTATCCGACCGGCACACATCCGTTCGAGCCGACCAACACGTTCAGCTTCACGGTAACGACTCCCGGCAGCAGCTTTCCGGCAAATGGCATCCAACTGATTCTCGATGGGAATAACGTCTCGCCCAACCTGGTCATCACCGGCTCGGCCTCCACAAAAAAT
>Ga0137418_10003263_pt1 | contig 14902 bp, 17 predicted proteins | sample CZODoug3_1_2_16f_FD_122242 | JGI IMG/M metagenome (GOLD analysis project Ga0137418, IMG submission 122242) | Vadose zone soil fungal communities from Angelo Coast Range Reserve, California, USA - CZODoug3_1_2_16fungal (Hybrid Assembly) | ecosystem: Environmental > Terrestrial > Soil > Vadose... | reverse complement strand
GCATCTTACCCGTACCGAGATATCGCGCCGCGGCTTGACCATCGACATGAAAGGTTGTGATGGCGCAGGAAGAGTCTGAGCTGTGTATTTGGCGCGTGGCCAAAATTAGCGCTCGCGCCGACTTCTTATCCAATTTCTACTACAATTTCAAGACTACTCACCTGATGGGCAAACTAAGTGAGTACAAAGGCAGGTGCCTAGTCCTAACGTACTTAATACACTTCTAGCACCCCAAATCTGCGGTCGCCAGCTGCGAAAAGCGCCCGCACTTAAAAATGTGGGCGCAACAAATGTCGCGCCTTCGGATGGCGAATCCCAACCGATCGGCAGCTCTTCGCGGCTGCCCTCGAAGCTTGATAGAAGGGGAGAGGGGAAAGGGGTCAGAGCGACCCCTAAGCTGGCTTAGACACATGAAGGCGGAGCGTTTGTGGAGGGGAATGTTGGAGCGCGGAGGCAACGTTCGTCTGGAGGGAGCGTTGGAGCGGGGAGGCAACGTTCGACTGGAGGGGGCATTGGAGCAGGGAGACAGGAGGTGGTTGACTCAAGGGGGTCGGGGCGTTCGGTTGGGGAAGTGTTGGAACGGCGAGGTGATGCTGAAGGGTTTGTTTATAAACCGTTAGCTGTATGAATTATGGTGTTGTTTGGGCATCCCGTCGGGGCTGGCGCGGCAGAGCTGAGTGTATTATTCGGTCCTCGTCTCGTCAACAATGAAGTTATAACAATATGGGCTTGATTTTATGGCTTATCCGACGACAGTCAGCCAGCCAGGTCGTTCTCGATCCTGCGATTGTAATGGACACGTATCTATTCATTCGCTGATTCTTTCAGCCATCTGCGCTCAAGGAATGATGAACATCCTGGCCATAAGAGTGTTATTTATTTATGGTAATACTGCTATTAAGTTCTCGTGAGCAATGAATAAATAACAGGAAATTCCAACGGAACACTTACCTTTGGGTACACAAAAGGTTAGGGGAACAATTGCCCTGCCAGGCCAAACGGTTTAGATTAGTATCAAATGGTGTTGTGCGATTTCCACAACGATTTAACAATATTACGAAGCTTTACACTCACAGCAGCAAATTTTGGGGGCTTGTATGAGGCCTATGACTATGACTTTTCGAGCCATGAAGTCAGAGGTCACTGCAGGTGTAGGTAGGTGTAGATGGGATGGTTACGGTTACGGTCGTGCCCAGTCCAACTGAGCCACTTGGATATCTTGATTTTGGCTGGGTTTCAGAGAATTGACGAGTATTAAGACCTACCAATTAGCCTGCCTATGGCATCTTTATGGCCAGACTGGGTAACTTCTTCGAGATTTGAAGAACGGCCTGAAAGTGTAATAGCATTTGTCAAAGGCGACCGTCCTCGTATATAGCGAGAACTTCAGGAGTCAGGGATGTTAGTGACGCAGCAGATAAAGATGGCCAGCTGTTGAAGAATGAGAACTGGGCGGCATACAGTTGTGAGACTGCGGGATTCCACTCACCATGGCACGAGACCAGCATCTAGGGTCCACAAAGTGGCTGTATAGGGCTATATAAATCCTTCTACTGTATTGAATTGATAGGCCAATCCATTCCAGCCAGCAAAGTGAAGAACTAGAAGCAGCAGGTGCAGAGTCTGTCCACGCTGCAGTGTCTCGTTGTCCAGATGGAGGTCCATCTTTTCACAAATTTGCTGCTAGGAGTAAAGGGAAGCGATATCAGAGCCGACGTAACTGTATGTGTGTTAGCTGTAATCTGCAAAAGAATTGTGTTAAACTAGTATCAAAATAAAATAAATGGGGTTCAAGTCGGCCAAGCAGCCTAACCCTTCCTTTGTTAGTAAGGCCGTGTAAGTTCAGTCAAGGCGTAGTTAAGTACATAGTAAACTCGTCAAGTGACGGCAAGAATCTGGATAAGTATAAACATGGCAAGCACAAAGGACCGTAAAGTGAAAATAAGAGTCTAATAAGTCTGCGTCAAGTAAAAACCAGAGTCCAAGTACAGTAAGACGGTTTAAGATTGAAATTCAACGGGACGACCACACGTATGTGCGAAGGTGGCTTATGAGGTTTGAAAGCCCCAAAAGGAGCACTGTTAAAATGCAATCTCGAACGAATGGTGATCGGCATATTTGTTGACATAGAAACTGGTAAATTCATCGAGTGTGTCCGAAAGAGTAAGAGTCCGTGATACGAGACCCTGTCCGAATACTGGAAGAAGCTGTGCTGCTCGGACAATGGTATCGAGGTGGATGATAGAGGTGAATCTCGTGCCATCTTCCTGTATATCGGGCTCAACTACCCACATGCCGGTGTTCTCGTTCGGCCCATCATCCACACATGAGAACCAATCCACAAGTGCACATGGATGTTTGTTGCCATTGTAAGAAAATGAAAAGAAGAGTCGCACGCGAGCGATGTCGAGGCCATGCATACCATCGGCAGAGGGATCGGTATTGACAAAGACTGTGTCATGTCGTTTAGGGCCCTTTCTCCATGACTTCACTGCTCGTATGCGTTCGTGACGCATGCCGCCAATACCGGAGATATCACTGGGTGCGTGGAAGGTGGCGACAGCGGAAGGATAACACGTAATTTTGCCATAGAATGTAGAGAGAGTGGCATGGCTCGTATCAGAAGCAGAGTCGGGGTGTTCTTGCTCGTGTATAAATTGTTGGATGAGATTGGTGATGTCCGGTTGCTCGATGTCGAAAGTGACGTCTTCCGGGTAAACTCTTCCCACTATAAATGTAATTTAGCGTAAGTCTTCTAACATCAAGTGATTAAAACGTACATGATGTCTTCGCTAGCTCGACATAAGCTTCGACTGTCGGACCGGCAACAACACCATCGTCTTCATCATCCTCGTCTTCACCGATGTTGTCCGCGTTGTCACCGCCGTCATTATTACTGCCGTTGCCATCGTCGACGAGCAGAGGATCCTCGTCAAGGAGGGGGCGCGGCAGCTCGGGATTGGGGTTGGCTCCATTTAGCCCTGGTGGTGACAAGTTCAGAACATGATTACAATATACATTGGAAATACGCACTATGGAGTTGGTCCAGAACAGATGATAGGCAAGTGCCCTTGAGCATGCCACAGTTAGCAAAATCAACACGACTAGCAGCAAGCTTATCGAGCCGCTGATTTGTCAGCAGCATTTGGCTGAGCGCGTCAAAACGGCTTGAACCCCGCCATGGCTCCTTCACTGCCTTGATATGTTTAGATTCTGTAATTGAGGAGCAAAGACCGTTTGGAGCCCCGAAGGCCCGTATAAGTTTGATGTAGTGGATAAGGGAGTGTTGTCTCGGTAGATTGAAGTCGACACGAACACCAGTTGTCCGAAATATCTCGCGGTACTGGTGAAAGCGCTGAAGAGCATCATCCATAGCCGCAAGACTGTGACTGTCGTGTATATCGCGTCGAGCGATGTAGCAGAAATCAAGGAAAGCGCGCATAGCTTTCACCATCTCATCCGGTACGTGACCTTCAATTGCGGGTAAGTAAACCTATAGATAGATATGTTAGATTTAGCTGTACAGAATATAAGGCAGTCGCGCACCTTCATAAGTGCCTTTGAGTCATCGCCGGTCCACTGTTTGAATTTCCTGCCTTCCGGAAAGCGTCGAAGCCCTGCAAAAGATGGGGCAATGGCAATTCTAAAACAATGTTTCAGTAACTGTAGTTAATATAGGGATGGAACTTACCGCCGATCGATATCATCAAGTATCCTGTTCGCTTCTTGTGGAGAGTATTCAGCTTTGATATATTCATTCACCCATGTGACTAGGTGGTCCTTGAATGCGCCCTTGATCAATTGATGTAGTAAGTCTGGTGAAAGAAGTTCATGGATATCAGCACGGGGAAAGCCATCTGTGAATGGCTAAAATAAACGTGATATAATAAGTAAGTCAGTATGGAATGATATGGAAAAGGAACCAGAGTTTTCCCAGAGTTGCCTTGATGCTCAGGGACCTAGAGGCTCAAGTTAACGGCGGATGTTCACGGATCGGTGCCTAAGCAACCGAAAGTGTCCGACGTAGTGCGGAGCCGTGCATGGTGCTCGTATCGGCCATCTGGAATGAACAACAACCCCATGGTACTAGCAGCAGGTAAAGAAAAAAGAAAAAAAGCTTTCCCGGGGTCGCCTTGGTGCTCAGGGACCTAGAGGCTCAAGTTAACGGCGGATGTTCACGGATCAGTGCCTAAGCAGCCGAAAGTGTCCGACGTAGTGCGGAGCCGCGCATGGTGCTCATCTGGAATGAGCAGACAACCCTATGGTACTAGCAGTGGATATGCAGGGAAAAGATATATGCGAAAGGTGGTGAAAAGAAAGAACTAACGACAATGTCGCCAACTAGTCCGTATTCGTCCCATAACATTCCTAATTCAAACTCCTCGACCAGCATTTCAGTATGTGCCTGCGAACGACGCCCGTGTTTATCGGAATCGAGGTCATCTGCAGGCGCTGTGCATCTAACAAAGAACTGTCAGTAACATGCCGAGTCATTGCAAAAGAATACGTACTTTGGACACCAGCCTTGCACGGTACAGGCAAGCAGCGCCTGCTCCGGATAGTCAGCAATGTAGGGGCCGAGCCCGTACACCACCTTCCTGAAATGATCGTCTGCAAAGCGGACAACTTCTGGTGTTGTCATACCAGGCTTCAGTGTTTCGAGAATCTTCGCAAGTGAAGAGTGTAGAAGCTGGTGGCGGAATTTGCGGAAGGCGACGTCATCGCGAAATTCATGATTTGCTAAACCAATTACGCGCATATAAGCAAATGGTAATATATGGCAGTAATATGAAACCCACGTTTGGGAATCGCTAGGAACCCGAGGAGCACAACACCGTTGCGATGTGCTCGTCGGACGTCATTGTGTATGTTACCAATAGACAGGTAAACAGGCCAGTATTGGTTGTCACCTGTGCCGACGGATACTGTAGTTTTGTCGCTGCCGAGAATGATAGGGCAAAAAACGGAACCATGCGTCTCCGGATCCTCCGCAATGATGTCCTAAAAGTGAATAATATCAGTCTACAATTTCATCAGAAGACAACAGCGGTGACCTACTGCTTGTTTCCAGGCCCATAAGCCAGACATGAAATTTTGGAATCGGTGCGCTCCATCGGGTGAGTGTTCTTGAAAGGGTGCGTGATCAATTTCACCTTTGAAATCGGGATTGGACAGGATGTTGTGAACGAGAGCGCGAGGGTCCCGGAGCCAGACATCGTAATCTGCTTCCATCCACGACGGAACCTCGTCTGCTGGTCGAGTTCCATTAAATTGTAATGTGAAGGATTGCCATGGGACATCGCCGAGAGGAGTTTCGTCGATTGTGTTGTACATGTGTGTGGCTTTAGAAAATGGCGGTTCGTCGTTGTGGGGTGCGAGAGACGCAGCCCAGAGGCTAAGAATAAAATCAATATCCTTGGCTGACATCTGGTTGCGACGGAATAGGAAGTCGGCGACTTCAAACTCAACGCGGTTGCTGTATGGTCTCCAGTTGTTAGGCCCTCGATCCGAATCACGTGGAGGGGGAGGGGTATCTGCCGGTATTTCGTTACCGTCCTCGTCGCAAATTTTCCCTATAATAAACAATAATTTATGTCAATTTTTTATAAAGAACGCTTAGGTGGATCACGTACCATTTATTGTGGGATGATAAGTTCGAGTAACATGTGGAGGATCAGGAGCCTGCTGCCTCCTATCCCCAAGTGGTGAAGAGTTTTGACCTTGTCCTGGTTCGGGGTCATCATCAGAACTGGGTGGTGCATGATCCCAATCAGGGTGAGGAGGGTCGATATCCATGTCGAAATTGTGATCAGATGAGGGTACGGGAGATGGCATGCGGTTGGATGGGGATGGTGGTTGCTCGTCATTTCGTGATCGGCGTGAGTGCCGAGATCCTGAACTTTCCACTGAGGGCAACGACGGTGATGTGTTGCCGTCCTGTGGTTCGAGCCCATCAACGTCCGGGACACCAGGATGTAAAGCTTGTATATGTCTGGTGCGTCCCGTTTTGCTATGAAAGTACCGGGGACAATGAGGGCAAGGAAGAGTGGGCGGAGGAGAGCCCAGTCTATGAATGTGACCATTGCGAAAACGTAGATTTTTTGGTAGCATATTGGGGAGGTGGGATAAAGCATGAAAGGGAGGAGGTAGACTTATAGTGTAAGAGAGACAGCGGAGAAGAGAGACAGGAAAGAGGCAGGAAAGCGCGTGGTAAAATCCGAAAGAAAACTGAAAATTTGTCTAAGTCCAAAATCGCGTGTAGGCTTTGTGTTATTACCACGACCTCGCTGGCATAACATTTAGCACTTACCTCGACAAACCCGCTCTACCCCACGTCTTCCCACCTCATCACTATGCCTAAGAATCCTGCCCCTCCCCGTCAGGTTGAAACTCGAGCGGGTAACAAAACAGTTCACCCCGGCAACGTCATCAAGCCTAATGCTCGTCGATCAACAGCTGAGGTCCAAGCTGAGCGTTTGGCTAAAGCCCAAGCCAAGGAAGATCGTGAGCTCGCTAAGAAACGGAGTATCGAGCGTGTAGCTCAGTTTGAGCGTGCAGACACGGTCAGGGAAGACGACTTCAATGCTACCCCCCGCCCAGCGTTCACTCCAAAGCCAAGGCCACTGTCCCAGACGAATAACCTCCTCGCTGAAAGTAGTGACGTCGAGATGACCGATGGTGGTGACTTTGATGGAGCCCCATTCATACCACGCAGTGCTGACGGTTCAGTCACTGGGGACGATGCCGTTGTCGAAAGCGATCCGCCACCTCCCGCGAAAAAAGCGAAAGCCAATTCCGCTGCGAAAGGGAAAGCGAAAGTGTCCAAAAAAGCGGAGGGGAAGGCGGCGAGCAAGAAAAAGAAAGCTGAAGAGTCGGAAGTTGAGTTGGTGGAGCCCAAGGCAGAGCCGCCTAAGGTGCCCAAGCCGAAGAAGAAAAGCTTCCGGGAAGAAATCAATGTCGCTGCCAAAGAATTCGAAGAGGAGAAGTTCGGCGGCGGGACGGCAGAACCAGGAGGGAAGCCAGCTTCCAACTTGAAGAGGGTCGGCTCATGGTGGTCCCAGGACACCACTGCAGGTGGCAAGAAGGAGTTGAGGAGAGAGGGGGCGATAGCCGATATATGTTTGACGACCAGGTGACTCAGGATCAAAAGCCCGATCAGGAAACAAGACGTTCCAATCAGAATGATGAAAAGTAAGAGCCTCACCTTCAACACGTTCCTTCCTTCGTCATGCTAACTCTTGACCAATCAACACTTTTCTATTGGAATCTAAGCGACTCAAACAACAAAAAGCGGAAGCATGGTCGTATCATCAGCGAATGGGCTTCCGCGATCCCCAGCAATGCCAAGGCTGGTTCTCGCGCCCCAAGCCGGACCACCACAGCTCGCAAACCCGCTTCTAGTCGCTCTGACTCTATACTTCCCCTTCCCTCGCTTACCAGTGGTACTAGTGGCTCGACTGCGCCCTCTGTCCTTACCAAAAATATCAGGATTGTAAGTCACATGGCACCGACAGCACAGGCCAAGGTGAAACCTGAACCGGAGGATATCACCATTCATTCCGATGCCGGTCTCTCTCACAACGATGAGACAAAAGGTAATGAGCGAGAGGCAGCCCCCCCAAAGGGAAGAAGCGCATTACCAGCGCCGTACGTTTTTTTCTTATTTTCATTACCACGTAAATAATATGTAATTGTTTAACAATACAGGCGCTCGTGGTTCAAAAGCCAAAGGTCGGAGAGACGGCTTCAAAGAAAGCTCGAACCGAAGAACTTCCAGATTGGATCGATAGCAAATGGTTCCGGCAAACGTTCGTCACGACATATATGGCCTACGTTGGTCAATCGATGGACCCGTGGGATATTCCCGCCAAGCTGGCGGTGGAGACAATGCAAAAGATCTGGGACGCGACTGGCGGCCCAGCTTATGAAATCACGACATCCTCTCCTGTTTATCAAAAGGTATGTGATAAGTTCACACTCGACCATAAATTTAATATCATTTTTAGACCATCCAGCGTGTTGCTGACTCATATCGGAACGTTATCGGCTCTAATGGCCAGACTGTTGTTCTATCGTTTTTCGACTCCCAGGATGATTTAAGGGATTCAGACACAGAGCGTCAAAATTTCGCCAGTGACTACCTTGCAGACCTTCGCTTCACGTACAAGAACTCCGACCACGAGGACAAAAAGGTGATCTTATAACATATAACTGACTGTATCTATCTAATAACAACGTTGCAGAAATGGAAGGGGCTCTTCCAGAGCCCCTTCATTCTTCAAACCTTTGCTGCACACCTTTCGGCTATTGAAGGGTCCCGGAACGTCGAGGGCCTTCATGATGCCAACAAGCCAACTCCTACAGCCCGCGGAGCCATAGCTCTGTGTGCTGCGTCCGTAAGTAATTTTATGTACTTTTTATTATTAAGCCATACTAATCTTTATTAGGTGGAACGAGCACTAATGCTCGTTGCAACTGGTACATTGACTATCGAGATGGTCCGTGCCGCTAGAGGTAAAACTGTGAACCTCCCCAAAACCATGAACTTTTCCACCGGCAAGGAGTCCATGCGCCAAACAGGCTTCAGTGATGCTTCCTGGGGTAAAGTCACCCGTAATTTTGCGAAGTCCGCTCGCTCGCTCTCAACTGCTAAGTTTGACATCATCATCAAGGAGGCGGAGGTGTTCATGAGACCAGTTCGTGGCTGCAAGACTAAGGTGGAAATCATTGATGTTGACGAGGATGATGAGCGGGCCTGTCTCGTTGATAACTCGGATGACGAGATAGACCTGTCCGACTAGTGTAAGTTATTTGGTCTCTTCATTGGACCTTACTAAAGCTCTCTTTTAGAATCTGTGCCGTAGCCCTTGTATATACATAAACCCCCACTCCATCCTCTTGTTTACATGGTATTACCCATTACGTGCCAGATTCAACTCTGGCTTTCCGTCACTTGATATATGCTTGGACTATGCTTGGACTAGCTTGGCTCACAAATACGCACTTATTTCATCGCTTTTTGTCACTTAATAATTGCTTAGCACCTGAATAGATGCTTTTGTCGTCGCTTAACCCGTGCTTAAGGAGTTGATGGCTTAAAATCATGCTTGGGCTAAGCTTGAGCTTAGACAACTTACGTCTTATGGTGCTTATACAACTCTTGAGTTGCTTTGACCTCAGTTTGTTCATTCTACTTGGCGAAATTTTTACTTGAGAACTGACTTAAAAGTTACTTAGATCTGTGCTTAGCTCAAGTCCAGACATAAGCAGGACGATAAGCCTTGGTAAGTCAAATTGATGAGACGACTTGGCTTAGCGCAAGCATTGTCAGGCTTAGGCTAAGCATGGCTAGACTTAATGAATTTCAGCTTAAATTCACTTAGCGGAACTGTTAAGTCACATTAAGCACCGTTAAACATCAGTAAGTTTTTTTTGGATTTTCCTGATGTGAGTACTCTACTAAACAACGGTATTCTCCGTATGGGGGAGCTTGCGGACCATGCAGAGGAGACATTTACGCAAGAGTATGCAATGATATCTCCATGTCTGTTCTGGTTTTGTGACTTATAATTGCTCTCAATAGAGAGCGACGTGAGCATCGCGTTTATCGTGTGCTTCTTCAAATGATACCCGGCCTGGAGGATCGTTTGATGGAAGGTTCTGAGGACGACACTGTTCCTATTGCCGAGCTGGTGGGTAATTATGATGTCTCATGTGCGTCTTTTGTAAGCTCTGACCATCATCACAGATTCAGAAGGGTGCTTCAAGTGCAAGATCCGATGATACCAAGAGCCTCAAGGGTGCCGTTCTGGACTGGATAACTCCACGGGGGCAACCCTTGAATCCGCCATTGGCACGCAATGTCAAAAGCGATCGAGGATTTCATCACGAGCGTACAGGAGCATTGTTATGTCCTGCAGGCTTGGACTGGGTAAATGCCGAGTAATTGAGTCCGTTTTACACTGTGAGAACCTACTAATGCTACTCAAGGACCAAGGAGAAGCTCCGCAGCGGCGAACTGGCGGTGTCTGGAGACCAGTGGCCAATTTTCCTCTACCATGGGTACATCTACGACCCAGGTGACCCATGGAACGGTCTATTCCGCAGTACACTGCTTGTCTCCGTACGTTCCGACCAATACCTCTTTGAATTCAAATCGTTGATAACGTTGTCAGGCATACAAATATATCTTCACATCTCCTAGCTCCGTTGAAAAGGAGCCCAAAGCAACTCGATCCGGGAATGCGCGCATCCATGGCATGACTCAGGTCACAGCCCCGTCCATTGCATACATTGCTACTCAGGTTTGAAATTAAGACATTTCCCTTACCGTATCGTTGCTCACTACCCAGCCGCACTGGTGGTCACAGGTTCGATTCGCCCTATCATCTTCACCTGTCTTTTCTAGGACGGACACTATCACGGACTCCGAGAGATTTTACAACACCGTGCTCGATCTGTTCGAGGACGTCGAGGAGCAACAGGAAGTAAATGAGCTTCTGATGTGGTGGAATCGGTACGTGTTACGCTCCAGGCTCTTTGGATTTTCTTGAAACCCGTGGCTGGTGTGCAATAGACAGGTTTTCCCGAGTTATTCGTCCGCCCGCCGATCTGTATGTAAAAACAGTGCTCTGGCAAGGATAAAGGAGAAGCGTGCCGAGTTACGGAGTATATCCACGAACTCTCTTCAATAGAGAGCAACGTAACGTATTCTCCGTGTATACATCAAAGTGTACAGTCAATTCCATGTGTTTGGGCATGATGTACGCGCTTGTTGGTGGGCGGTATGGATTTTGACGGAGATGCTGGAGGCAGTTCAACGTTTACATAGATAGTCCGGAGTTTGTGGGTCTATAGTGGAAAATTCTCTCATTTTTCTTCTGGAAATCAAATAGTATTATAATTAGGAGTCTGCCGATAATATTGTCACATCTCGTCTTGACTCTCTAACTTACTGCGCCGTGTTGGCGGTCACGTGAATGTTGACTTTGGAACATGTTAAATACTCCACATTGCTTCCTTCGCCCTTCTCTTTCATACCCTCATCTGCCCTCCGAGTTTGGGTCCCTCGTTCTAGCCAACAACTGCCCTTTTCATCCCTGCCTTTCGCTAAGGTTACGTTTCCCTCACTTAAAGTCCGCGCCATGTGCGGCAGTGCCTGTGGCACTCTATCGTGTACTGGCTTTAAGCTGTTGTGGCTTTTATCATGCATCAGCCGTTCTGTGGCCTCGTGTACAACAACTTCAGTCCCGTCTTTTGCTTTCTATTTTATTTTTTTTGGCCTACAGTGCGAACATTTCTCGCGCCGTTGACAGGTATCGTATCTGGTAAGTCCCATCTGCAGTTAAGACATGAATACATTGTTTACATACCCATCACAGTTACGATCGACCTCGATCTTGTCACCACCGAGCGTCCCCTTTGCGAAGGACCCTTTCATGGCCAGCTTTCTCATCAGGTACTTCCTCCGTGCGCGGATGAACTGTTCCATTGAGCTACGCTAGATTGGCGTGGCGATAGAGTGCAACGCGCAGGGGATATGGCTGCAGTGTTGTTTAGCTGTAGTCTGTGTATTTTAATATTTTAGATTTACCGGTAATAAGCACATTTTTCTCATCATTCTTCCGTTTGGCAACCGCTTGGCACTCGCTGACGCCGTGGCCTTCTAGGCGAGGTCGGCCAATCCTCCTTTACATAAGTAAATACACTTGCGGTCGCTTGCTAGTTGCCGCAATTCCGCCAATCCTTCACAAGATTTAACTTACATGTACACTTTGTGGAATCTGCCTACCCTACTGTCCTTTATCTAACCTTACTGGACCATCTGTCAGAATTGGAGGTATTATATGAAATAAATAAAATTTAAACCCTTATGGTCCTCAATGATCAGATAGTGTCTGCATGTCATTTCTGAAGCAGTTAAACATGATCAACAATGAATATAAGCCCAGGTATCATTGGCCCATGTGTGTCTCTTCGACCTTCCTGATCAACTAATCCCCACTCTGCCAATACCTGGTTCATATCCGGCTCTCCGATTATCCTGCCCAACTGGATGTAGCATCTGATCACGCAGTGTCTTTATAGTATACCTTGGTGGCAATTTCAACACTGCCAGGTCATATAACGTCAGTCGCAAATGAATCATTTTGTCAATACCATTGCACACTTACGGGTTTTGTGCAAGAAGTATAATTGTTCTGTATTCCAGGCTATGTTTTGTCCCCTGTTGTCACTTGTTGGCAGCAGCAGTCATTCGATCTGATTCTGTCAATTTTTCGCAAATTCCTGACGGAGTTTCACTACTGTGCCATGTTTTGTCTCATATTGTCACTTGTCAGCACTGCTGTGATTCTGATGAACCTCATCAAGGCTACCGACCTTTGTAAGAGTAGATACTAGCGGCAGCAGTGGTCATTCGGTCTGATTCTGCCAATTTTCACAAATGCCTGGCGGAGTTCCTTACTGTGTCATGTTTTGTCTGCTGTTGTCACTTATCGGCACTATTGTGATTCTGATGAACCTCGCCAAGGCTACCAACCTTTGTACGAGTAGACACTAGCGGCAGCAGCGGTCATTCGATCTGATTCTGCCAACGTTTCGCAAATGCCGACATCCTTGTACACTTGGCGGAATTTCCCAACGCGACCGACCTTTATATAGCATTATCCGACCATATATCAGAATTGCACCTATTGGATATAATAAATATATGAGAAAGCCTTGTAAGGCATTCTCAGAGTCTCGCCAATTTCCTGATGTGTAGAATTTGTTGTAGTTGGAGGGATAGGTGCGAGACCGAAGAATGAAGTAAGCCAACGGAACATGGTGAATAATAGCCGATGCAAAGAATGTTATTTATACTGTAGAGTCCAATGGCACGTTCCAGACGGGCAAGAAATGATAGATGGAGGTGGCGGTTCGAGCGAGAGAGCGTACTGGTGCGGCACCACTGAACAAGGTTGACATGTGAAGGCCAGAAAGGGCGAATGTAAAGTTGTATTCTTTTGCAAAATAACACCAGGGTGAACAAATGTAGTGTAGAAAGGGTGAATAAAATACTGTACATGAAACAGAAAGGGCCAACAGGGCGAACAAATATGGTGTGTTAAGTAGAAAGGGCGAACAAAATACTGTACATGAAATAGAAAGGGCCAACAGGGCGAACAAATATAGTTGTGTTAAGTAGAAAGGGCGAACAAAATACCGTACACAAAACAGAAAGGGCCAACAGGGCGAACAAAATACTGCACATAGAATATAAAGGGCCATCAAGGTGAACAAATTAAAGGGTGAAAGAAATACTGCACAGGTCAAATACTCCCACCGAAAAGGCCAGCCTATCTGCTTGACAATTGTTACTGTGCACCACTCTCAGGGGGGCAAGACCTGCCATAATGTTAGACGATTATAACAGCTGTATTATGGGACGCACGATAGAGCACGATTGATAGATGCAAGCTGCATACAGGCGGCTGCTGTAGCCTCTGTTGCATCATATTGAGACCACCAATAACTGGGGCATGCCACAAATTCACTGCACGAATACAGGTGGCGGTGGAAAAACAACTCAGATTGTTTTTTCATGCCCTCTCCGGCATCGAGTTGATAGATGATGTACGTCTTCAGCTTTAGGTTTGCCCCGAGCAGAAGGTCTCGACTTGTTTCTCGGACTATTTCAAGCATGTTGAGAACCCTCAACACTTGTCGAGAATTCCCTGACGGCTGGAGGCAAAGTTGAACAAGCAGATCGGTGCCCCCTGATTTCTTGATAAAGAGAGGGATGGATGCGTTGAACTACACAATTCATCAGTTTTGATTGTGTTTGGCTTTTTGTTTTGCGGACTGACATGAGTTTCATAACGGATGGTGAAGGTGCGAAGCATTTTCCAAGCTGATACGCCATACTCATTGAGTTCTTGAACGCTGTTGTATTTTTTACAATGCTGTCGATGTGTGGCCCAGGCAGCTTTCTGACAGACAGTGGACTAGCAGGAACATCAGTATGAGCAGCATGAGGCACAGGAATACCTTATTACACAGTACATAGCATCATAACATCCCATGCACCATTTAGTGTCGACAAAAGATTTTCCACACTGTCATGGCAGACCACGGTGGATTTAAGTTCATCGCATATGTTTTGACTATCCTTTGGCATATTTAAAATATTTAAAATAATATGAGATGCTTACATATCCTTCCGCATATTTCAAGTTTGCAAAACAATAATTGTTGTTCACATATGCAATGGACAATTGAAAATATGTGGGCCTTTCATATGTGAACAACAATCATTGTTTTGCAAACTTTAAATATGCGGAAGGATATGTAAGCATCTCATATTATTTAAACTACTATAAATATCCCAAAGTATAGTCAAAACATATGCGATGAACTTAAATCCACCGTGGTCTGCTGTGTGTGCCGAGCATTCATCCGACCGGGGGGTGTTATGGTCGTCAAGATCGGGCCGATTCATTTTTCAGGGTGGCTAGCATGAGGGGATAAAGCAAGTTATCGGTCAGACTCTAAAGAGAACCTAGGCCGGCGAGATGCCAGGCAACAGGTGTGGTTGGATTCAGATGAGAGGAATGCTGAATATAATTTGCCGCCTATTCCCCCGCCGATCGCCACCTTGATTGCCACCCGGATTGCCGCTCTGGGTGCCGCATATCCCGAAACAGAGACTTACTCACGAGCTGAGAAGTTTCAACTGCAAACGAATACCACGTGACATGGGGCAGTCACTGCAGGACCCCGGCATATGCGTATTGAGCATCGATCCTGCTAGGCCCAAATTCGGGGGTGGCAAAACTACATATTTTCGGGGATTTGGATTAAACATTAGGGTCAAAGAGTCCAAAATTGAGGGGGTGAACGGGGTTTTTTGGCCAAATTT
>Ga0137418_10003261_pt1 | contig 14905 bp, 10 predicted proteins | sample CZODoug3_1_2_16f_FD_122242 | JGI IMG/M metagenome (GOLD analysis project Ga0137418, IMG submission 122242) | Vadose zone soil fungal communities from Angelo Coast Range Reserve, California, USA - CZODoug3_1_2_16fungal (Hybrid Assembly) | ecosystem: Environmental > Terrestrial > Soil > Vadose... | reverse complement strand
TGCCTCCATACTCGGAGTAATAGTCCGCGACCTGGACGTAAGGCAAACCTCGAAAAACTTGCAGCTCCCACTGCGCATTCTTTTCCACGCTTTCGAACCTGGTGCGGGTGCGCTGCGTGTGCAACTCACGCTCTTCTATTGCCGCGAAGACAACACCGGCGTCTGCCGCATTAAGACGCTGGTGTGGAATGTGCCGGTTGCAGTCGGAAATAATGCAAGCGCTGTAAGCGAAATTAAACTCCAGGGCAAGCTAACTGCGGAATAACCGGATTGAACTGAAATCGTTCCACTTGAGCCGCGGACGCTGAGAGTGGCATAGACTTCAGTCTGTGGCTGTCAACCGGCCACAGACTGAAGTCTGTGCCACAACTTGCCCAGTCTCTTCGAGGCGAGTACCATCAATCTTCCCCGAAATTCGATTTTCAAAGGAGTGAAATCGTGGCTGATCAATCTGGAGCTAAAGCCGTGACCGACAAACCATTTCTTACTGACATCAAGACCCTGCGCGAACGCGCGCGCAAGCATATTGAACAAGGCGCGGTGACCGAGGGTTACAGTGCGGACCGCGAGACCGTCGTCAAAATATTGAACGAAGCACTGGCGACGGAAATCGTTTGTGTGCTGCGTTACAAGCGTCATTACTTCATGGCTACTGGAATTAACGCGGAGAGTGTGGCGGCCGAATTCCTGCAGCACGCGAACGAAGAGCAGGGTCACGCGGATCTAATCGCGCAAAGAATTGTGCAACTGGGCGGTGCGCCAAACTTCAATCCCGACGGACTCACAATGAGAAGTCATGCCGAGTATGTTGAGGGCACCACCCTCATCGACATGATCAAGGAAGACTTAGTGGCCGAGCGCATCGCCATCGACAGTTATCGCGAGATGGTCAACTACGTGAACACCGACGATCCGACCACGCGCCGTATGTTGGAAGGAATCCTGGCGATGGAAGAAGAGCATGCGGACGATCTGGTGAACCTGTTGGAAAAGATGAGAAATTAATTGCATCTTCGGAAATCAATTATTGGTTGTGCAGCGAGATTATTTGTCCACGCTGCGCGTTATGGAACTCTTTCTTACTGATAAGCACCTTCCATAAACATGTCGAGCGTGATGCTTCTGCAAAAAAGCATCACGCTCGTTAGCGTAAAGACTCTTTTGCTCAAAAGAACAAACAATGCAAACGAAGGACGCCCCACGCTCTGTCGCGACTGTGGGGCAATCGTTGGCGCTGGGGAACAGCAGTGCGCCGTTTGCGGCGCCCCGGTTACTACGCAAGGGGCAACGCGAAATAGCAGCGCCGGGCCTGACCACGAGACACTGCGATTCGCGCGCGCAGTTCTCGATCGACCGTACAAGTTCACAATAATTCTGCTCGTGGCGAATCTTTTTGTTTTCCTTTTGATGTGGCAGTCTAGCGGGCTGACATCACAGGCATTATGGGAATTTCCCGAACCGGTTCTGCTGGCATACGGCGCGAAGCTGAATAGCCTGATCAATCAACAACATCAATGGTGGCGTTTTGTGACGCCGATGTTTGTACACATCAACCTGCCTCACGTGCTCATCAACATGTACAGCTTGTGGGTTGTTGGGCCTTACGTTGAAAAACTTTATGGCTCGACAAAGTTTGTCGTGTTCTGGGTACTGACGGGTATCGCCGGCGTTGTTGCCAGCTATCTGACGGTCAGACCCAGTTTGGCAGTTGGTCCTGGACGCTTTCTTTTCAAGGGAAACGATGTACTTTCCGCGGGCGCATCCGGGGCGTTATTCGGGTTGGTGGGAGTGTTGTTCGTTTTTGGCATCAAGTTTCGCCACGAGTTGCCCGAAGGTTTCAAACGCGCTTTTGGCACCGGTATGCTGCCCATCATCATGATCAATCTGTTCATCGGTTATCTCGGTCGCGGGTTCATCGATAACGCTGCCCACCTGGGCGGCCTGGTTTCAGGTGCGATTCTGGCCGTCGCTGTCGACTATCGCCGCCCCGGTGAGAAGCCGGTGGTAGCAACTGCATGGCGCGTCTTGCAGGTTGCGGCGATTGTCTTAGTGGCAGTAAGTTTTTTAAAGATTATTCAGCACTTCCGAGATCCAATGCCGGGGTCACTGGTCCAGGAAACGGCCCCTGCAGCCGATGATCAGTCTGGCAAGTACGTCTCGTTTGCGAAGGCGATGAACGATGGTCAGGATGCTTTCTATCTCACGTTAAAGGACAATAATACGGATCGTATTGATCAAGCCGTGAAGCAACTGGAAACGACCGCTTCGCTCGATCCCAAAGCGGATGAAATTAGAGACGGGCTCAAAGCGCTACTCATAAAGACGAAAGCGGTGGTGCAAAATTCAAACGCCGGCACTGCAAGATCAAAACAAGATGAACAAAACGGGCTGGCGCAAGATTTCAGCGAGTGGAGCAAGCAGTACAATGCCTGGCTTAAGACTACCGGAAGAAGCTATGGAATCATTGAGGTAATTGAGTCGCCGTCGCCGAAGTAGCAAGTGGCACAGACTTTAGTCTGTGGCTGCTAAGAAATCACAGACTGAAGTCTGTTCCACTAAGTAAAGCAAACTGTGAGTTTGCTTGGGAGACGATTCAAAAGAGAATCGCAAACCAAACAGTTTGCGTCACTAAAACAGGAGATTGCGAAGCAATGGAAATAAGGAAAGTTGGAGTGTTGGGTTGTGGGTTGATGGGGTCGGGCATTGCGCAGGTTGCGGCGAGCGCCGGGTTTGAGACGATAGTGCGCGAAGTGTCCGACGATCTGATCAATAAAGGGTTTGCCGGTATTGAAAAATCGCTGGCGAAGTTTGCTGAAAAAGGAACCATCACGGCGGAGCAGCAAAAGGCGACTCGAGATCGTTTGTCCGGCACCACATCATTCGACGATCTCGCCGACTGCGACATCGTCATCGAAGCCATTATCGAAAACATAGAACAGAAACGAACGACCTACGTGCAACTCGATCACATTTGTAAACCCGAAACAATTTTTGCGTCGAATACTTCGTCAATCTCAATTACGGAAATGATGACTGCGACCTCGCCGGCGCGGCAGCAACGTTTTGTTGGGCTGCATTTCTTCAATCCCGTGCCGCTCATGAAACTGGTTGAGGTAGTACGCACGATTCTGACGAACGAGAAGGTTTATGAGCAGGCGATCGAGTTTGGCAAAAAGCTCGGCAAGGTGCCAGTGCGCGCCGGCGATCGGACCGGCTTCATCGTAAATCGTCTGCTGGTTCCCTACATGCTCGATGCGATCCGGGCGCTCGAAGAAGGCGTCGGCTCAATCGTGGATATCGATACTTCGATGAAACTTGGGCTTGGTTATCCAATGGGACCGTTTACGTTGGGCGACTTTGTTGGCCTTGATACGACTTACTACATCGCCGAAATCATGTTCAACGAATTTCGCGAGAAGCGTTTTGCGCCCCCGCCACTACTAAAGCGCATGGTGATGGCGGGTTTGTATGGACGAAAATCGGGCCGCGGTTTTTACGACTACACTGACCCAAAAAATCCGACACCAATGAAATTGATATAAAGGCGAAGAGCGGGGCAAGCCCGCCTTCCCGACCTTTGAGACTCCGGAGCCGGGTAGTTTGATTTCAGCTTGAGAGCCTTTCAACCAAGAATAAAACACTCAACAGTGGTGATCTCACAGGTCAGGAAGCGGGCTTGCCCCGCTTCTTTGCTGATAAACGAAATACTGATAAGAACAATGAGTTCCGATCTCATCATTCAAGAGCGGCACGAGTCGGTCGCCATAGTGACCCTGAACCGGCCGGAAAAGCTCAACGCGCTATCGAGCGAAACAATCCGTGCGCTCAGTGAAGCCTTCAAGAGTTTCGAGAACGACTCTGAACTGCGCGCCGTGATCCTTACCGGCGCCGGCGACCGGGCATTCTCCGCCGGCACTGACTTAAGTGAGCTGATTCACGTGGGCGCCGGCGAAGCTGAGACGATAGCCGAGCGCGGTCAGCAGCTATGCAATCAGATCGAGCAGAGTTCGGTGCCGGTGATAGCAGCAATCAACGGTATTGCGGCGGGCGGTGGCTGCGAATTGGCGCTCGCGTGTCATCTGCGCATTGCGACGACAAATGCTCGCTTCAGTTTGCCGGAAACAAAACTGGGAATCATTCCCGGCTATGGCGGCACGCAGCGCATGACACGCGAACTGGGCCGAGCGCGCGCTCTGGAGTTAATCCTGACATCGGGAATAATCAACGCCGAAGACGCGCTGCGACTTGGGTTGGTCAATCGCGTTGTGCCTTCTGCCGAACTGTTGCCGGCGGCCGAAGCATTGGCCGGCGAGATCGCGCAACTGGCGCCACTGGCAATTCGCGCCTGCTTGAAAGCCGTCGTCGTCGGAACAGAGCTGCCGTTGGCAGAAGGCCTGGCGTTGGAAGCGGAACTATTCGCCAGCTTATTTGCAACTGAAGATATGCGCGAAGGAACGCGCGCTTTTTTGGAAAAACGTCAACCAGTTTTCAAAGGCGAGTAAGTAGGACAGACATTCCTGTCTGTCCTACTTGGGTTGATCTGCGTTACGAGCGAAGTGAGTTGAAAGAAAAGGAACCATTTACGATTTACCATTGGTGAATTCAACTTACAAGTGCAACCATTGCAGAACCGAGAGCGGTAGCGACCGGATGCTAACATTCAATGTTGAAGGCCGCTCGATGCTTTATTTGAATCGTCGACGCTAGCATCCGGTCGCTACCGCTTGCGGTTCTGCATTGAGTTCCTGGTTTGTTGCCAGCATCAGTCTTCGGTGCGCTATTCTTGTTGACCTAATACGATGAAAAAGGTCAAATGGTAAATGGAAAATCTGCTTTTTTCTTTCCACCCTTCTGGCCAGAACTCTAATGGAGCGGACAGGCAGGAACGCCTCTCCTACTAACGAAACACTCGCTTGCCGCTCTCAAAGCCATCCCCTATACTCAAAATGACTTTTCATCCGCTTGAATGGAGCAGTTGATTCTTGCAGCCGGTAGTTCACGAAGGACAGCTCAACGGTCAGGAATTTCGTTTCGCGATTGTTGCGAGTCGTTGGAACGACTTTATAAGTTCACGATTGGTGGACGGTGCGCTCGATGCATTCGATCGTTTGGGAGTGGCTGAGAAGGACGTTGAGATCTACAAGGTTCCGGGCGCTTTCGAAATCCCATTACTGGCCCAGAAGCTTGCTGCTTCAAAAAAGTTTGCAGCGCTTGTTTGCCTCGGTACAATTATTCGCGGGCAGACTCCGCATTTCGAATACATTGCCAGCGAGGTGGCCCGCGGCATCGGCCAGGCGGCATTGCAAACTGGAGTGCCCGTAGTTTTTGGGGTCATAACTGCCGACAACATGGACCAGGCGATCGAACGCGCGGGAGTCAAGCTGGGCAACAAGGGTTTTGAGGCCGCTACGACGGCGGTTGAACTGGCAAATTTGTATAAGGCAGTGAAAAGTAAAAAGTGAAGAGTGAAAAGTAAGCGGCCAAGAGTTGGCGCTCTCTTTGAACTTATCACTTATCACTTTTCACTTTTGAGTTTTGACTTTTCACTGGTGTTTGTTTTATGGGCTCGCGACGTAAGGCGCGTGAATGCGCCTTGCAAATGCTCTTTGCGGCTGATATTGCCGAAGCCAATCCCGCTGAAGTGCTGCGCACTTACTGGGCGGAGTTGGGCGACACCGACACGGAAGACGCGACGCGCGATTTTGCGACTCGTCTTGCGTCGGGAACGCTTACGCACCTGGACACGCTCGATGAGCGCATCCGGTCGCGAGCGGAACACTGGCGCATTCCGCGCATGGCGATCGTCGATCGCAATATTTTGCGCCTCGCAGTTTATGAGTTTTTGTACGAGCCTACCCCGCGCACGGTCGCCATTAACGAAGCACTGGAAATTGCCCGCCGCTTCTCGACTTACGAAGCCACACAATTCATCAACGGCATCCTCGATGCCATCAAGCGCGATCTGGATGAGCAGCAACCTCAGCAGCATATCGACACAACCGAAACTGAATCCGAGACTGAACCGGAAACGGAATCCGAAGAACTCTCGGATGAGCATTCGGCATCTGCTTGACGGCCCTGCTGTTTCTGCTGCGAATCTTCCATTTACCATTTACGATTCACGACTTACTATCTCTTTGTGAACCTAAACCGCGGCGAATTTCTAATAGAGATTGAGGAGTTGATCGAGAAGGTTTTTTCCGACCTTGATCAGCTTCGCGAAGATACAGCCAACCAAAACAATCGCCGCCAATCAATCGATCAAGTTTTCCGGCACGTTCATAGTGTTAAGGGTTTGTCCGCAGCGATCGGCCTCGAAGCCGTCAGCCACATCGCCCATGAGTTTGAAACGCTGCTGGATGCGCTGCGAACCGGCCGTGTTGCTGTTGACGACCGCGTGTTGCAAATATCCGAAAACGCCGTGGACGCCCTGGCCGAAAGTTTGGGTCTCGCAGCCAGCGGCATAGTCGAGCCGTCGCGGCGCGCGCTCTTCGACCAACTCCAAACTGCTGCCCGGCGCGGCACCGCTGCATCGAATGCCGACACTGACGCCGTCCTTGAAAGCATACCGTCCGACATTTGGGAGTCGTTAAGCGAAGACGAGAAGCAACGACTAGTAAGCATTGTCCGGGAAGGCAGTCCCCTTTTTGTGGCGGCGGCGAGTTTTGATATTACGAGCTTTGACGAAGAGTTTTTCCGGCTGAGAGAAACACTCGCGCAATCTGGCGAAGTGATTGCAACTTTGCCAACGGTCGACCCCGAGCATTCTGATCGAGTCACCTTCCGCATTCTGTATGCAAGTTCTACCAGTCCCGCTGATTCACAGAATGTCGTCGTTGATTGCGCGGCCACATTTACCAAGGTTGAGCGCGGCATAGTTTCGGCGCCAGTCGCTTCATACCAAAAGCCCACAAGCAGTACGGCCAATACGGCATCCGTTTCCGCGCTCTCCAATTTTGTGCGCACCGATCTGGAGAAACTTGATCAGCTTATTTCCTCGGCACACGAACTGTTTCGCACTACCTCAAACGCTTTAGAGCTAGCTGTTGGTCAAAAACAGCCGGCCAAAAAAGCGGGCGCAGAACTTCACTCGCTGAATGAAACTATCCGCACATCTTTCATGGAGCTGGAAAACGAGCTGATCAATCTGCGTATGGTTTCGCTCGCGCCCACGCTGCAACGAGCGATACGCATGGGGCGAGCAGCGGCGCGCTCGGCCGGCAAGGAAATCGATTTTGAAGTTGCGGGAAAGGACTTGCGCGTTGATAAAGTCCTCGCCGATGCGCTCGCCGATGCCTTCATTCACTTAATCCGCAATGCAGTTGACCATGGAATCGAGCCCGGGAATGAGCGAGTCAGACTCGGCAAAGACAGACGCGGAACAATTCGCATCGAAGCAATCAGCGAAGGCGCGCAATCGCGCATTCGTGTTATTGACGATGGCCGCGGCATCGAGCCGGAGGTGATTTCAAAAGCGGCCTTTCGTCTGGGGATCGTGACTGAACCTTCTGAGCTCGACGTCGAACGAAGTCTGCGTCTGATTTTTCGCGCCGGCTTCACCACGCTCGCATCGGCGACGGATGTATCAGGACGCGGTGTTGGCCTCGATGTGGTAGAAACAGGGGTTGAGCAAGTTGGTGGCGAGTTAAGAGTATCGAGCAAGCCCGGCGGGGGAACGACTTTCGAGATTCGCCTGCCGGTCACGTTCGGCTTGCTTTCAGCGACCGTCGTTGTTTCGGGAGGCAATCGTTACTGCATTCCGGCAAATCAGGTCCTGACCAGCGAAACTTTTCGCAAGAAGCCAACGAAAGACAAGAAGCCAACGAGAGGTAAGCGAACCAACGGCGACCGCGCGCGACCAATCGACCTAAGTGAGTTGCTGGGACAACCCGCCGCGAAGAAGCCCTCAAGAAAAAGCGCGCGGCTGATTACCTGCCAACTCTCGGAATTGGAACAGCAAGGTAATCAAGATTGGCGAAATGCCGTGCATCTCATCGTTGGTGACGTTCAAGGCACGGAGGAAGTCTTGGTGCGCAGCCTCGGCCGACACGGCGGGCGCTGGTATGGCGTGGCCGGCGCTACAGAATTGCGCGATGGCACAGTTGCATTGGTGCTGGATCTGCCCAGACTATTAATTAATTACGCGAATTCTAGTTAAGCCCAATCCATTTTGGATGCATCGTGTGCCACTTTGTGGCCTTCTCAAATGCCAATGCGACGCGCAGCGGCGCGCCTTCGTCGTAGAGTCCGCCCGTAAACATAATCGATTGCGGCAAGCCTTTCGGAAAACCGCAAGGCACGCAGACTGCCGGATGACCAGTCAGATTTGTGATCAGCAGGCTAAGGCTGCCCGGCGCCGGTGAAACAAAAACGTCCCACTTCGACATCAACTCCTCCATCTGCTGCATCAAGAGCCGGCGCGCGCGTTGCGCCCTGATGTATTCAACCGCGGGAATGAAACGCGAGCTGCGAAATGTGTTGGGCCAATCGGAAGGCTCCTGTCCGGAAAGCTGGTTAATGGCGCCGCTGCGCGTGATGTCGTCAAACGCGGTAGCTGCTTCTGCCACCAGAATGATGCGCAATGCGCTTACGGGAAACTTTGGCAACTCGATTGGCTGCAGATTCGCGCCCGCAGTTTTCAAGGCGTCGAGTGCCTGTTGATAGATCGACTTTCGTTCCGCGTCAGTCTGCTGATCGAATTCGGTCTTTAAGTAACCGATGCGCATTTCCCCAAGCGGCCTTGACGGCTGCCAGTTGAAAGGCACAGCGCCGACCGTCAGATCGCGCCCGTCTGGTCCATAAGCCGAATTGAGAGTTGCGGCGCAGTCTTCAACACTGCGACAAATCGGTCCAATTTTGTCCATGGTCCAACTGAGACCCATTGCCCCGTAGCGGCTGATGCGTCCATAAGTCGGCCGCAGCCCTACCACGCCGCAGCGCGAAGACGGCGAGATAATTGAGCCTAAAGTCTCAATGCCGACTGAAAAACCTACCAGACCCGCGGCCGTTGCCGCGGCTGGGCCGGCGGACGAGCCGCTCGAGCCAGTCTTGTCTTCCTCAACCTGCCATGGGTTTCTAGTCATGCCGGCAAACCAGCGCCCGCCCTGGGCCAGCGCGCCCATCGACAATTTCGCCACCAGCACCGCTCCCGCATCGCGCAGCCGCTCGACTACGGTTGCGTCGTAGTTGATCACTTGATCGCGATAAGGTTCCGCACCCCAGGTCGTCTTGATTCCCTTCGTAGCGAAAAGATCTTTTGCGCCCCAGGGAATGCCATGCAAGAACCCGCGATATTTCCCTGCTCTTATTTCGCGTTCAGCTTCCGTGGCTTGTGCAAGCGCAAGCTCTTCTGTCAACGTGACCACGCAATTGAGTTTTGGCCCGTACTTTTTTAAGCGCGCCAGATACATCTTCGTCAAGTCAACCGGCGAAACTTTACGGGTGCGAATCAAGGCAGCAAGTTGCGGCACAGTAGCAAACGCCAGGTCTTCAGTTGAGTTAAATGGCGCAGCTTCAACCTTGCTAAACTTGAATTTTGTTGCTTTTGAGTTGAACTTTTTGCCAGGCAATGCTGGGTGAAACAAGGTTGCCGGCTCGGTATCCAGCGGAATATCAATTTTGCGCAACGCTTCGTAACGATCGAGGTTTGTGCTGACGTTTTGAAGTGCCATCGACTCTTGCGCGTCTGTCAGCTCAATGCCGATCAACTTCTCGGTCTGCTGCAACATTTCTTTCGTCACTCGCAACGGCGTAGGCGAAGGCGACGGTGACGGCAGCGGGCTTGCCGTGGGTGAAGGTGTCTGCGCCAACGAACTAAGCTGCAAATGAGGCGCGACTACTAACGCGGTGCCAAGGGCTGGAACGAGCTTGACAAACGACCGGCGGTCGATAGTGCTCGATTCGTTTGCACTGCGATCCTTTAATTCGGATTTAGTCTTGGGTTCTCTAGACATGGGTTTTCCGTTGGTTTGATAAGTCCTCGTTTATGGTTGGGCAAAGTTCAACTCATTCACTAGGACCGCGGGCGTCTCGCCCGCATGCTGCATCACCAGACATGGTTGAGTGGTCGAGTTGTTCGCGCTGCGCGCTCAATGCGGGCGGGAGGCCCGCGGTCCCAGTATTAGCTTGACGCATGCCTGCCCGCGTGCCGACTGCTCACTGCCCACCTGTCACTGTGTCATTCCCTGTCCGCTCGCGGGCATCGGACTGCCGTACTTCAGCTTCAATAACTTCGCTTTGCCCACGCGGTAAATCGTAACGACGTAAAGATTGTCAAACTCTGTTTCCGGAATGATCGGAATTTGGGGGCCACCAAGTGCGGCAATAATTTCCGGCACCGTGTTGTTGTGACCGGCAACGAAGACCACCTCGCCGTTATGCTGCGCACGAATTTGCCTGATCAACTCCGCAGTGTTCTTTGCCTCGATTTGCGAAACTGGCACGCCAAGTTTGTCGGACAATGGTTTCACCGTTTGCTGCGTCCGTTTGTATTGAGTGGCGTAGATTGCTTTGATGCCGGCGTCGCCAAACATGCGCACCAATTCCTGCGCGCGTGCCTGGCCGGCCGGACTCAAATCGGGATCGGTGTTTGACAGTTCAATATTTTTCTCGGCATGACGCACGAGAATGATGATCGTCAATGGACGTTCAAAAGTTGAAAAATAAGCAAACAGCACTACCGCGCCCAGCACGGCAAACAGCATGATAAAAACCAACACCATCCGAAGACCTGGTCGCGGTTCGGAATTCTCTTCTGCCAGAATAGGCCTGCTTTCGTTGCGCTACGGTTGGTCGAACGGTCGCTTAAGATAACATTCAGGCTCACGGAATTCGAGGTTTTTGGCCCGGCTTTAGTTATCACTGGCCGTCGCAAACGTGAGATGCAAACCGCCCGCGAAGATGCTAGTCTATGACAAAAAGCACACCGCCAGCAGGTCAATCCTGCCGCAGTCTTGTCCTTAGTAGAGGTGAAAGAATTGGCGCAAACGAGTACCGACTTATCAGAAATCATCGCGGAAAATTTTGGCCCTAACGCCACTTACGTCGAAGGCTTGCTCGGCCGTTTCCGCAGCAATCCCGACTTGGTTGACGAGTCGTGGCGAACTTACTTTACGGAGTTGTTGGGTGATGGCGCCGAAAAAGAAACTGCGACAGTAATCAGCACAACCGGCGACGCCCGGTCGACCGACAACGGTGGCAGCGAGAGTGCCACAGCCAACGCCTCAGCGCGCGCTGCGGAAGCGAGTGCGCCGGCGAAAGCAAAAGCCGTCCCAGCAACCAAACCTGCGGCTGTACCCACGAGCGAACAAGTTGAAGCCACGCCGATTCGCGGCGCCGCCCTGAAGATTGTCGAGAACATGGACGCGAGTCTGGCGGTGCCGACAGCAACATCACAACGCCGCATTCCGGTAAAACTTCTCGACGAGAATCGGCGCATCATCAATCAGTATCTTCAGGAAAACGATCGTGGCAAAGTTTCCTACACCCATCTGACTGCCTGGGCTCTACTGCGCGCGCTCGACGAGTTTCCGCAGCTCAACGATGGTTACGAAGTTGTTGAGGGCGTGCCGGCACGCGTTCGTCGAGCGCAGATCAATCTCGGCGTGGCGATCGATCTGACAAAGAAAGATGGCACCCGCACGCTGCTGGTGCCCAATATCAAGGACGCCGGCGAGCTGCGCTTTTCTCAGTTTCTCGAAGCCTACGATGATGTCGTAAAGCGCGCCCGCGATGGCAAGCTTCAGATTGCCGACTTCCAGGGCACAACGATCTCGCTTACAAACCCAGGCACGATCGGCACGGTCGCTTCGACGCCGCGTTTGATGGTGGGCCAGTCGCTCATCATCGCCACCGGAGCGATTGAATACCCCGCTGAGTATCAAGCCATGGCGCCCGAAGCCTTGTCGCAACTGGGGATTTCAAAGGCAATCACGATCAGCAGTACCTACGATCATCGCATCGTCCAGGGTGCGGAATCCGGCGCGTTTCTGGCGCGCGTTCACGAGCTCATTATTGGCAAACATGAATTCTACGACGACATCTTTGCCAACCTTGGCATCGCGCATGTGCCTTTCCGTTGGAGTGTTGACCGGAATCCTTTGCTGCTGCCCGGCGACCAAACGCGCGAGCAGACAACCAAAGAAGCCCACGTGATGGAATTGATCAACGCCTACCGAGTGCGCGGCCATCTGATAGCCGATATCGATCCGCTACACGCGATGCCGGTGCTGTATCACCCGGAGCTCGATATTCAAACTTACGGCTTGACGATTTGGGATCTCGATCGCGAGTTCATAACCGGCGGGCTCGCGGGTACGGAAAGCGCAACGCTGCGCGAAATACTTGGCATTCTCCAACGCGCCTATTGCGGCAAAGTCGGCATTGAATACCGGCATATTCAAAGCAAGGAAGAAAAGGTTTGGTTGCGAGAGCAAATCCGTCGCGAGCTGGTGCAGCCTGAACCAATCCCCGTCGAAATTAAGAAACAATTGCTTTGGAAATTGATCTCAGCCGAGCAGTTTGAACGTTTTCTGGGCACCAAATACCTGGGGCAGAAACGCTTTTCGCTTGAAGGTAGCGAGACGATTATTCCGCTACTTGATCAGCTGATCCTGGGCGCGGCTGCGCGTGGCGTTGAGGACATTACCTTGGGCATGGCCCATCGCGGCCGCTTGAACGTGCTGGCAAATGTTATCGGAAATTTCTGTGAACGCATTTTCGCTTCATTTGAAGGCTCCGTCCATCCATCGTTTCCGGCGGACGAAGGCGACGTGAAATACCACCAGGGCGCGGTTGGCGAACGTGAAACCGCCGACGGCAAGAAAGTTAAGTTGACACTGTCGCCGAACCCCAGCCACCTCGAGGCAGTCGATCCGGTGGTTGAAGGAATGGTACGCGCCAAACAGGACGACATGCGCACTCGACTTGGGACGCCGCGCGAAGAAGCAATCGATCGCGCTTTGCCGGTGCTGCTGCATGGTGATGCTGCATTTGCCGGCCAGGGCGTGGTGATGGAAACGCTCAATCTCGCCAGTCTCAAGGGCTATCGCACCGGCGGCACGATTCACATCATCATAAATAATCAGATTGGTTTTACTACTTCGCCGGAAGCCGGCCGTTCCACAATCTATTCAACTGACGTCGCGCGCATGACCCAGTTGCCGATCTTTCACATCAACAGCGACGATCCGGAAGCTGTTTTCCGCGCGCTGCGCATCGCGCTCGATTATCGTCAGGAGTTTAATAAAGACGTGTTGCTCGATGTGGTTGGTTTTCGCAAACTGGGCCATAACGAGACTGATGAACCCAGCTATACCCAGCCATTAATGTATGCGCGAGTCAAAGCCCATCCCGGTGTCAGAACAGTCTATTCGCGTCGCCTGATCAAGGAAGGCGTGATTACGGAAACTGAGTTGAACGAACTAATTGCCGAGCGTGTCCGCCGGTATGAAGATGCGCTGGCTCGCGCGAAGGCGATAGTTTTAAAACAGGCTCCATCGACTGTAGTCCAGATCACTGAAGAGCTGGATGGATCACCTGTCGTTGGCACTGCGATCAGCAGCGAAATAATTAAGACCATCGCTGAGAAAATTGCTGTCGTCCCGCAGGAATTCAATATCAATCCAAAGATGGTGGGCCAACTCGCGCGCCGCGCGAAAATGGGTTCGGGTGAGTTGCCGGTTGATTGGGCCTTCGCGGAAGCGATTGCCTTTGGCTCGCTTGTTATTGACGGCACGCGCGTGCGTTTGAGTGGACAGGATTCCGGGCGCGGCACTTTCAGCCAGCGCCACGCCGTTTTATACGACACGCAAACTGGCAAATCATGGGCGCCGCTATCTGAACTACGATCCACTTCGTCGCCGGAAGCGCGTTTCGAAGTTTTTGATAGTTCACTATCTGAAGAAGGCGTGCTCGGCTTTGAGTACGGCTATTCGGTTATCTCGCGCGAATCGTTGGTGCTGTGGGAAGCACAGTTTGGCGACTTTGGCAACGGCGCGCAGACGATCATCGATCAATACATTGCCGCGTCGGAAGACAAGTGGAAACAGACGTCGCGATTGACGATGCTGTTGCCGCACGGTTATGAAGGCCAGGGGCCGGAACATTCCAGCGCGCGGCTCGAGCGTTATCTGCAACTCTGCGCCGAAAATAATTTGCAGGTTTGTTATCCCAGCACACCCGCGCAGTATTTTCATCTGCTGCGCAGACAAGTGAAGCCGGGAATGGAGCGGCCTCTAATCGTCATCACACCCAAGAGCCTGTTACGTCTGCCGGCCGCCGCTTCAGCAATTGAAGACTTAACCAGCGGCGGTTTCCAACCAGTGATTGACGATCGAGAGGTTAGCGATCCGGCTGCAGTCAAACGCGTGGTGTTGTGCAGCGGCAAGGTCTACTACGATCTGATCGAAGCGCGAAAGAAAACGCAAACTGCCGGTGTTGCGATTGTTCGCTTGGAACAGTTTTATCCGTTTCCACTGCTACGCTTGCGAGAATTGATGACGCGTTATGCAAACGCGAAACAACTCGTCTGGGCGCAGGAAGAACCGAAGAACATGGGCGGCTGGACGTTTGTCGAGCCGCTCCTCGAGAACCTTGTCCCCGTATGCGAACGGCCCAGCTATGTTGGTCGTGCGGCTTCGGCGAGTCCGGCAACCGGCTCCTATCACATTCATCAGGCGGAGCAGGCGAAGCTGGTATCGGAAGCACTAGCCATTGGTTAGGCGTCTTCTTTGCGGACCAGCAAAAAGCATTAACGCTAAGTGAGCAAAGAGCAGAGAATTCGTTTTCGCTCCAGGGGAGCGAGATGTTTATAGCCACGAGCGCCCGCCGAAAGACCTCGCTCCGTTAGGAGCGAAACCAGGCCAGCCGAACCTTTGCTGATGTAGGAAACAGCGATTGCGCTCCT
>Ga0137418_10003259_pt1 | contig 14917 bp, 12 predicted proteins | sample CZODoug3_1_2_16f_FD_122242 | JGI IMG/M metagenome (GOLD analysis project Ga0137418, IMG submission 122242) | Vadose zone soil fungal communities from Angelo Coast Range Reserve, California, USA - CZODoug3_1_2_16fungal (Hybrid Assembly) | ecosystem: Environmental > Terrestrial > Soil > Vadose... | reverse complement strand
CATCATGGAGCTGATCCACAACGTGGCCATGGGCCACGGCGGCCGCTCGGTGTTCTGCGGTGTGGGCGAGCGCACCCGCGAGGGCAACGACCTCTACCTCGAAATGAAGGAAAGCGGCGTGCTCAGCTCGGCCGCGCTGATTTACGGCCAGATGAACGAGCCGCCCGGCGCGCGCCTGCGCGTGGGCCTTTCGGGCCTCACGGTGGCCGAGTACTTCCGCGACGTCGAAGGGCAGGACGTGCTCGTCTTCATCGACAACATCTTCCGGTTCACGCAGGCGGGGTCCGAGGTCTCGGCGCTGCTCGGAAGAATGCCGTCAGCCGTCGGCTATCAGCCGACCCTCGCGACGGAGATGGGTGAGCTGCAGGAACGCATTACGTCCACCAAGAAGGGATCCATCACGTCGGTGCAGGCGATCTACGTTCCCGCCGACGACCTGACCGACCCGGCCCCCGCGACGGCGTTCTCGCACCTCGATGCAACGGTCGTGCTCGACCGCGCCATCGTGGAGCTGGGGATCTATCCGGCGGTGAATCCTTTGTCCTCGTCGAGCCGCATTCAGGACGCGCAGTATCTGGGCGAGCGCCACTACAAGGTCGCCGTCGAGGTGCAACGCATCCTGCAGCGCTACAAGGATCTCCAGGACATCATCGCGATTCTGGGGATGGACGAGCTCTCCGAAGACGACAAGCTGCTGGTGGCGCGGGCGCGGCGGGTGCAGCGCTTCCTGTCGCAACCGTTCTTCGTGGCCTCCCAGTTCACCGGGCTCGAAGGCAAGTACGTGAAGCTCGAGGACACGATCGCGTCGTTCGAACGGGTCGTAGCGGGCGAGTTCGACCAGCTGCCGGAGCAAGCGTTCTACATGCAGGGCGCGATCGACGATGTGGTCGAGCAGGCCAAGAAACTGGCGTCGGCCTGATGCATGTAACCGTTATTTCCCCGGAGCGGTCGCTGTTCGACGGCGAGGCGGAGTCGGTCATCGCGCCTGCGTTCGACGGCCAGGTGGGCATTCTTCCCCGCCACGCGCCGTTCATGACCCTGCTGGGGGATGGCGTGCTGGCGGTCCGGGCGAAGGGGGGGGGGGGGTCCAGGCGCTTCCGTGTGCGGGGTGGCTTCCTCCAGGTTGTAGGCGATGTCCTACGCGTCGTGGCTGGGACGGCGGAAAGTGCTTGACAGACGGGGACTTAACTCTTAGGTGTGGTGGGGCTGCAACAGGGCCCCGAGAGTAGGTCATCCCTCAACCCTCCTGGAGGGCCCGTTATGAAGCGCACGCTGCTCGGTGTTGTCGTAGTTGCGATTCTCGCCATTGCTCCGGCCTCGACGCTGTCGGCACAGGGTATCCGCTGGGGTGTGAATGCCGGGGTGCTGATGCCCATGGGCGATTACAATAAGGCCGACAAGCCCGGCTGGATCGTGGCTGCGGGCGCGACCAACTGGCTGCCGGGCGGGATGCTTGGCATACGGGGTGACCTTTCCTACGGACAGACCAAGCACGACAGCGCCGGCGGCAGCACAAAGATCGTCGGCGGCATGGCATCGCTGGTATACGGCCTGGGATCCAGCAGTGCCTCGATGCGCCCCTTTGTCACGGGCGGCGTCGGCGTCTACAACGTCAAGGTCGACGTGACCGGCCTCGGCTCAGGTTCGGAGACGAAAGTCGGCTTCGGCGTGGGTGGCGGCGTCATGATCAAGGCGGGCACGGGCGGCATGCGTATCGTCATCGCCACCCGCTTCACCAGTATCGGCACGAGCGGATTCTCCACGACATTCCTGCCGATCACGGTGGGGCTGACCTTCGGCAAGTAATGCAACCCGACGCGGCGTGAGCCGCGTCACCAATGCAGCATCGTAGCTTCGTGGCCCGTCCCGCCGCTCGGGACGGGCCACGGTGTTTTTGCAATTTGCGGCTTGACACGCAAGCGGGGGGTTCTTAACGATGTGGCGCCCCTAACCCCCTTACTTGGAGGTTCGGTATGCGAAAGCTCATCGGCGGCATGGCCCTCGGGGCCATGCTCTTGTCCCTTCCCGTGGCGGCCCGGGCGCAGCGCCGCGCCGCCGCAGCGTCCGGCGGCGCCAAGCATGAGTTCGGACTCGACGTCTTCGCGGGCTACGTGAAGGCAAAAGGCTCGAGCGGTGGAATCGCGCTCGTCACCCCGCTCAACGTGCGCGTCGGGCTCGTAAAAGCCGGCAAGATCATGTGGGAGCCCCGTTTCTCACTCGACTTCAGCACGGCCGGTGGGACGACGACGTACGACTTCGCTCCCGGTGTCAACCTCCTCTACGCGCAATCCCCCGGCGGCCACCGCCGCGGCATGTATCTGACGGGCGGCGCTGGGTTGGACATCGTTGACGCTGGCACGCCGAGCGGAACCGGGTTCACGCTGAACGGCGCGGTTGGTTGGCGCAAACCGTACGGCTCCGGCGCGTGGCGCTATGAGCTCGGGTTGCAGTGGTCGTCTGAGATCAAGGACGGCCTTGCAGTTATTCAGCCGAGCACGCTCTCGATTGGTGGGCGGTTCGGCATCTCCCTCTGGCATTAAGCCTCACCGGTGCGCGGCGTTCCGGAACATCGGAACGCCGCGCCCCACGCCGGGTACCGTCTGCCACACCATGCACCCAATCGTTCGTAAGGAGACTTGCATGCGCCGGTATTTCGCGCTGGTCCTGCTGGGGAGCGCGCTATTCGCGGCGGAGGCTGCCGCCCAGGCGACCGGCTTACCGACTTTCAACGCCCCCTACCGTGCCTTCACGCGCTCTGAGATCGGCGTCGTCCTCAGCTTCCCGAACGGCGGCGGCACCGCCTTCGAGGGCGTGTTCCGGAAGGCGAGCGGAAAGTTTGACATCGGGTTCCGCGCGGGCTTTCTCGACCCCGGCGGCGCGGGCAACATGATTTTCCTCGCGGGCGTCGAGGCACGGCAGCGGGTCCTGTCGCACACGCCCGACTTCCCCCTCGACGGCGCGCTGGTGTTGGGCGTCGGCGGCGCGTTCGTGAGCGGCAGCTCCGCGATGTTCGTTCCCATCGGCCTGTCGCTCGGCCGGCGCATCGACCCGGAGGGCTCGCACATCAGCATCGTGCCCTACGTGCAGCCGACCGGGTTCCTCGTGGCCGGCAACGGTAATTCCGACTTTCTCTTCGCGCTCGGGTTGGGAGCCGATTTCCGGCTCTCCCCGCGGTTCGATGCGCGTATCAGCGCCGGCCTAGGGGACCTGGAGGGTGTGTCGCTTAGCGCCGTGTGGGTGCATTAGGGCGACACAGATTGACTTGCCGCCACCGGTTTCCTACCGTAGGCGGAGCTTGGCCGGGGTCCGGAGATGCCGGCGTCCCGGTTTCCACGCGAGGGAGGATACGAATGAAGCGTCTCATGACGGTTTTGGCGCTCGCCGCGCTCACGGCGGCGCCGGCAGCGGCCCAGTGGTTCGGCATGCCGGTGTGGAACAGCCCCAAGGGCGGCACCGGCGTCACCATCAATGGTGACCTCGGCATCCCGAATACGAACGGGGGCAAGGGCACCGCGTTTGGGGCTCGGGCGACGGTCGGCCTCGCCAATCTCTCGTTGACGGCGGGCGTCGCGTCGTGGAAGCCCAAGGGCGCAGTGGACAATGTCACGTCGGTCGGTGGCAACGCGGCGTTCAAGGTGATCGGTGGGAGCCTGATCCCCGTCGCCCTGAATTTCCAAGTTGGGGCCGCCAGGGCGGGCGCCGCGAACGGCGATTCCGCGACGACGCGGCTCACCGCGGGTGCCGGCGTGGCCGTGAGCGTGCCGACACCCGGCATCAGCATCGAGCCGTACCTGTCGATCACGAACCGTTGGTACAAGGCGTCCGGCATCAGCGGGACCACGTCCAACCTCGGCTGGACTCTGGGGGCTAACGCCAACTTCGGCATGTTCGGCGTGCATCTCGCGTACGACTCCGAGAACTACGGCGGCCTGATCGGAACGGTTGGCACCTTCGGCCTCGGTGCGCACGTCGCGCTGAAGGCTCCCATCGGGATGTAAACGTGCTAGCTTTGGGGGCGCGCCGTTCTCGGCGCGCCCCTTTTTTTTCCAGGAGCTCCGTGACTCGTTCGATCGCGCGCGCGGGCCTGATGACGCTGGCCCTCACGGTGAGCGGTTGCGCCCTCACCTTCGATAGTACCGAGCTGGGCGTGCCCACGTCGCTGGCCGAGTCGGCGGCGAGCCCCCCCCCGGCGCAGGCCACACCGTTCAGCGTCACCCGGCATCCCGTCTTCCTCTTATGGGGCCTCGTGCCCGTCTCCCGGCCCAGCGCCGAGGACGTGCTCGCCGGGCAGGTTGGCACTGCCGGGCGCATCGCGAACCTGCGCATCAAGGTGCGCAGCCGCTGGTCTGATCTGCTGGTCACGGCCCTGTCCTTCGGGACGATCGTCCCCCGGTCGGTGACCTTCGAGGGAGTGGTAGTGCCGGGAGGGACGGCTCCCTAGTCAGCGATACGGTCTCGACTTCTTCCACACATCCTCATACTATGTTCCCATCATGATGCGGTTCTGGTGCGCACTCCTGCTAGCACCTGCTCAAGGCTCGGTCGACACTACGATCAGCGTAAGCGGGGTCGTGCGCGCTCAGCACGAAGGTGTCGCCCGCTGGGGTTTGTTTCTGCCGGCGCCGGTTGTCATTCGCTCCGTTCGCGTAAACTGGGTATCGATCGACCCTCAAGCGTCGGGCGTCGCCAATTACGAGGATAAATTCGTGCAGGCCACCGGTACGCTTCGCACGGGCGCGGATTCAACCGGCGCCGCAAATGCGGAGCTCGTGAGTCCGCAGATCAAGGAGCGTGACCCGGAAGGGATTGTCCGGCGCAATGTAGTGCTCAGCTACACGCAGCGCAGCGTGGTCACACTCGCGGTGACCCCGACGCGTTTTGCGCGACCAGACTCCGCCGGACACGGGAGCGGGGCCCGACCGCTCGTGCTGTTCGAGCTGACGAACCAGGGTGACACTCCGCTGCACGTCGTGTTTCCCCACTCGGAAGTGGTGTGTGTGCGGGTGCGATTGCTGCAACCTGGTGTCGTCCCCGATACGTCATGGGCGATCGTGAAACAAGGGGTGCAGTGGGCCAGCATTGTCATGGGGCAGCGCTATCGGATGATTTTCGAGCTCCCCGCCGGCGCCGCGCCGTTACCCGGAAAGTATCAACTTCAAGCGGGACTCTGTCCCGTCCCCGACTACGGAGCCGAAACCAGGTTCGAAGTCACGAGGTAGGCATCCCGGAGCGGTTCCGGCCTGCAACTCTCCAGTTCTCCGAGTTTTTCCCCACTCTAGCGCCCCAAAAGCGGACGCGGTATATCCAACTCGCAGGTATCGTCGCCGCGCGTCTTCCCTCGCCGTTAGGCGCGCGAGCAACGTTTAAGAAGCGATAACTTGCGTAGTTCGAGGCTTCTGCACCGCGCCGGTGCAGAGTCTGTGTGTTCCATTCATTTAGGAGGAGCAATGCGAGATCTTCGCCGTCGGTTGCTCACCCTCGCCAGCGGCTTGCTGCTGGTCTGGACAGCGCCCGTGTTCGCGCAGAACCCCGTCACGATCAGCGGTCGTGTGACGAACGACGCGGCCGCTCCGCTGTCGTTCGCGGACATTTCGATCCCATCGCTGGGGATCGGCGCCGTCACGCGCGACGATGGCCGTTACGCCATCTTCGTCCCCGCCGCCCGCGTTTCCGGCCAGTCGGTGCAAGTGATAGTGCGACGTCTCGGTTATAAGCCGCAGACCGTGACGGTGGCCCTGTCGGAGGCGGTCGTCACGCAAGACTTCAGCTTGGCGCCCAACCCACTGCAGCTGGGCGAGATCGTGGTGACGGGCGCCGGCACCGCCACGTCCACTGAGAAGCTCGGCAACGTGCGCAACACGGTCGGCGCCGACCAGATCGAGCGCAGCAACGAGTCGAACGTGGTCGAAGCGCTCGCGGCCAAAGCCCCGAACGTCTTCGTGTCGAGCCAGTCCGGAGACCCGGGCGCCTCGTCGTTCATCCAGATTCGCGGCATTCGCACCGTCGTCGGGAATAACCAGCCGCTGTTCGTCGTGGATGGGGTGCCGATCAACAACGCGGCCAAGTCGACCTCCGACTACAACCCCCATGACGGCGGGTATGCCGGCGAGGGGACGGTGGTGGAGAACCGGGCGATCGACATCAACCCGAACGACATCGAGAGCGTCGAGATCCTGAAGGGCGCGGCGGCCGGAGCGATCTATGGCGCGCGCGCGGGACAGGGCGTGGTGCTCATCACCACCAAGTCCGGTCACGCCGGCGCGACGCACTTTTCGTACCGCTCGTCCGCTTCGTTCGACAACGTGAACCACTTCGTTCCGCTGCAGACGAAGTACGGACAGGGGGCCTCCGGCGTCGAAGCCGACACGACCCCGGGCGGCGCCTGCGACCATCCCGGCAGCCCCAGCACCTGCCGGCGCTCCTGGGGACCGCTCCTCCCGGTGGGCACGGCGGTGTTCGATCACTCCCGCGAGCTGTACACGACCGGGCAAGTCGTGGAGAACGCCATGACGGTGTCGGGCGGCAACGACCGCACCACGTTTTACTTGTCCGCGGAAAACCTCGACAACAACGGCGTTTTCGTCGGCAATCATGATCGGTTCGGCCGCACGACCGTGCGCTTCAAGGGATCGCACCGGCCGATGGAGCAGCTCAAGCTGAGTGCCAACCTCGCGTACGCGGACACCCGTGGTCACTTCATCCAGCGCGGCAACAACGTGAACGCGGTGCAGATCCCGGTGCTGCGCACGCCACCGGAGTTCAACAATCTGCCCTATCTGGATCCGGTGTTTCACCAGCACCGCTCATACCGATTCCAGCATCCGACGGCGACTAGTCTGAACGACGATCGCGGCTTCGACAACCCGTTCTTTGCACTGAACGAGCAGACGAACGTCTCGAACGTGGGCCGCATTTTCGGCAACATTGGTGCGGAGTACTTGGCGTCGTCGTGGCTGAAGTTCAACTACACCCTCGGGGCGGACTATACGAGCGACGAGCGGATGGAAGGTTGCCCCATTTCCTCATCTGACGTTTGCAACCTCGGCCGCGTGATCGAAGGAAAGCTCGTCAACTACCAGATTGACCATAACCTGACGGGGACGGCGACCTACACGCTGAACCCGCGGGTGTCGGGCTCCGTGACGCTGGGCCAGAACCTCAGCAGTCAGAACACGCGCAATCTCTTCGCCGTGGGCCGGCAGCTCGTCGCTCCGACGCCGTTCAAGCTGTCCAACACCGTGGAGCGCGACCTCCCGATCGATGACGAGACCGTGATCCACCGGGAGTCGTACTTTGGCCAGGCGACGATGGATCTGTACGACCAACTCTACCTGAGCGGATCGCTCCGCAACGACGGATTCTCGAATTTCGGCCGGCTGTCGCGTCGGGCGTGGTTCCCCAAAGGCAGCTTGGCCTGGACGTTTACAAAGGTGATCGGCGAGCGCCCGTGGCTCTCGTTCGGCAAGTTGCGCGTCGCGTACGGTGAGGCCGGAACCGAGCCGCCGCCGTATGTCACCTCCGGGACGTACTTCTCGCAGTGCTTTGGCGGCATCGCGCAGGGGACGTGCGTGACGCCGACGCAGAATGGCATCGGCGGTTTGTTAACCAGTGGCCAGAAGCCGGCAGACGTGCTGCGGCCGGAGCGCTCCAAAGAGCTCGAGGCAGGATTCGACTTGGGGTTGTTCCACGATCGCGGCGACGCCTCACTGACGTACTACAACTCGAAGACCATAGATGTCATCCTGCCGACACCGCTGTCGCCCTCGACGGGGTACTCGTACCAGTACACGAACGCCGCGACCTTCCGCAATCGCGGCATCGAGGCGACGCTGAACCTGCGTCCCATCCAGAATCCAGAGTATGGCTGGGAGGTCGGGCTCCAGTGGGCCCGGAACCGCGGCGTCGTCCTCTCGTTGAACGGACCGCAATACATCTACTTCGGTTCCGGCGTGGCCCAGGTGGGCGAGGAAATCGGCGTGTACCGCACGCAAGGGTACATCCACTGCGGCGTCTCGGACCCGGCCCTGCTGGGTGGCGCGGTCGGAACGGCGTGCGCAGGCGCGCCCAAGGGTGCCATGTACATCGATTCCACCGGGTTTCCGGTCACCGATCCCAACTTGCGGATCCTCGCCAATCCCAATCCGCGCTGGACGGGCAGCGTTCGGACCGCGTTCCGCTTCCACAAGCTCGAGGTGTCCGGACTCCTGGACATCCGGCACGGCGGCGTCGTGCCCAACGACGTGAAAGGCGCGCTCTGGAGCTACGGGACGCACAAGGACACCGAGCAGCGCGCCGACTGCAGCGGTGCGACCTGCATCGGCAACCTGAAAACCTTTGGCAGAGGCGGCTGGTTCGACGGACCGGTCGTCGGTCCGGGCGCGGGCACGGCCGTGCCGATCGGTCAGGACTGGTACCGGGGTGACGCGGCGTGCCCCTTCTCGAGCGTCGAAGAGGCCTGCTTGGAGCCGCACGGCTTCGTCAAGCTTCGCGAAATCTCCATCACGTACACGCTGGACCAGGCGTGGGTCCAGCGCGTCATCGGCGTGAACAGCGTCGATATCCGGGTGTCGGGTCGCAATCTGCACACCTGGACGAAGTGGACCGGGTACGATCCGGAGACGAGCGGTGGCGGGTCGACCGACCCGATTCAGGGTGGGGAGTACTTCGGCAATCCGCAGACGCGCTCATTCGTGTTCACCGTCACGTTCAACCATTAGCCCAGAGGAGGCCAGACCATGAAGCGTTCCCTCAAGCTCGCGGCCCTCTCCCTGGGCCTAGCTGTCGCCGTGGTCGGATGCGGCAGCTTTCTGACCGGCGACAAGCTCACCGGCAACCCGAACAGCCCGAGCCAGGCGACCGCTGAGCAGCTGTTTGTTGGCGTGCAGGCCAATCTGTTCACCTCGCAGGAGAACACCGTGGCGATGACGGTCTGCGAGTGGATGCAGCAGTGCATGGGAGTGGGCGGTCGCTTCGTAGATGCGTTCGCTCACTACACCGTCAATGAGTTCAGCTGGGACGGCAACTGGTTCCAGGTGTACACGGGCGGCGGCCTGGTCGACCTTCGCAAGATCGAAGCAGCCGAGCAGGCAGCGGGCGACAGTGTCTTCCTCGGTGTTGCGAAGATCTGGGAGGCATTCGACATGGGCGTCGCGGCGGATCTGTGGGGGGATGTTCCCTACACGGAAGCCGCGGGCGCCAATCCTACACCAGCGCTGGATGGCCAGGCCACGGTGTACACCGCCGTCCAGAACCTGCTGTCGGACGCCATCGCGGAGCTGACCAACGGGAAAGGTCCCGGTCCGCTGGGCAACGACCTGGTCTATGGGGCCGACACGACGCTGGCGAAGCGCACGCTTTGGATCAAAGCGGCACACACGCTTAAAGCACGCTTTCTGCTGCACACGGTCGAGGCCTCCGCAACCAAGGCAGCCGTGTACGCCAACGCGATCACCGAGGCGAACAGCGGCATCAGCAGCACCGCCGGTGACCTGCTGGCGTATCACAGCACCGCTGTAACCGAGCGGAACATCTGGTATCAGTTCCAGAGCACGACGTTCGGGCAGGACCTGGTCGCCGGGAAGGCGTTGGCTGATATCATGAACGCGCGGAGCGATCCGCGACGCCCCCAGTACTTCGGGCTCAATGGGCTCGGCGGCTATGGCGGCGAAGACGTCAACGTCGCCCAGCCGGGCAATACCGTGTCGCCGCTCGCCGGAGCGGGGCGGATGACGGACGGCTCGTTCCGGCAGCCCCTGGTCACCTATCAGGAGAACGAGCTGATTCTGGCGGAGGCGTACAACCAGACGGCCAATGACCCGGTCGCGCTCACGCACCTGAACAACGCGCGCGCGGTGCCCGGGCTGACCGCCCTGGTCGGAATCACGGGGGCGGCATTGACCGACTCGATCATGATCGAGAAATACGTGACCCTGTTCCAAAACATCGAGGTCTGGAACGACTATCGGCGGATGTGCATTCCGAGACTCACGCCGGACACGGCCGCGACCGTGAACCCGCAGTTCCGGCGCAAGATTCCAGGCCGCCTGTTTTACAGCGGCAGCGAAGGCAACGTCAATTCGCACATCCCGGACCCCGGGACGCAGGTGGGGACGAACGGGTTCCGGAACCCCAACGACACGGCGGACTGTCCGTAACCGGCCGTCGAGCGGTAGCTTTCCCGGGGCGGGTCGAGCATCCGTCGGCCCGCCCCGTGTTCTTCGGAGACTGCTTGATGATGCGATGCCTGTTCGTTTTCCTCGCGATGTGGTGTGCGACGGCTTGCTACTACTACGAGCCCCTCGCCACGCCCCAGCCGGTGCCCGGTTCCTATGTCTCGGCTACGCTGAATGATCTGGGAACCGATACGCTATCGCGAACCATCGGTCCCGACGTCCGCTCGATCCGCGGGCGCTTGCTCACCAGCGACCAGGAAGCCCTGCGACTGTCGGTCACGGGCGTGACTTCGCACCACGGCGAGAACGTGACGTGGAAGGGGGAAGCCCTCACCGTGAATCGGATATACGTTGCGGGTGTCGAGCAGCGCCGACTGGCCAGGGGCCGCACGGCGATTATGGTGGGCGCGACGCTGGCCGCGATCCTCACGACCTACAAGGTGTTTCAGGGAGTGGGCATCATCCCGACCGGTTCAGGCGGCCCGCCCCCGCCGAAATAATCCGACTCTCAATAGATACCGACGCTGGAGCGCCGCAGGTCGTGCTCCAACGTCCACTCGATGGTCTGTCCGGATTGGATCGTGAGCGTCTCGGTGCGCACGTTCTCGTCGCTGCCGATCGCCGTGGCGAATAGCCGGAATTGCCGCGAGGCGCTGATGTTATTTCCCCGCAGGCGGAATTGCGCGGTCGAGGCGGCGGTGACCGTGCCCACACGCGTGCGTTGCCCGTCGTGCTCCAAATAGACCGTGATGTCGAGAAAATGATGGTTGGTGACGGTGAGTACGACGTCGACGGGCTCGCGGGTGCCGGCGTTTGGTACCCTCGCACGGTGCCCGCACCCTAGAGCAATATAGATCAGGGTGGATGCCAGGGCGCGTCTGAACGCCGTCGGCTGCATATCTCCATAGTAGCCGATTGTCCCGAAGGAGCAACTCAAGCCCCCACAAGGGCGCGCACCAGCGCCGTCGTCCGCTCGCTGGCACCTCGCCCCTCCGCCACGACCTCTTTTGCCGCTGCGCCCGCCTTGCGCCGCGCGGCCGCGTCGTGGTGCCAGACCAGCCATTGCGAGTGCAGCGGATGCCGCGCGTCCGCCGGTAGGGCGACCGCCGCGCCGCGCGCGAGCAGCAGCCCTGCGTCACGGCTCATCTCCCAATGCGGGCCGATGGTGATCGGCACCCCGAACACCGCCGGCTCGAGCACCGAGTGTAACCCCGCGCGATGGAATCCGCCGCCCACGAACGCGGCGTCCGCCAGTGCGTACAGGTCCGCCAGGATCCCGACGCGATCGACGACGATCACCGGCCCGGGCTTCGCGTGCTCGAGCTGCGACAGGCGCACCGGCCGCGGCAGCTTCAGATCCTGGAGGCGTTGCGCTATCCCCGCGAGGTGGTCGGGGTTCGGCTCGTGGGGGGCGAGCAGCAGGCGCGCGGTGGGGAGCTGGACCAGCAAGTCGGCGAAGGCGGGGAGCAGCACCGCTTCGTCCGCGGGCCAGGTGGAGCCGGCGACGATCGTGAACGTGTCCTTCCCCGACGCGACGGCGGCGAGCCGCGCCAGCGGCTCGCGCGTGCGGTCGAGTCGCTCCGCCCGCTCCGCCACGCTGTCATAGCGCGTGTCGCCCGTCACGGCGATCACCTCCGGCCGGGCGCCCAGCAGCTCGAGGCGCCTCCCATCGTCGTCGCTGATCGTGCCGATGCGGTCGAGGGCCTGGTATGCCCCGTGCGACCACTGCCGCGTGGGCCAGCGCAGCCGCGAGCTGTGCGGCGCCACGGTGGCGGAAATGAGCCCGAGCTTCACGCCGCGGTGCGCCGCGGCGAGCGTCAGCTCGGGCCACACGTCGAGCTTCGAAAACACGAGCGCCGCGGGCCGGAGCGCGTCGAGCACCGCCTCCACGTCCGCCGGCCGGTCGAGCGGCAGGTAGTCCGCGACGTCCACGGGCAGGTTCTTGGCGAGGCGCTCGGCGGAGGGGGAAAAGAAGGTGAAGGCCAGCTGCCACTCTGGTTGCTCGGCGCGCAGCGTCTCGAGCACCGGTTTCGCCTGCAGCCCCTCACCCACGGACGGGGCGTGCATCCACACGAGGGGCCGCCGCGGGTCGCGGTGCGTCGCCGCCCAGGCGGCCAGCCGGGCGGCCAGGCCGCGGCGCCCGTCCAGCCCCCGGGCCAGCTTCTTGTCGAACCGGGCCGCGAACCCCGCCGTGCGGGCCGCCACGTGCACGCTCAGCCGATAAAGGAGGGACGGACGTCGCATCATATCAAAGGAAGGGAGGAGCTGGGATAGGGGTGTGTTCCACGTCACCAAGATATAGGCGCAAGGGGGGTGCGGGAGTCTTGACATGGGCCGGAGGGGGGGAAGTTTACGGGTAGTAGGGGAAGGACCGTCGGAGTTAACGCTTCCTGATCGGAGGTGCCGTCATGGGTCGTCTTCTGTCTATTCCTCACCTCACTCGTTGCATCGCCGCCACTGTGGCTCTGGCACTGCTACCCGCGTGGGCAGTAGCGCAGGAGTCCGTGACGATCACCGGCAAGGTGACCGGTGTGTCGGGCGAACCGCTGCGCGAAGTCAATGTCTCGATCTTCGATCTGGGCATTGGCGTGTGGACCGGCGCGGACGGGAACTACCGCGTGATCGTCCCCGGTACACGTGCGACAGGGCAGCAGGTCAAGCTCACCGCGCGCCAAATCGGGTACCGGGTGCAGTCGGTCCCGGTCACGCTCACGGCTGGAGCGACGATCGCGCAGAACTTCCAGCTCGCGTCGGATCCGCTGCGGCTGGACGAAATCGTGGTGACGGGCGCCGGCATCGAGCAGCAACGCGAGAAGCTCGGGACCGCCAACACGTCGGTCGATCCGGTGGCGCTGCAGCGGGCCAACGAGCCGAACGTCATCCAGGCGCTCGCGGGCAAGGTGCCGAACGTCCTGACGAACCAGGGCAGCGGCGACGCCGGCGCGTCCACCGCGATCCAAATTCGCGGAGCCAAGACATTCGGCGCGAGCCAGCCGACCATCATCGTGGACGGCGTCCCGATCAGCAACCAGACGCGCGGTGCGGCGGTGCTGTCGGGCGCGCCGACATCCAACCGCGCCGCGGATATCAACGAAGAAGACATCGAGTCCATAGAGGTCCTGAAGGGCGCGGCTTCCACGTCCATCTACGGCGCCAGCGCCGGCTCGGCGGGCGCGATTCTGATTACGACCAAGCGCGGCCGGCCGGGGCGGACCACGTACAGCTTCCGCTCGACCCTCCAGTTCGACGACCCCGTGAAGACGCTGCCGGTGCAGCGCAGTTACGGCGTCGGCTCGCAGGGGGTCTCGAGCAATTGCGTCACGGTCAATTGCTCGATCAGCTCGAACTTCTTCTCGTGGGGACCGAAGCTCGCGGATACGATCCCGACCTTTGATCACGGCGCCGAGATGTTCGCAACGGGTCATCTCATCGACAACAACCTGTCCGTGTCGGGCGGTTCGGACCGCACTACGTTCTATCTGTCGATGGGGGAGCTCGATCAAAACGGGTTCATCGTCGGAGACAAGGACCTGTACCAGCGTCACACGGCGCGGTTCAGCGGCTCGCACACGTTGTTCGAGAACCTGGTCGTCAACGCGACCATATCGGTCGTCCAGACCAAGCAGACCGGGTCGGACCGGGGCAATTCGATCAACGGCATCGGGATCAGTGCGCTGCGCCAGCCGCCGAACTTCAACGCGCTGCAGTATCTGAGCCCGACGACCGGGCTGCACCGCTCCTGGCGCTTCCCGAATCCCGGACCGCTCGCGTTCGCGACCAGCCGCGGCTTCGACAATCCGTTCTACGCCCTCAATTCGGACCAGCTCGACGGGCAGACGGGCCGCTACGCCGGGAACATCAACGTGAACTGGCGGCCGCTGCTGTGGCTCCAGGTCAACTGGACGCTGGGCGGAGACTACAACAGCGACGACCGGACGTACGCCTACGCCCAGGCCAGCTCCGGCACGAACGGCGGGTCCATGGAGCGCTGGCAGTTCTACGATCGCGTCCTGGACCACAATTTGACGGCGACGGGGTCCCATGAGTTCAATCCGAACGTGCGGGGCACGCTCACCGTCGGCCAGAACCTGAATGAGACGTACTTCCGCCAGGTCGACGTCTTTGCGCAGACCTGGCTCGCGCCCACGCCGTTCAAGCTGTCCAACACGACGACGCGGACGCTGCCGAACGACTCTGAACAGCGCCGCAGGCTCGAGGGGTACTTCGGACAGGCGAACCTCGACCTGTACGACCAGCTGTTCCTGCAGGCCCGCATCCGAAACGATGCGAACTCGGCGTTCGGGATCGGGCACCAGCGGGCCTGGTACCCGGGTGGCAGCGTCGCGTGGAGTTTTGTGAAGGCCATCAAGATCCCGGAGCAGTACGTGAGCTTCGGCAAGCTGCGCATGGCCTACGGCGAGAGCGGCCAGCAGCCGCCGCTGTACGCCACGCAGGACGTGTTCACGACCGCGGCGTTTGCGGATTTCAACCCCGGTTCGCTCCAGGGCACCACGATCAACGGCGTCGGCGGCCTGTATGCCTCGCCCACCCGCGGCAACCCCAACATCTCGCCAGAGCGGGTGAAGGAGTTGGAGGCCGGGGTGGACCTGAGTCTGTTCCGGGGCCGCGCCGACCTGTCGCTCACGCGCTACGACTCCAAGTCGCAGGACGTAGTCTTCGGCGTGAGTCTCGCGCCCTCGACGGGGTACACGACCATCAACCTCAACGCGGGCGCACTGAGCAAC
>Ga0137418_10003255_pt1 | contig 14920 bp, 13 predicted proteins | sample CZODoug3_1_2_16f_FD_122242 | JGI IMG/M metagenome (GOLD analysis project Ga0137418, IMG submission 122242) | Vadose zone soil fungal communities from Angelo Coast Range Reserve, California, USA - CZODoug3_1_2_16fungal (Hybrid Assembly) | ecosystem: Environmental > Terrestrial > Soil > Vadose... | reverse complement strand
TCTCCCTTTTCATGTAGTCGCCTCGTGCTACCGCTGCATAGGCGAAGTAGCCCATCGGCACCCGGCATTTTGTAAGTGCAAGGACAGGTGCGATCAGGTTGTCCGCAGTCAATGCCACATCACCTGGGTGCGCATCGGTCTGCAGGAACTCCATGGCCGCCAACGTTTGCAGATCGTAAGTTAACAATTCTCTGCCGAAAGGTTTCCCGGCTCCGAAGAAGTGATCGGGATCGCGCCAGACCAGGAAGTGCTGCACCGTCGCAGGTAAACTGAGCCCTCCAGCAGTAATCATTATTCCTCCTGCGGCGAGTGCAGGATACATCCCTCGTCTGATAGCCCATTGGTAGAACGTTTGAAAAACTTCAACTGCAAAAATCCATGCCACGTATTCGCTCTGTACCAGAAACGTGCTGCTAATTGGGTTGTATCGAAAAGTCCATCCTGCTGGCGTAAAGCTGCACGTGAGCGCGATGACCACGCCGATCACCACAAAAATCCCGAGCAAGAACCGGACAGCGCCTCCTGGTCTTGGGCGGAATATTGCAGTGAGGATTGCGGGAACGCCAATGACGCGCAGCCCAAGGCAACCCACAAGGTAAATTGGCAGCGCTACACCCACGAAAGCAAGTGGGCCGCTCAACCGATTGCCCAATCCAAGGGTCTGCATCGCATGCGAGACATAAAGCCATGGCTCGAATTTTGTGACGATCTGTGCGCCGCTTCTGTTCTTGAGCAACACCCAGCAAACCAAGGGAATTGCCCCAATAGCAGTGCATCCGCCGATTTTGAATAGGTCTGCATTGGAAAAGATAATGAGATAAACGACAGCAGCCAATGCCAGGCTGCACATGAGCTGCATCGCAATCAGCATCTTGACCTCGATCAACGCGACAAACAAAAGCGCAGCTAGGAAAAGCCATGCTCGGCTGCGCTCGCGCATATAACAATCAAGACAGAATAATCCCGCAAAGAGAACTCCTAGCCCAGGCAGGATTGGATTGAAATAGAAGAGAGTTACAACTGCCGGCGCGCTAAAGTAACGGAGAGACCAATCTCCTTTTTCGCCCAGTAGCAACCCGGGAATAAACGAAAAGTCTGCGCCGAAAAAAACGAGAAATACGACCAAGGCGCCGAAGTATCCCGACCGTAGCCAGTTCCTTGAGAAGCAGAAAACACTCAGCATCGACAGACCGATGAACAAAGTCGGCGTAAAACGCACTGTAAGATCACGCACGTTCAGGCCGGTTGCCCTGGCAAACATCGCAACCGCAAGATCCATCCCGTAATGATATGAGAGCGGGTGACCGGCAAAGAGTGGCGCTTGCGGAGGCACCGTGTGCGTCAGTTCGTTAGCGATCGCGACGTGAAAGAGCACATCAGATATCGGGTATACCCGCATCGTGCCATCCGGCTGCCATGTAAAATTGGTGTAATAGCCAGGGAAATATGCCAACGCGATAATTCCAAGCGCCAGTAGCCCCGCTAAGACAAGTGCTGATCTGTCCCGCGACAGGATCGCGCTTCCTTTAGAAATCGACTCAATGCTTGAAGAACTTACCAAGAGCGATCTCCAGTTGCTTTGGTGAAAGCAAACAAAAATGCCGGCGGCGATGAGCGGCCAAAGGAAGTAAAAACGTCCCTGATTTGCAAACGTCATTAACCAGTAAACAAGGCCGCTCACCACCAACCCCAGAACACAAGCCAAAGTGATGTCTTCCAGCGGGGTTAGTGTCCGCCGTAGTAAGACTAGCAGCAGCTTGCCTGGCATGTATGCCAGCAAAACCACGGCGATAAAAAAGAGGCACGTGCCGAAAAACAGTTGCATGACTAACTACATCGAGCGCAGACGCGAAGAGACTAGGTCATCTGACACAGCGGCAGGCAAGGCAAAATGATGATCCAGCCAGTGTTACTTTGACGAAATACCGGTTATCCAATAATTTCCGACACTTTGCTGAACATGGACGCACCGGTGCAGGGTCGCGAGCGACGTTCCATTTCCGTAGTGACACCAGTTTACAACGGCGAGGGTTCCGTCGCCGAGTTGTGCCGTCGTCTGGACGAAGTGTTGCCGCAAATCGCGCTCGAGCACGAGATCATTCTGGTCAACGACGGCAGCAGGGACCGAAGCTGGGACGTAATCTCCGAACTCTCCTCGCGCTACCCGGCGGTGCGTGGCTTCAATCTAATGCGCAACTATGGCCAGCATAACGCTCTGCTCTGTGGCATTCGCGCGGCAAAATATGAAGTGATCGTGACGATGGATGACGATCTGCAACATTCACCCGAAGAAATCGCGCAACTCCTCGCGCGGCTTGATGAAGGATTTGACGTAGTTTACGGCACCCCGAAAGCTGAGCAGAATGGGTTCCTGCGGGCTGTCGCGTCTCGCATTACGCGCCTGGCGCTTAGCACCGCCGTCGGAAGTGATGTGGGCAAAAACGTGAGCGCTTTCCGCGTCTTCCGTACTCGATTGCGCGAGGCATTTGCTGAATATCACTCCCCGTTTGTTTCCATCGATGTGCTACTGAGCTGGACTACGAGTCGCTTCGGCGCGTTAGCCGTCGATTTCCGGCCACGTCACGCTGGTCCATCAAATTACACTCTGGCGAAGCTGGTCCGCCACGCGCTTGACGTGATGACCGGCTTTAGCACGCTCCCGTTGCAGCTTGCGAGCATGGTTGGTTTTGCCTGCACATTGTTTGGCATGGGCGTTTTGATTTATGTCATTGGCAGCTATCTTTTTCAGGGGAGTATCCCGGGATTTCCGTTTGTCGCCTCCCTCATTGCCATCTTTTCCGGCGCACAGCTTTTCGCTCTTGGCGTAATCGGCGAATACCTCGCCCGTATTCATTTCCGGATGATGAACCGGCCGCTGTACGTTGTCCGAAGTGTCAGTGGCGAAGGAAAGTGATAGCGCGTGACGGGACCGACGGTTGCAGAACTCGATTTCGCGGCACTGGAAGATCTGAAGGAATCGCTGCCGCGTCTGGCGCACAAACCTCTGGCTCATTTGCCTTATCTTAGAGCCGGCCAAGTCGAAGCGTACTGGCTGGACGAGATTGCTCAAGACCTGGCAGATGAATCGTCGCTGGCATTCGTGTCTCGACGCTCAGGACGTATTGATGGTCTGGCATTGTGTGTTGATTCGCCATGGGACACGCAAGCAGTGAAGCGCCGGATCGCGATAGTGAAGCATCTTGCGCACGCTAACAATGCCCCCGATTCGAAGGCGCTGGATGATCTGCTCACCGAAGTGACCGTCCGCGCCGCTCGTCGCGGCGTGGAATGTTTGACATGTAAAGTCCAAGCCCGCGATCCCGCAGTGATTCGTGCACTGGAGCGGCAGGGTTTTTTGTTGATGGACACGTTACTGGATCTTGTATTCGACTCGTCGCGTACGCCTCTGGGAGACATCAGGCTGCCCAATCGGCCGAAGCGTTTGCACACTCGCCTGGCGAGACCCGAGGATCCTCCTGAAATTCTAGCGCTCGCCCACAAAGCGTTTGCGAACTATTTTGGCCGCTATCACTCAGACCCCAAAATGCCGCCGGGGACGGGCGCAAAGGTTTATGATCAATGGGTGTGTTCAGGTTTTGAGGGGTGGGCGGATTGGACAGTTGTGGCCGAGATCGATGGTCAAATTGTAGGTTACTCTATGTGGAAGAACCCATCTGCTTTGGAAACCAAACATTGCGTCGACATCACGCATTGTAACTTCGGAGCAATCCACCCGAATTTCAGTGGCCGGGGAGTTTACACGGCGCTCAAGCTCGCAGGGATGCGAATTGCAGAGAGTTTCGCGAAACATTTCGATCTCGCTACACACATCGCCAACTATCCCGTGCATCGCGGCACGGCGAAACTCGGCTGGAGAATTGCCGGGGCAAGACATTCCTTCCACAAGTGGCTTTCAGACTGAGTGGCGGTATGATCGCACCACTGGATTCGATGGCGCTCGGCGACCTGCGCGAAGCGCTGCCGCAATTTGCTCACCTTCCGCTTGCTCATTTACACGATCTGAGTTCCGAGCGGCGCCGGGCCTACTGGCTCGACGAAATCAGCCAGAGTTTAGCGAAGGAATCGTCGATTGCGTTTCAGTGGATCGCCTCGGGAACCATCAAAGGATTCATCGTCTATAATGATTCTCCTTGGGACAGCGAAATAACGGGACGGCGGATTGGGACAGTGGAGCATATTGCTGTCGCAACTGGTGATGATTCCGGAACGGAAATCCTGCAGAAGTTACTCGATGAGCTTACGCGAAGTCTCGCCGATCGCGCAACGCAATGCTTGGTTTGCAAGGTTCATTCCAACGAGTTGCCGGCAATCCACGCGTTGGAACAGCGCGGCTTTCTGCTCATGGATACGTTGCTGGATTTCGTTTTCGATTTTTCCCGTACAACCATCGAAGAGATCCATCCTCCGAGACGACACGAACAATTGAAGATTCGTCGGGCGAAACCAGCGGACCTTTCAGCGCTCATGGCGATAAATGAGAAAGCGTTTACTGGCTATTTCGGGCGGTACCATGCGGATCCGCAAATGCCGCCGGGCGCGGCCACGAAAATTTATGCTCAATGGGTTCGTTCTGCGTTTCAGGGATGGGCGGATTGGATTCTGGTGGCAGAGGTGGACGGGAGAATCGCCGGCTACGGTCTGTGGAGAAAGCCCTTGGAAATTGAGGCGAAGAATTCGCTCAGTGTCGCCCATTATGATTTAGCGGCGATTGATCCAGAACTTCTCGGCCGTGGTTTGTGGACGGCTCTGATGTTCGATGGCATGGGTATCGCCCGTAATTACGCGCAATATCTGGTCGGGCCGGTACACGTCTGCAATTATCCAGTGCAGCACACCCTGCAAAAACTTGGTTGGAGAATTTCCGGCGCCAGACATTCTTTTCATAAATGGCTGGACTGACCGTGCGATTGTCTCCGCGTATTTACTGAGATCCCGCGCGCGCTCGACTTTTGATCGCAGACTTCTAGCATCAACGCGAATTCAGGGATGCGACATGCAAAGTGATTCTGGGTTGTTAGGCTGGCTGAAAGTCCCATCGGTCTACAACGTATTTTCTGCTGCCGTTGGTGGAAATGTCCTACGCCGCAGCCTCATTCAGAATCATGTTCGGGCGAAACCTGGCGATAAAGTGATCGATATCGGCTGCGGTTCGGCGGAAGTGCTCCGCTACCTTCCGGATGTCGACTACATAGGGATCGACATCAATCCAGACTATATTGCGTTTGCCAGGCGAACTTACGGCAACAAGGGAACTTTCTTAGTCGGCGACACGCAATTCTTCCGAGGCGATCCGCGATTTAAAGACGCTGACATAGTGATGGCATTCGGGCTTTTACACCACCTGGACGATGAAGAGGCAGCGCACTGTCTTCAATTCGCGTATGACGCCCTGCGTGCGAAAGGACGATTCATCTGTCATGAGGCGTGTTGGATCCCGAACCAGGGAGCGGTTTCCAAATACGTAATGTCAATTGACCGGGGCCGCAGCATTCGAACGGAGGAACAGTACCGCCAGCTTGCAGGTAATGTTTTTAACAAAGTGGATGCATGGGTGAACACGAACCCACTGCGAATCCCGTACGTGACTATCGTTCTTGAATGCGAGAAGTGATGCGTTGCGCCTGAGCGAAAAATGAAACGGTGCCTCGCATGCGAAGCTCGCTTCCAAAGCGACGATTGGATATGTCCCGAGTGCAATTTTCGTCCAACTTTGCGCGATGAGATATTTCAATTTGCCGAGGACGCGCCGGGTGCCGGCTTCAAACCAGAATATTTCCCGCGGCTTGCCGCGATTGAGCAAGAACATTTCTGGTTTCGCGTGCGCAATAAGCTTATTCAGTGGGCCCTCGGCAATTATTTTCCAGATGCGAAAAGTTTTTTCGAGGTTGGCTGCGGGACCGGCTTTGTGCTTGCTGGGATTCGCGAAACGTTTCCAGGGACGCGGCTCGTGGGCAGCGACATTTTCACCGATGGACTCGCCTTTGCCAAAGCACGTTTACCTGGCGTGGATTTATATCAGATGGATGCCCGATCAATTCCGTTTGAGGATGAATTTGATGTCGTTGGAGCGTTCGATGTGCTGGAGCACCTCGTCGAGGATAACACGGCACTGACACAAATGTTCAATGCAGCAAGGCCAGGCGGTGGATTGCTGGTTACTGTGCCGCAACAGCGTTATCTGTGGAGCGCGAGCGACGAACACGCAATGCATCAACGGCGCTACAGCCGCACTGAATTGCGTCGAAAAGTCGAGAGCGCCGGGTTCCAAATCGACCGAATCACTTCTTTCAATTCGCTGTTATTTCCGCTTATGGTTTGGTCGCGTATGCAACAAAAACGCGATCAGGATTTGCAACGCTGGCGCGAACTGGAAATCAGCCCGCCGCTTAACAAGACTTTAGAGAGCATTTTAAAACTCGAGCGGTTGCTGATAGAAAAAGGTGTTTCTTTCCCCGTGGGAGGATCGCTTTTGTTGATCGGTCGAAGACCTTTAAGCCCGTCGTGATCCAAATTCCTTTCAATCGTCCGTTCGCCACCGGCAATGAACTTGATTACGTCCGGACCGCGATCGCGGCGGCAAAGTTTTCCGGTGACGGCCCCTTCACCGCGGAGTGCCATCGTCTTCTGGAAGGTTCGCTTGGCGTTCAAAAGGCGCTGCTCACGACCTCGTGCACGCACGCTTTGGAAATGGCTGCGCTGCTCCTGAACCTTGGGCCTGGAGATGAAGTAATTGTTCCTGCCTTCACTTTTCCTTCTGCGCTAAATGCGTTTGTCTTGCGCGGTGCGAGACCTGTCTTTGTAGATGTTCGCGCGGACACGCTTAACATTGATGAGACCCAAATCGACCAACGCATTACCGAACGCACGAAGGCCATTTTTCTGGTGCACTACGCGGGCGTCGGATGCGAAATGGACACCGTAATGCCGGTCGCGCGCCGGCATGCAGTTGCAGTGGTCGAGGATAACGCACATGGCCTCTATGGAAAATATCGCGGCCGGTACCTCGGCACCTTCGGCGAGCTCGCTACCCTCAGCTTCCACGAGACGAAGAATTTCTCGTGCGGAGAAGGTGGCGCGCTGCTGATCAATGACGCGCAGCTTAACGAGCGCGCCGAAATTCTTCGGGAAAAAGGAACCGATCGAAGCCGATTTTTCCGCGGCGAGGTGGACAAGTACACGTGGGTAGACATCGGGTCGAGCTATCTGCCTTCGGACCTGCTGGCCGCGTTCCTCCGCGCACAACTCGAACATCGCGATCAGATTCAGTCGAGGCGACGACAAATCTGGGAAGCCTACTCGCGCGAGCTGGCTTCCTGGGCCGAAGCAAACGGCGTCCGGCTCGCGATTGTCCCACCCGAATGCGAACAGACTTACCACATGTTTTATGTGATCATGCCCTCGCTTGAGAGCAGGCAGGCATTGATCTCGCATCTCGCAGGCTGCGGGATTCTCGCTGTTTTTCATTATCTGCCGCTGCATTTGTCGCCAATGGGCGCGCGTTTTGGTGGACACCAGGGAGATTTTCGGGTTACCGAAGATTTATCCGATCGGCTATTGCGCCTTCCGTTTTTCACCGGAATGAGCAGTTCGGAGCAGAGCCAGGTAATCGACGCTGTGCGGGCGTTTCGCTGCTAAACAGGCGATGCTTGAGCGTGCGCGATGAGCCAGATTCAGCAGTTGGCAAGCACGGACGAGCAAAAGGAGCAATCCGCACGCGGCTTCGACAGCTACGGGTTAGTAGCATGCCTTGTTATATCCATCTTCTTCATCGTCTGGATAACGCTTGCGACTAAGAGCCTTAACTTTGGTTCTATAGTTTTTCTGTTTGCACTCCCATGGGTTCTGCTTAGAGCCGGCGCAATTGTCACAGCCGCTCTGCGTTTTCCCTCCTTTTTCGCGCTCGACTTCCTGTTGGGAGTTACCGTTGTCTCAGTTGCGGTGATGAGTTGGACGTTTTTCGTGCCACTCTCGCCGTGGGTTCTGCTGATCGTGCTGTTGGTCGCAATCGCGAGCATCCCCAAGCTTCTTCCGCGTCACCGACGCGATCCGCTTTCCGTTTTAGGGCTGCTGACCGTAATTGTCTCTCTCGTTGCAGCAACCGGTTGGTCTCAAGATCTGATTTTTCCCACAACCCCCCTCGACGGAACCGTTGTTTTCAAACCGTGGTCGGATTTTTTCATCCATGCAACTTTTGTGGCGCGCAGTTTGGGATCCGAAACTTTGTCGCAAGTTGGGAATTACGAGTGGAAGGGCTTTCCCGTAATTTTCTATCACTACGCGAGTTACTCTATCCCGATATGTTTGGCGAAAGTGGGATCTCTTCCAGCTTACGCCACCGTCGTAGGCTTTTGGGCACCGTTCGGATCGTTTCTCACAGGATTGGCCAGTTATGCGTTGGGACGAGCCTTTTGGAGTCAAGGCGCTGGACTGGTGGCGCTCGTAGCTACTTCCCTGGTACCTGACGCCGCCTTGTTAAACATCGCGCATCCTACGTATGGCTATTTCTGGCTGCAGCACGTCGCTCCAGGAGGTTTGTATGGTGTAGCAGTTGCTGGAACAGCGCTGATACTTATCACCCGGGGAGTGCGCGAAGGACGCCGCGCGTGGATAGCATCGGGAGTGGTGACAGGCGCGCTTGTTGTTTTTTTCAAGATTCAGATCTTCGCCGCCGCTTTTCCGCTGCTGGTTGCCTTTGCCATCGTGGGGTGGCCGCCGCGCAAACGGTGGCAATGGCTAATTCTTGGCAGTTGCGTGGCTGTCGGAGTGGCTCTGCTCCCGCTGGCGAATCGTTTTTACATTGGACCGAACGTCCGCTTCGATCTCTCCGGCAGCGTTTGGTATTGGCAGGTACTGGCGAAGATGGCCAACGGTACATCTGTCGAAAGTTGGTATCGAGTTTTCAACGATGCTCATCCATTTCCCTCACATCTGCCGCAGGCGATCGGATTACTCCTCGTTAATGCTTTGGGAATCTTCGCGATCATTGCCCCACTCGTTTGGCTCTTCGTCGCGTCTCGCAAAATGTGGCAGGCGTCGGAAGGGATCTCGCTGGCTGCGGTAGCGATTTTGTTATTGATGACTTTTGGCATGGGTGGAACCGGCACCTCGGATAATGCGCACGAATTTATACATCGCCCCTTTGTGTGGGCTTACTGGCTGGTGGGCTCGCTTGCTGCAGGACGCTTGTTTTCAATCCTCGCAGCCCGTCGTCCGCAACTATGGACCCGGAGCGTAGTCGTCAGCGCTATCGTCTTAACACTGGTTCCCGTGTGTTATGGCTCGGGCTTACAGCGCGGCAAAGGATCGGTAGGGAATGTGCGTTCAAGCATACGCGTGGATCGTGGGCTGATCGATTGTGCTCGATACATCAGAAACCAGCCTCCTGCCGATGCGGTTGTGCAGGATTCGCAGCTGGACAAGTTTCTTATCGTTGGAGGATTAAGCGACCGACCGTCGTTCGCGGCGAGGGTTGATGAGTGGACGAGACAAAGCAAAGTCTTCCGAGAATCTGCCTACCAGGAGCAGCTAGGAAAACTGCAAAGACTGCAGCAGGCCAACAACATTCCGGATCTGCAGCGGAGCGTCCGCGAAACTGGGATCCGCTGGTACGTGACTCATCCAGACGATCCCAACGTCTGGCCAGCCGAGTTTCGCGATCAGCCGGCATTCGAGTCCAACGGCTATCGAGTTTACGACCTGCAGCGTTGTTTCGATTTGCGCGGCTGATTTTTGCAGGCCCTGTTGCTGTCCCACGTCGTTTTCACTAGACGCTCGGCACCAAACGTTGAACGTTCGCGTTTCTCATATGCAAACATCTCCGCAATCCTCAATCGATCTTCACGGAATTAAAAAACTGCGCAGCGGCAAGGTGCGCGAAGTGTTCGATCTGGGCGACACACTGCTTTTTGTCGTCACGGATCGGATCTCCGCCTTTGACGTGATCCTTCCCGATCCGATTCCGTACAAAGGCGCGGTGCTGAATCAGATTTCGGAGTTTTGGTTCAAGCGCTTCGACGACATTCGGAATCACTTTGTCACGGCAACGTTCGACGAGTTTTCCAAGGAATTGCAGCCGTTTCGTGAACAGCTGGCCGGGCGTTCCATGATCGTAAAGAAGACCAAGCCGTTGCCGGTGGAATGCGTGGTGCGCGGTTATCTGGCTGGTTCCGGTTGGAAGGAATATCAGGAATCACAGAGCGTTTGCGGCATTAAGCTGCCGGCAGGACTCAAGCTGGCGTCGCAATTGCCGGAACCAATTTTCACCCCCGCGACGAAAGCCGAAACCGGTCACGACGAGAACATCGACATGAAACGATGCGCCGAGATTCTCGGCGACGAATTAGCCGAGCGCGTGAAAAAACTTAGCCTGGACATTTATTCGCGCGGCCGCGCACACGCCGATCAGTGCGGAATCATCGTGGCAGACACGAAATTTGAGTTCGGCACTGTCGATGAAGATTTGCTTTTGATCGACGAATGTCTGACACCGGATTCGTCGCGCTTTTGGCCAAAGGACCAGTACACGGTCGGGCAGAGCCCGCCGAGCTTCGATAAGCAATTTGTGCGCGATTATCTGGAGACCCTCGACTGGGACAAGAGTCCCCCTGCCCCGCGTCTGCCGAAGGAAGTGATCGAAAAAAGTTCAGCGAAGTATGTCGAGGCGTTTCGCCGCCTGACGGGAAGCGAGCTGGCGGACGCCTAAAACTGATCTCGTAAATATGCAGGACCGCAATTACGCCATTGCGCGCCGTCACGCGCGTAACTCAGGCATCATGCCTGACGCGTCGAGCAGGCTTCCCAGCCTGCGAACCCTTGCGGGCAGGATGCCCGCTCGACTGAACAGCCAAGATGGCTGTGTTACGTTTGAACGCATTTGACGCCAAATGCCAGCGACCCGGCCCGACATTTTGTTTATTATGACCGACCAGCAGCGGTTCGATACGATCGCTGCGCTCGGGAACTCGCACATTTACACGCCGAACATGGATCGGCTGGTGCGAAGGGGAATCAGTTTTTCGAGCGCATACGCGACGTGCCCGGTTTGCGTTGCCGCGCGCTACACAATCCGCACAGGATGCGAACCGGCGACGACCCGGGTTTTCACTAATGCGAAGGCAAACGCTGTGGCTGGTCAAGCTGTGGAGATGGAAGGGCGTTGCGGACCCTACCTGGCTCGAACGATGTCGCGGCTCGGCTATCGAACGTTTGGAGTCGGCAAGTTCCATACGAATCCGTGGAACGAAGACCTCGGTTTCGAAACGTTGTGGCGCTGCGAAGAAACTTACCATCCGCCCAATCGCGAAGGCGATGATTACGGTTCGTGGCTGGCGCGGGAGCATCCTGAGTTCGATTTCCTCGAGCAACCCATGGGCGAACGCACTGAGATGTTTTACCTTCCGCAACGCAGTCCGCTTCCAGCGAATTTAGGCGGCGAATGGTGGACGGCTGATCGCACGATCGAGGAAGTCGCAAAGTCAGATGATTCGCGGCCGTTCTTCGGGTTTGTGTCGTTTGTTGGGCCGCATCCGCCGCTGGCTCCGCCGATTCCTTTCAACCGGATGTACGATCCCGATCGATTGCCGGAACCTGTCCTCGGTAACATCGAGGAAGATCACCTGGACGAAGAAATTCCTTTCATGCGGCACGCCATTTGGGCGGACGCAATTAACCCGGCACTAGCTAAAATCGTGAAGGCGCGTTACTACGGCGAGATCACGTATTTGGACTATTGCCTCGGGCGAATTCTCGATGCAGTCGAAACGCGACCAAACTCCGGGAACGTTTTCATCTGTTTTTTTGCCGACCACGGCGATCTGCTGGGCGACCATCACGGCTGGCAGAAACAAAACTTCTTTGAGGCGGCCTGCCGCGTTCCTTTGCTGCTCAGTTGGCCAACCGCGCTGCCTGCGGGAACCGAGCGAACTGAGTTCATAAGTCTGGCAGATCTTTTTGGAATTGCGACGGGAGCCGCAGGCGCATGCGAGATGCGCGAGGGAATCGATGTTCTCAAAATGTTGCGAAGCGAATGCGCACCGCGCCAGCATCTTATCGGGATGGTTGAAGTTCCCGGCTCACATGATTTCAAAATCATGGTCCTGACAGACGAGTGGAAATACATTTTCATGGCGAACGGCGGACGAGAACAGCTCTTTAATCGCAAAAAGGATCCTAACGAGTTGTCGAACTGCGTCAGCTCGTCGTCGGCGATCAGGAGCGACTTGTATGCTCTGGCGGTGAAAGCGTGCGGAGTCCCGGGCGCAACCGACGCGATCGACGGCAATAAGCTCCGGGCATTTCCGTTCCGTCAACGGCCACCGACCCGCATTTATCAATTCGACCGGTCTCGCGGCGTGGTCGGATTTCCCGACAAACCTCAGGACGCGCTGAAAACCTTCGACCGCACCACGTTGAGATCGTTGGAGTGAAAATGGAGATGGCTTCACCCGATCAGGAAGATCTTGGCCTCGGTCTCAAACCGGGTGACCCGCAGTATCGTGCTTATGTCGGTCCGCCGGAAGATTACGACTTAATCGCCGCGATGACCTTCAATCTCCTGACCACGCTAGGTCTGCGCCAGCATCATTCGTTGCTTGATATCGGTTGTGGTTCGCTGCGGATCGGAAGGCTGTTAATTCCATACCTGAACCAGGGGAAATACTTTGGCGTAGAGCCTAACGAATGGTTGGTCGATGAGGGAATCAGGCGGGAACTGGGCGAAACGTTGGTGCAAATCAAACGCCCGACATTCTTTTTTTCCAACTCACCGGACAGGATTTCGCAGGCGAAAATCGTTTTCGATTTCGCGCTGGCTCAATCGATCTTCAGTCATTGCGGACTCGATCTGATCAAGGAGTGGTTGTCTGCGATTTCGCGTTCACTGGCTCAGGACGGAGCGTTGGTTGCCACGTTTTTGATCGGCGAGCAAGACTCCGCGCAAACGGGCTGGATCTATCCCGACTGCGTAAATTATCGGCCCGCTACATTGGAACGCTCAGCGAAAGATGTGAATCTGCGATTTGAAATTCTGGATTGGAAACATCCGCGCCAGACATGGGCTCTTTTCGCCGGCCCCGGATTTAATTCCAGTTGGTTCAAGAACCGCCCTCTCACCTGGAACGCAGGACTGGAAAGAGCGCTCAGCCAAAAGAATCAGCCGTGAGCGACGAGAACATTTTTGCGACTCCACGCAAGGTGGAAGATGTCGCCGATTGTTATTTTTACCACACGATGGAACTCCCGGGTCATGGAGTCATCGAGGGTCGGGATTGGGATTTGCGTGGCAAAGTGGATGAGTACCTCGGCAACGTCGATTTTGCAGGTCAACGCGTTTTGGAAATCGGTCCCGCCAGCGGCTTCCTAACGTTCGAGATGGAAAAACGCGGTGCCGACGTGGTCTCCGTCGAAGTCACAGACGAGCACGGCTGGGACTTTGTTCCGTATCCGGATGCAAGATTGGAAGAAGTGTTCGGCCCGCGTCGAATCGTGATGCAACAGTTGAAGAATTCCTACTGGTTCGGTCACGCCGCCCTGCAATCCAAAGCCAAGGTGTACTACGGCGACGCTTACAATTTGCCTGCGGCGGTCGGAGAATTCGACATCGCCGTGATGGCAGCCGTGCTGCTCCACTGCCGCGACCCACTCCGGATCGTCGAGCACTGCGGAAAGAGAGCTAAATCACTCATCATCGTCGACAAATTCCATCCGGATTTGGAAGGCGCGCCGGTATGTCGTCTGGCGCCGACACTGGAGAATTTTCTGTGGCATACATGGAAATTTGGACGAGGGACCCGGGGACGGGATTGGCCGTGAGACATGGAGCCCGCATTGTAAGTGGTTATTAAGGGTTAAGTGATATAATGCTCATGCTAGCTTCTACTTTGCAGGACCTTCTCGAATCCGCCTCAACCCAAATTCAATCTCAGTGATTTCCTTGACATCGGTTCTGAGAATGAATACAGCATCCGTTTTCCGTGGTGTAATTTTGAACATTTGATCCAGACAAAAATCCAAGAATTAGCCATGTTTAGATGTCAAGAGGCGCTGAGGTAGTGCATCGCGCAACGCCGGAATCTTAAAGACAGTGATATGGCAGGTTGAACTTGAATGATGAAGATACTGTTGAATGCGAACTGGGACTTGGAAAGAGTTCATAGAGCGGTCAGGTAACTTCTTTTTGCTGAGGCAGGTCTCACTCATCTCGCATCGATGCCATGTGGAGCGACGTTTGAATCAACGCGGTTTACCTAGTGGAAAATGCAATGATTCTATATTTATGAACAACTGATGGTGTTGAAACATAAGGAAGGCAGCCCAGAAAATGAAGGTGTTTTCTATGTAAGCTGTCTCGCAGAAATATGATAGCTGGTCCATATGCACGTGGCAATTTAAGGTTTGTTTTACTCCAGCATCTATCATAGGGCTTCATGACCCATTCTGTTTTTGACTATAAGAGGGCTTATGAGCTGGACTCGGATATCCAGATCTAGATCTAGAGTATCGGGTATGACACATTCATTCCATGGACTGCTGTCTTTCCAATCTTCGATAGAACTTAGCTGAAGCTCGATCCGAGTCGATCGCATTTAACTCCTTTTTCTCTCCCTGTTTTTACTTTAACAAGTGAAACTAATTGCCAGATTGGGCTCGAAATCATGATACTTGGTACATACCTAATAGGTAACCGGAAAAACATAAACGTGATTATTAAGTGTGACAGTCGGTGTGAGGGAATATCCAAGCCAGTTTGTTGCTGTTTGTTGTATAAGATTTCGAAAAACTGTAGCGGTGAAGAGTCTAGACTGCAGCTGACATCGTTGCGCGCGGGAACTCTATATAGAGAAAGATCTCCGGGGGAACGGAGAAAAAAAGACGCCGGAAGTCAATAGTAGAATCATATCCT
>Ga0137418_10000463_pt1 | contig 14920 bp, 10 predicted proteins | sample CZODoug3_1_2_16f_FD_122242 | JGI IMG/M metagenome (GOLD analysis project Ga0137418, IMG submission 122242) | Vadose zone soil fungal communities from Angelo Coast Range Reserve, California, USA - CZODoug3_1_2_16fungal (Hybrid Assembly) | ecosystem: Environmental > Terrestrial > Soil > Vadose... | reverse complement strand
GAACCCCCGCTAAGATCGTCGACCATGTTCCTCAGGCTAACTTCGTGGCTGCCATTCGTATTCGGATACTGTTGCGCCAGCCGCGCTGCGATGTTCTGGAGATTCGCCTCCGCCCGCGCAATGGAAACACCCTCTCCGAGCCGTCCGAAAACAATTAAGGAATGGTCTTCGCGGTCGGCTTTCTGTGCGTCGTTCAGGTTGAGCGGGGTCCAAACCTGTGTCCCGGGTGGGAAATCAAATTCTGGCGAAGTAACTCCGGCGACGGTGAACTTCTCGCCGTTCAAGAGCAACTGCTTGCCGACAATTCCCGGATCAGATCCCAGGTGTTGTTGCCAGAAGCCGTATTTAACGACAACGACCTGTGGCGCACCTGGCTGAAAATCCGCACTGCCGATGCTGCGGCCAAGTTGCATCGGCATCCCGAGTAGCGGAAAGAATCCGGATGTGACGCGGAAGCCTTCCACGTGCTGGGCCACACTGCCGCCCGTCAGGTTCGCGTCCCATCCTTGAACCGCCGCGAGCTGCTCGAATCCCTGGCTCTGCTCACTCCAATCGCGAAAATTCGCGGGAGCTGCATCCATGCGGTAGTCGTTTTGCTTGGGAACCGATTCCCAAACACTGACAATCCGGTCCAGGTGCGGGAACGGAAACGGCCGAAGCAACATCGCATTCACGGTGCTGAACATGGTTGTGTTCGCGCCAATGCCCAAAGCCAATGTAATTACCGCAACGGCGGTGAAGCCGGGGCTCTTGCGCAACTGGCGTAGCGCATAGCGAAGATCTTGGAGCAATCCATTCATAATTCCTCTTTACTCGCAGCATCACTCGTAGCGCAACGCAACCATGGGGTCGACCTTGGCGGCGCGGCGGGCTGGTATGAGACAGGCTGCTAGGGCAACTCCCGCGAGGAGCAGTGCAACTGCCAGGAAAGTTTGCGGATCGGTCGGAGCGACGGTAAACAACATGGTGGACAGGACACGGGTTAGCAGCACCGACGCTACGAATCCAAGCCCCATTCCGGCAAGCGTCAACCATAAGCCCTGGCGGAGAATGAGCCTGAGAATGTCTTCGCGTCTGGCTCCCAAAGCCATGCGAATCCCGATTTCGTTCCGGCGCTGGGTTATGGAGTAAGCCATTAGACCGTAGAGTCCGATTGCGGCCAATACCAGTGCCAGTGCGGCGAACAAGCCGAGGAGTTGCGAAGAGAATCGCGGCTGCGACACTGAAGCGCCCAGCACCTCATCCATGGACCGCGCGGCGGAAAGCGTTTCGTTCTTATCAACTGCACTCACCCTGTCGCGCAACGCGGCAACCAGATTCATGGGGTCCGCTGCGGCTCGCACCACAATGTTCATGGTCGGCGGCGCAAACTGGGCGTAGGGAACATACATTTCCGGCCAGGCGGGCTCACTGAGGGCAACGTGGTTGATATTCCCGACTACTCCCACAATCTCGCGTGTCGCTTGCGGATCGACCATGAGTTGCAAGCGCTTGCCGAGCACATCGCCGCCTGCGAAGAAGCGCGCGACAAACGCCTGATTGACGACCACCACTCCCGCAGAGTCTGTGTTGTCGCGCTCATCCAGCCATCGGCCCGCATAGAGAGGAATGCGCATGGCTGACAGAAAGCCGGGAGTAACTTGCCGAAACTGGGCATCATCAAATTCGCTCAGACCATAGCTGCGCCCGGGAATGTGGAAGGGGTTGTCCCTGTGCAGACCGGTAAGGGGGAGCTCGGAAGTGGCTCCTACGGCTTCGACTCCAGGTAGAGCTTTGACTTGTTCTTCGAATTGCCGCCAGAATTTCGCTCGCTTTTGTGGATCGCCATATTTGCCATATGCTGGCGGGTTCAAGCTCAAGCGTGCGGTCACGACGTGTTCGGTCTGGAAACCGGGGGCCACGTGTACTAGCCGCCAGAAACTCTTGAGCAGCAGCCCGGCGCTGACCAGCAAGGTAAGAGAAATCGCGATTTCAGCGATGACCAACGCGCCACTCAGCCGCTTGTGCGATGTAGGCGCTGATGTTCGACTCGACTCTCGCAGTCCTTGGGTAAATCCCACTCCTGAAACTTGCAGGGCTGGAACTAGACCGAATAGCACACCTGTGAGGACCGAAACTCCCAGAGTGAACGCCAGTACTGCCGGATTTATCTCACTTTCGCTGAGACGTGGAATGTTCAGCGTGCCAACGGTATGCAGCGCATGCAGTCCCCATGTTGCGGCAAGTACGCCGAGAGCGGCTCCGGCGAGAGACAACATCAGGCTCTCCGTCAGCGCCTGCTGGATCATGCGCCTGCGGCTTGCACCCAGGGCTGCCCGCAGGGCAAATTCTTTTTGCCGCGAGATGGATCGAGCCAGCAACAAATTCGCGACGTTGACGCACGCAATGAGCAATAGAAGCCCCACGGCGCCCCACATCAGCAACAGCGCCGGACGCACAGGCCCGAGCAGCACGTCGCGAAGCGGCCGTTGCCGGAGCGACCAACCTTTATTCGAATCGGGATACTGTTGCGATAACCGTAACGCGATCGCGTCCAAGTCGGCCTGAGATTGTTCGAGGCTCACTCCCGGTTTGAGGCGCCCCATCGCTTTCAACGAATGACCCAAACGGAAGTTCAGCCCTGGCTCCAGCATGGGAGTGGGCAGCCAAAGCTGGGCTTCGGTCAGCAGAGGTAAATCCGACGGCAGAACACCGACAACCGTCAGGCTGACGCCTTCCATCCTGATGGTGCGCCCGACGATATTTGGATCGCCGCCGAAATTCCGCTTCCACAGTCCATACCCGAGGATGGCAACTTGCGGCTGATTCACTTGCTCATCCGAGGGAAGAAAGTCGCGGCCGAGCAACGGACGCACACCTAAGCAGTCAAAGAAATTTGCGGACGCGATGGTGGTGAGCACCTGCTCCGGTTTATCCCCGGAGAGATTCGACGGGTTAGGAGCGTAGCCCATGGCCGCAAGCCGGTCGAAGGTTCGATTGTCCGCCCGGTAGTCGCGGAAATCGGGAGGGGAAACTCCAGCTTCATCGGTCAGCGGGATTTTGCCATTGAGCCACACCAGTCGATCCGGCGTTCCAAAAGGAAGTTGGCGCAGCAGCACTGCTTCTATGACGCTGTAGATGGCGGTATTGGCTCCAATGCCGATCGCCAGAGTGAGCACGCCCACCAGAGCGAAGCCGGGGTTCTTGCTTAGCTGCCGAAGGGCGTAGCGTACGTCTTGGAGTAATCCGTTCATAATTCCTCTTTACTCATAGCGCAGCGCCACTATGGGATCGACTTTGGCGGCACGGCGGGCCGGAATAAAAGATGACACCACTGCCGCTGCCAGCAGAAAAAGCGAAACGGCAACAAAGCTTGTAAGGTCAACTGTCTGAATGCCGTAAAGAGTGCTGCGCATCAAACGTCCTAACGCATAGACACCTACTAGCCCGACACCAATGCCAACAAGGGCCAGCTTCATTCCACTGGTCAAGATCAACTGGAGCACTTGCTCCCGTTGCGCACCGAGCGCCATGCGCAGCCCGATTTCGTGGCGGCGTTGGGCGACGGCAAAGGCCATAACCCCGTAAATTCCGAGTGCGGCGAGAACGAGAGCGAGCGCGGCGAACCCGCCAAAAAGCGCCATGCCGAAACGGCCGCTCCTGAATTGGTCGTCAACTCTTTTCTCGATCGTGTCAATGTGTGAGAGCGAATGGGTCGGCTGTAAAGTGACCACGGCTGCCCTGACGTTCTTGGCAACCAGACCCGGGTCTAGTGCAGTGCGGACCGCCAATCCGACGTTGGGCCACGGATTCTGCCAGAAAGACACGTAGGCCTCGGGCTGCGTCCGATCCATCAAACTGTCGGCGTTGTGAACGTCGCGAAATACTCCTACGATTTGCCACTCGATCCGTGGCCCATCCTTCTGGTTCGCCACAACTCGCGGAAACACAAGCCGCTGGGCCATGGGGTCCGTGTCTGGAAGATAGCGCTTCACAAAATTCTCGCTGACCATCACGACCGGTGCGCTACTTGCAGAGTCGCTATCGTTGAACAAGCGGCCTTGGACCAGGCGAATACCAAAAGTATTGAAGTAACTCGGCGTCACAATTTCAAAATCTGCGACTGGCTGATTCGAGTCGTTAACGGGCTGACCGGCAATGCGAAAAGAAAACGAGCCGCCAGCTTCGAGTGGCAAGCCCGTTGTCAGTCCTGCGTTTTCTACCCCCGGCAACGCGCGCAATTTCTCGATAAGTTGGTGTGCGTCCGCGCTGATCTGCTCCGCGGTCGGGTGTTCCGTATTTGGCTTTCGAAGATTCGCGAGCAGCACGTGGTCGGTGTGAATTCCCAGGTCAATGCGACTCAATTTCCAGAAACTGTGCATCGTCATCCCGGCTCCGGCCAGGAGCGTAATCGCCAGCGCGAATTCTGCGGTTACCAGAACCGCTTGTGTGCGACCTCGCCTTCCCCCCAGAACAGACTGCGATCCCTGGTTGAGCGTTTCGGTCAGATTCAACTTGGCGGCATGCCATGCGGGAGCACATCCAAATGCAATTCCAGCGACCAGCGTTACGCCAACCGCAAAAAACAGGACCGGCAAATTTAACTCAACCCGCACTTCTGAAACCTGTTCGAATAGTCCAGGCACAATTGCAATCACCAACTTCATCAGTGCCCATCCGACTCCGACTCCGATGGCGCCGCCTGGAATTGCCAGCATCAGGCTTTCCGTGAGGAGTTGGGCAATCACCTGCCTCCGCGACGCTCCGATCGCCGCGCGGACAGCTATTTCTCGTTGCCTTGATGTGCCCCTAGCCAGCAGGAGGTTCGCAATATTGGCGCAGGCAATGAGGAGGACGAAGCCGACCGCTGCCAGCAACAGCCACAGATTCCGTTCGAGCTTTTTGTCGAGCCAATCATTCTTGAGGGGTTCGACGCTGATCGTGCGGCTGTCACGCGGCACGCCTGGGCTGGCAGGTAATCGCTGGTCAATTACATTCAATTCCGCTTGCGCCTGCGCAAGAGTGACACCGGGCTTCAGACGTCCAAAGATGTTTCCCCAGTGAGGATTGTGGCTTCCTGGGTTTAAGACAAGAGGAACCGTGAACTCGGAAACTGCTTGACGATCATTTGGTCCTGCCGTCTGGACGCCAACTACTGTGTAAGGCTTGCCTTCAATCGAGATTTGTTTGCCAAGGATATTGGGATCGCCGTGGAACCGATTCATCCAGGACCAGTGTGTCAGTGTCACCACATGGTCCTTGCCGGGTGTGCCTTCTTCCGGGAGAAAGTCGCGGCCCATGGCCATCGGTACGCCAATAGTTTTTGCCAGTAGGCCAGGAGTGACAGGGTTGCCGGCAACCGGTTCCTCTGAGGGATCGGTGGGCGAGAGGTGGATGTCTGTCCAGGAAAGAAAATCAAGATGTTGAAAAGATTTGCTCTGGCTCAGATACTCCAGATAGTCATCCGCACGACAGGGATTGCGATCTCCTTTGCTATTTGTCCATATGACGACTAACTGTTTCGCATTCGGATAAGGAGCCGGAGCGAGAAAGGTAGCCCATATCACGCTGAAGATCGCCACATTCGGACCAATGCCGAGGGCCAGCGTGATCATCACCACGGCGGTGAATCCGGGACTGCGCCGCCACTGGCGCACCGCGTAGCGAAGATTCTGGACCGGTCCAGTCATTTCTCGTCCCTATTCATAGCGCAGCGCCGCCATGGGATTGACTCTTGCGCCGCGCCGTTCATGCATGCACGTCCGCCATCAGCTTCTGTAGTTCTTCCTCGGCGACGACTTTGCCGTCGAACAAGTGCACTTCGCGCTCGGCGTGTTTGGCGAAACGCGGATCGTGGGTCACCATACAGATAGTTGCGCCTTCACGGTGGAGATTTTGGAGGAGCTCCATCACGGCTTCGCCGTTGCGGGAATCGAGGTTTCCTGTGGGTTCGTCGGCGAGTAGTATCGACGGTTTTCCGCCGAGAGCTCGGGCCACCGCAACGCGCTGCTGCTGACCTCCGGAGAGTTGCGATGGATAGTGCCGGACACGGTGCGCCATCCCTACGCGTTCCAGCGCTTCCATGACGCGTTTCTTGCGTTCGGGGGCTGGCATTTTCTGGCGATAGGTTAGGGGCAACTCGACGTTTTCGTAGACGGTGAGGTCGCCGATCAAGTTGAAACTCTGAAAGATGAAGCCGATTTCCTGATTGCGGATGCGCGAGCGGTCTCCGAAATCCAGGTTTTCGACGGACTTGTCGTTGAGGAGATAGCGGCCGTTGGTCGGCGTGTCAAGCAGGCCAATGATGGAGAGGAGCGTGGACTTGCCGCAGCCTGAGGGGCCAGACATGGCGACGTACTCGCCTTTGGCGATCGAGAGGTGTACGCCGGATAGGGCGTGAGTCTCGATCTCGTCGGTGTAGAAGACCTTGGTCATTTCTTCGATCTGAATCAGTGGCTGCCGTGCGTCACCCATGTGCATTGGCTCCTTGATGCGTAATGTCGTTGATCGCAAGTTCTTTGATACGTGAATTCTTTGATACGTAAACTCCTGCAGGACTTCCCTGCCGAAAAATTAGTCGAGCTTGATTCGGTCCGTGTTGTCCCAGCGCGACATGTCGGACAGGATTACCGTTTCGCCTTCGTGCAAGCCTTCGATGACCTGAATCGAGTTCACCGAGGCGCGCCCGACTTTCACCGGTACGCGCACCGCGCCTTTAGTGTCGGGGTCGAGTTTGAACAGGCTGATTGTGCTGTTCTCCTGGCCGAACGCTGGGCGGCCGACATAAACGACGTCTGCCAACCGCTCAAGATCAACCGTGCCGTCCACGCTGAGGTCGGGACGCGCGCCTTTTGGCAGCTCTCCCGTTAGTGTTACGTCCACGGTGACCGTTCCGTTCTGGACAGCCGGGTCGACGCGCAAGACCGTGCCCGCGACCACGCCGTTGTGGGTGTCAACCGACGCGGGCTCGCCGATTTGCACGTCGCGTGCCTGGGTTTCAGCGATTTTCAATTCGGCGATGAGGTGGTTGGGCTGGACCACCCTTCCCAGCATGGTTCCGGGCGTGACGTGCTGGCCAACCTGTAGCGGCAGGTCGACCAGCACGCCATCAATTCCCGCCCGAACTTTCAAATCGTTGAGTTGTTTTTGCTTGAGCGTGGCGAGCGTCCGCATCTGATCGACGCGGGCCTGTTGCTCGGCCATCTGGGTGATGATGGCTTGTTGGGCGATTGTGAGGCGTTGCTCTTCGAGGCCGTTCCTGGTTGTGAGTTCATCGGCCTTGCCTTTGGAGGATCGATAGGTGAGCCCGGAAATCACGCCGAGATCGTAGAGGGCCTTGTCGGTTTCGGCCTGGAGCTTGGCTTGGGAATAGTCCTGCGTTACGGTGGCGGCGCCAGCTTTTTGATTCATCAGTTCGCTGTCCAGCCGGACTCGAAGGCTTTGATAGGCGGCTTCGGCGGCCTTTAATTGCAGTTGCGCATCGAGGGCTGCCTGTTCGACTTGGGGATTCGTCATCTCGAGCAGAACGGTGTCGACTTTCACTTCCGTGCCGGGCAGGACCCGAATGCGAATGACCGTGGCTTCCGTCTCGGCAGGGATTTGACGGGTGAACTCTTGGCTGGGAATCAAAGTCCCTAGGCCGCGGACTTGGCGTAGCATGGGGCCGCGCTTTACCGTATCCGTCCACACCGTGCCGCGCTCGACGCTGGGGGCGGCAGGTTTGAGACGTGAGACGCCGATGAAGATTGCAACAACAAATACAGTCAACACCACTCCGACGATGATCTGGCGGCGGCGCTTTTGCTGCTTCAGTTCTGGGCGAGCGATGTCCATCACCTTCGCTTAGGGCAGGTGGAAGGCCATGAGGGCGAGGCTGCAAGCGCTTGCGAACATTGGAGATGGCGCTTCTTCGAGCGAGAGCGGTCGTCCGGCGCTGGACAGGAGTGTCCGGTAGTGGACAATTCAGGACCTACGCTTTGAGTGCACGGATCGCGCTCTTGATCGCGGCCACTCGCTCGGATAGGCCCCCTGGCTCGATGGGGACGATCTCATAGTTGAGGTTGCGATAGGTTTCTTCGTGCACCCGTTCAAAATGAAGGCTTTCCGCGAAGGTGATCCTCCGTGCGGGCGTCGGCGTGATGAAACCAAGACTCCGTATCAAGAAGACACGTTTTTGAAAGATTGATTCCGTCTGGATACGTTCCAGTTCGCGCGCAAGCGTGCTGGACACGGGGTATCCGAGGTAGACCGCTAGGGCAGCGGTGCAGATGACGGACCGATCGTGGAATTGCACTTCATTGAATTGCACTTCATTAAACTGCACCTCATTGAACTGCACCTCCTCCGGAGGGTATGACGCACGTACTTGCCTCTGTCTTTGCAGATCAACGATCGAATCGATGAACGAGCACCGCGTCCATGGTTCAGTGACACCCCGCGCCTGCTCCAAGACGATGACGTCCGTGGCTGCCTCTTCGACGACGCTGAAGCCATCCAACTCTAGTTGGCGGAGGATGGCCGTCTTTCCGGCGCCAGACGTCCCAGTCAGTATGAATCTTTTCATGCAGCACCTCAGAATCTTGTCCGATCACTGTCACTTGGTTCACGGGCCAATAATTTTATAAAGGATGTGACTGCTTAGCGGGAGGTGTAGCGTGGTGCAATCGTTACATTTTAGGGAGACCTTATGATGAATAAGAGAACCTTTCTGAAGCTGTTCGCGGCTGTGATTGGGAGCCGGTTTGTTGCGCCGATGATTGCCTGGGCTGGAGGCGAGAAGATTTCGAACTGGGCGGGGAATATCGAGTACAGCACGGACCGCGTCCAATCTTCCGCCTCGGCGGAGGAAGTGCGGGATTTCGTCAGGAAGCAGAGTCGGATGAAAGTCCTGGGGACGAGACACTGCTTCAATACCATCGCCGACAGCAAGGACTATCTTCTTTCGGTTAAGGAGTTGAATGAGGCGGTGGCTGTGGACCCGGCGGCGCATACCGTGACCGTCGATGCCGGAATCACCTACGGCAAGTTATCGCCCGTGCTTCACGAAAAGGGCTGGGCGTTGCACAACCTGGCGTCTTTGCCTCATATATCAGTCGCGGGGGCGTGCACGACGGCGACGCACGGCTCGGGTGAAAAGAACGGGAATCTGGCGACGGCTGTTGCCGCATTGGAATTGGTGAGTGCGTCTGGGGACGTGGTGCGGCTGTCGCGCGAGAAGGATAGCGAGACATTTCAAGCAGCGGTGGTTGGCCTGGGTGCTCTGGGAGTTATTACAAAACTTACTCTCGACGTGCAGCCCTCTTTTCAAATGCGCCAGTACGTTTACGAGAGTCTGCCTTTGCGGCAGATGGCTGACCACTTCGAGGCGATCGAGGGTAGCGCGTATAGCGTGAGCTTGTTCACCGACTGGCAGAGAGAGCGGGTGAATGAGGTGTGGCTGAAGTGCCGTATGGGCGCGCAGGCCTTTGAAGCTAAGCCGGAATTCTTTGGCGCGAAGCTGGCGACAAAGAATCTGCACCCGATCGCCGAGCTTTCCGCGGAGAACTGCACTGAACAGATGGGTGTACCCGGACCGTGGTATGAGCGGCTGCCCCATTTCCGAATGGGCTTCACGCCGAGTGCTGGCAAGGAACTGCAATCGGAATATTTCGTTTCGCGGAAACACGCTGTGGAGGCACTTCTTGCTGTGGAACGTCTGCGGGGCCGGGTGGGTCCGCACTTGATGATCTCGGAAATTCGCACTATTGCGGCTGACAACCTTCTGATGAGCCCGTGCTATAAGCAGGACTCCGTGGCGATCCACTTCACCTGGAAGCAAGACTGGCCGGCAGTGAGGAACGTGTTGCCGGTGATTGAGAGAGAGCTGGCGCCGTTTAAGGTTCGGCCGCACTGGGGGAAGCTTTTTACGATGTCGCCGAAGGATCTGCGCTCGGTTTACGGCGATAGGTTGGAAGCATTTATCAAGGTGGCGCGAAATTTTGATCCGGGCGGTAAGTTCCGTAACGATTTCCTGAATACAAACATTTTCGGCGCTTGAGCTGCACTTGCTAGCGTTTGCGGACCTCCAGTTGGATGGGGCGAGCGATGGCGCTGATCTCTGGGTCGTAGTACTCGTAGACTCGAGACTGGAAGGTGCGGACGCGGATGGGGTATTTGGCCCGGAGACGGAACTTGAAGGTCACGGCGTCTCCGGCGGCGAAGGAATCGAAATAGAGGATGGCTTGAGTGGCGGTCTGGCTGAATTTGGACAGGTGGCCGCTTTTCAAGTGGGAGCTTTTGTCCTGGTAAGTTTGCAGGTCCTCGCTAAGGAGATCGAAACCGGGGGGAATGCCTAGATCGACCATGGCCATGTTGGCGGTTTTGTTGAGGTTGTTTCTTACGGTAGCGGTGGCGGTGGCGATGTCGTCCTGGGCCAGGTGCGTGCGGTCGTAGGCTACGTCGATGGAGAGGGGCTCGCGTTCGGGCTTTTGGTCCCAGGGGAGGAAGTAGTTCCCTACTACCTGGTAGGCTAGGCCACCTTTGCCTTCGAACTGGATTTCGACGGTGGCAGGGCTTTGGGAATCGATGCCTTTAAAGACGAACTGATGGAGAAGGTCGTTGTTTTCCGGAGTTAGAATTAGTTTTTCGGCGGCTTTGCCGTTGATGAAGACTGCGAGAGTGCCTTGAGTATCGGCTGCGCCTTTTTCAGTGGCTTCGAGAAGGGCGCGTAATGCCATGATGGTGGCTTGGGTGGTGCCCCAGGTTCCGGAGGCGTCTTTTTTCGACGCGATGTAGGTCAGGGCTTTGCGAGTGGTCCCTGAGGCCTCGCCGGAGTGGAGTAACGCTTGAACTGCCAGGCCGGTTGTTTCGATGCTGGCACTGGGGCCGGTGGCGTAGACGCTGGTTTCGTCGGCGGTCCAGAAGACCTGGTCGTCTTTTTCGGTGCGGGCGTCGAGTAGGAGTCGGATGGCTTGGTGGGTGAATTCGCGGTCGCTACCTTCAGCGGCGAAGTTGGCTACTACGGCTAAGGTGTAGGCGTCTGCTTTGGCGCTCATGTGTTCGTCGACGTACTTCTTGGCGCGTTCGACGGCTGGGCCTTGGTAGCCGGTGTTTTCGAGCGACCATGCCAGATAGGCGGTGATGCGGAGGATGTTGGTGTTGTAGCGGTTGGTGGCGCCCTCATTAATAAAGGAAGCGTCGGGCTTCCAACTTCCGTCGCCTTGCTGCTGATTGGCTAGCCATTGCTGGGTGCGGACGATTAGCTTGGGGTCTACGTCGTAGACCTTGGACATGTCGTGGAATTCCATTAGGCCGTAGGCGGTAAGGATTTTGTTGGCTGGGGCCTCTCCGAACCAGGAGAAGCCTCCGCCGGGGACTTCGAAGGTGAGCAGGCGCTGGTAGCCGTTGGCGATGTAGCCCTCCGCTTTGGCGTGGACTTCGGGAGTCAGCTTTTTGGTGCGCTTCATGTAGTCGAGCGCGAGGACGTTGGGGTAGGTGCTGGAGGAAGTTTGTTCGAAGCAGCCTCCGGGCATGCGGAGAACGCTGTCCATGCCTTCGATGACCTGGCTGAGAGGGCCGGGGTAGAGGCGGACGAAGATTTTGCTGGCGTCGGGAATGGCGTTTTCGGGGAAAGAGATTTTGTGGCTGACGGAATTTTCGAGGCGGCCGTTGAAGACTAGATTCTGCTCACGGCCGTTGGGGATGACTTCGATTTCGCGGACGATGATGTCGGCGCGGTTGGCAGCGCCCTTATTAGGCGTGGCTTTCATGTGTGCGGAGAGGGTGAGTTTGAATTTGCCGATGTGGTTGGCTTCTAGCGTGAACTGGGAGCCGCCGACGCGGCCGGCGCCTGGTCCTGCCGCTCGCTGCAGGGGTGATCGGGGTGCTCGTGTCCACGTGGATGATCGACACTCATCCGTGGATCATTGGCCGGCACTCGTCGCCCCATCCGGCGGCGGACAGCGGCTCACCGGGGCACAGACTCACCGTTCCGAGCCGATCAACGGGCTACACCCGGATCACGGGGAACGTCGCCAATCGAATGGCCAAGGCGACGATCGACCAGATGACGGCCGCTTCCCCGAGGTACCGCGCGTCCTACGCCAAGGCGAAGATCGGCGTTTACTCACACCCCGGAGTGCCCGGACCGGCGCTGGTCTTCATCGGGTTGGCCGCCGCCGATGACGCCGTGATTGCCCGAGAGCTGCGCACCCGGTCCGCATCGCAAGAGGTCGATGCCGGCTTCCTCGGGGCCGGCATCTCGAACACGACCGACGTCGACGCGGGACCGTTGGGCGGGGTGATGCGCTGCGCGGACCAGGCCGAGATCTCCTTATGCGTGTGGGCCGACCGATCCTCCCTCGGCCTGGTGCTGATCACGAAGTACACCGGGCGTCGCGAATCCGGCCGGATCGCGGTGGACTTCCGCAAGAACGCCGAGCACTGATCGATCAGCGACGCGGCGGCAGCGGAGCCGGCCGACCGAGCAGGTAGCCCTGGGCCAGGGTCGCGCCGAGCGCACGCAGCGAGGTGATCTGCTCGTCGGTCTCGACACCCTCACCAACGGTGGCCACGCCGAGTTCACGGCACAGGGCGATGACGCTACGGACGATGGCGCGCGCGTTGCGGTCGGACACGATCGGCTTGACGAAACTGCGGTCGATCTTCACAGTGCTGACGGGCAGGTCACGCAGCAACGACAACGACGAGTAGCCGGTACCGAAGTCGTCCAGGGCGATGCGCACGCCGAGATCGGCGACCTCCCGCACCTCCTTGATCGCGGCCGGCGATGCCTCGACCAGCGCGGTCTCGGTGATCTCCAGGTGCAGCCGGTCCGGCGGCAGGTCGGCGGACTCGAGGGCTCTACGGACGGCGTGCCCGAGCTGCCCCCGTCCGAGTTGGCTGCCCGACGCGTTGACGGCCACCCACCGTGACCAGCCGCCGGTGAGCCGCGGGTCCGCCGCCGCCTCGCAGCACAGGTCGAGCATCCGCCACCCGAGCGGGGCGATCAGGCCGGTCTGCTCGGCCATCGGCAAGAACTCGTCCGGCTCGAGCATGCCCTTCTCGGGGTGCCGCCACCGGATCAGCGCCTCGTAGCCGACCGGTGCGTTGGTGTCGAGGCTGACGATGGGCTGGAAGTACGGAACCAGGCCGGTGCCATCGGCGAGTGCCGCGCGCAGCGTGTGCTCGAGTTCCAGGTCGGCGACGGTGGCCGGGCGGTCCTGCGTCGGGTCGTAGAACTCGACGCGCGCCCGACCCTGGCGCTTCGCCCGGCGCAGCGCCTGATCGGCATCGCGCAGAACCTCGTCGGCGTGGGCGTGGCGCGGGCTGCTGACCGTGACGCCGACGCTGATGCTCACCGTGTGCTGGTAACCACGCAGCCCGATCGGCTCGTTCAGTGCGCTCAACAACATCCCGGCCACGCCGCGAAGGGCCTCCGGGTCGGCCTCGTCCGGAACGATCACCACGAACTCGTCCCCGCCGATGCGGCCGATCGTGACCCCGGACGGCAGGGCCTCGCGCAGCCGCGCCGCGACCGTCCGGATCAGCTCGTCGCCGGCATCGTGGCCGAGGCTGTCGTTGACCGTCTTGAAGCGGTCGATGCCGCAGCACAGCGCTCCAGCCGGGCGTCCGGAGGAGATGCAGGCGTCGAGCACCTCTTCCAGGCGCAGCCGGTTGGGCAGGTCGGTCAGCAGGTCGTGGCTGGCGCGGTGCCCGATCTGCGCCTCGGCCAGCTTGCGGGCGCTGATGTCGTTGACCTGCCCGACGATGGTTTGCCGGCTGCCGTCGTCGGCGCGGATGATGCCCACGTGCAGCAGCCCCCAGACGACGTGCCCGTCCCGGTGCAGGTAGCGCTTCTCCATCTCGAAGGTCTCACGGTTGCCGGCGAGCAGTTCCTCGAACAGCGAGACGTCGGCGTGGATGTCGTCGGGGTGGGTGATTTCGGCGAAGGACCGCCCGGTCAGCTCCTCGCGCGAGTAGCCGATCAGATCGGCCATCGCGTCGTTGAACTGGGCGATCGTGCCGTCGTGGTCGACGAGCGCCGTGCCCACCGGGCTGTGCTCGAACGCGAGCTGCCAGCGCTGCTCGGCCTCCCGGCGCCGCGTCTCGGACTCCTTGCGCGCCAGCGCATCGGCGATGGCGATCGCCGCCTGGGCGGCGAACAACTCCAGCACCGTGCACTGCTCGACATCGGGCAACCGACCGCTGCGTGGCTGGTCGACGCTCAGCACGCCGATCAGCTTGCCGGCGCCGTCGTGCAGGGGCGCCATGAGTTCGTCGCCGGGATGCCACGCGTCGGGCTCTGCATCCGCCGACCCGGGCGGCGTCCAGCGCACCACTCGATCAAGCGGCGTCTGATCGAGCGTATGGCTGAAGAACCGCAGCGCGCCCCAGTGCTCGCACGCGTCGAGCAGGTCGACGAAGTAGCCCAGCGGAGTGCTCTGACCGCGAAGGTCCTCGAGCTCGGGAGGACCGGCCACCGCCTCGACCCGCAACTCCTGGCCATCGGCCGTCAGCACGTTGATCGCCGTCGCCTCGAACTCGAGGACGTTGACCACGCCCTCGACGATGCGGTCGAGCGTCTCGTGCAGGTCACCGCCCGCGCCGAGCAATCGGACTACGTCCAATACCCGTTCCAGCCAGGATCGGCGGACGCGCGTCAGGCTGGACCCCGATTCCATGGACGCGATCTTCACACAGCTTGGGCGGTTCTACCAATTGGAACCCACTTGAATGGGCTAAACACGGCGTCGCAAACAGGCGTTACACGGCGTCGCACATATGCCTCGAGTCGGGCGCCGCGTCAGAGGTAGCGCTCGGGGATCACCAGGCCCGGGCGCTCGTCGTCCCAGGCCATCGACGTGATCCGCCAGCCGTCCGGCGTCCGGATGAACTGGGTGAGGATCACCCCGCGCACGTCGATCGCGACGCCGCCGATCTCGCCCCGCTTGGCATAGCTGCT
>Ga0137418_10003253_pt1 | contig 14923 bp, 12 predicted proteins | sample CZODoug3_1_2_16f_FD_122242 | JGI IMG/M metagenome (GOLD analysis project Ga0137418, IMG submission 122242) | Vadose zone soil fungal communities from Angelo Coast Range Reserve, California, USA - CZODoug3_1_2_16fungal (Hybrid Assembly) | ecosystem: Environmental > Terrestrial > Soil > Vadose... | reverse complement strand
TGGGCGCTGTCATCGACACCTGGATGCGCGATAACGAGGTGAACATCAGCGCCATTCAGTGCTGGACCTCGCTCGAAGAATATTTCGGCGTCGTCCCCTGCACGGTCATGAGCATGATGAGCGACCAGGGCCTTTCCAGCGCGTGCGAAGTGGATGTCGCGGGCGTGATCGGAATGCACGCATTGCAACTAGCTTCACAAACGCCCAGCGCTTTGCTGGATTGGAACAACAACTATGCCGAGGATCCAGACAAAGCCGTGTGCTTCCACTGCAGCAACTTGCCGAAACATTTTTTTCAAGACTTTCGCATGGACTTCCAGGAAATCATCGCCGGGACCGTCGGCAAAGAAAATACCTTCGGCACCGTCGTGGGACGCGTGAAAAGCGGCCCAATGAGCTTCGCCCGGTTTTCCACCAATGATCGCGAAGGCAAAATCTCCGGCTACGTCGGCGAAGGTGCTTTCACCGAGGATTCCCTGGAAACCTTTGGTGGCGCGGGCGTCGTTCGAATCCCGGAACTACAAAAATTGCTGCGCTTCATTTGCGAGCGAGGTTTCGAACATCACGTCGCAGCCAACTTCTCGACGGTATCCTCTGCCGTCCATGAAGCGGCGACGCGCTATCTCCAGTGGGACATTTACTGGCACAAACCCTGATTGCAAGGGAGTTTTTCCGCGCGGCCCGCGGACCGGCCTGCTTTTTAAGGACTGCCAATAGATGAGGCTGGTGGCGCGGACATTTCTAGTTGACAATTGAGCGTTATGAGCGGATTTGCCGGATTGCGGGTACTAGCGCTGGAAAGCCGCCGTGCTACAGAACTTGCCAAATTGATTTCTACCTATGGTGGAGAGCCCATCGTTGCGCCGGCGATGCGCGAAGTGCCGTTGGAATCCAACAGGGAAGCACTGTCCTTCGCGGCTGGTCTTCTCGGTGGCAAATTCGACATGGTCATCTTCTTGACCGGCGTTGGTGCCCGGGCAATTCTTAGGGTCGTCGAGACTGCGTACAAACGCGACGAGTACATCGCATCCCTCGAACGTGTGAAAGTGGTTGCGCGCGGGCCGAAACCGGTCGCCGCCCTCCGCGAAATCGGCATAACTCCTGCCATCACTGCTCCAGAACCGAACACTTGGCACGAACTGCTGCGCGCGCTGGATGATGCGAGCAAAGGCTCAGAAGAACTCCGTCTCGAAGGTGCGCGAGTTGCCGTTCAGGAATATGGCGTTTCGAACCCTGAATTGTTGGCCGGGTTGCGGGAACGAGGGGCGCAAGTCACACGAGTGCCGGTCTACCAATGGGCGCTGCCGCACGATTTGTCTCCCCTCCGGGCCGCCATAACAGCGATTGCCGAAGGAACTGTCGATGTCGTGCTCTTTACAACTGCAGTTCAGGCGGTCCATCTCTTCCAAGTTGCTGCGGAGACAAAGCTTGAAGAACCGGTGAGGAATGGTCTGCGGCGGGCGATTGTGGCTTCCATCGGGCCCACTACTTCAGAAGAATTGGAGCGGCGGGGAATCCGGGCCGACCTCGAGCCCTCGCATCCGAAGATGGGTTTTCTGGTGAAGGAAACTTCTGAGCGAGCCGGGGAACTTCTTCGCCGGAAAAAGCAAGGCATTATTTCTTCCGGTTGAGGCCAACCAGTTTTGAAGAGATTTGCGCGGGCTGGTCAGCGAGAGTTTGCCCCGGCCGCCGCTCCTATGGCCGAGGCCGCACCAGTAATCACCTCGAAATCGATGCCAGCATGGGCGAGAGCTTCTGTCTCTGCATCGGCCTGCGAAGATGGAAGAAGGTCGATCGCTCTAAGCCGCACAACCTGGTGTCCTTCGCGCGCCGCCGCGGCGACCAGGGAATGAATTTTCTCCTGGAGCGTGCCCGGTTGCACGCCGAGTTTGTGGATGTCGCGTACCTGCGCCGAGGCAGGGACTAAGTCAAGGATGCCCTGCGAGACCAAGTCGTCGTGCAAGACGACCTCAGCAGCACGAAGTACGCGAACCGCTTTGGCGGTCAGGAGATCGGGATCCCCCGGACCGGCTCCCACAATATAAACTTTTCCCTTCATGGCCCACCTACACTGGACGGAATCTGCCGACATAAGCCATCGGCTTTACAAGCGAGGCAGTTCGAACAAGCCGCCAGCCGTTAATTACAACACTAGAACATTAGCATTACCGCCGACCGATGAAGATGCGGAAGAATGAATTCTGTGAATCGATATTTCTGATAGCAGGTGATGGGGGATGGCCCACATGTGGGAAAACGGAGAATTCAACCGGAGGGTTTCGATTGGCGGCGATTTCGGCGGAAAGCTTCGAAGGCTTCCTCGCTGGCGTCCTCGTGCAGCAGGCGTCTCCGTCCCTCAGGGTGGAGCTTGGCGGACTGGAGCTTGTCGCGAGCTTCACCTAACTGCGCGAGCCATTCTTCATATTCCAGGCCGAACTGTTCTTCGAGTTGCTTTCTGAGGCGCTGAGCGAGGGCCGGGCTTTGGCCCGCGGTCGAAATTGCGATCTGCAGCGCTCCACGCTGTACAACCGCGGGATAGTAGAAATCGCAAAGAGGGGGAACATCCACAATATTGCAGAGCACACCAAGCTGCGTCGCCACTTCGAATATGTGCTCGTGAAGTTCCGTAGACGATGTGGCCGCCACAACCAAGAACATTCCTTTAAGGTCGTCCGCATGGAAAGGGCGCTGATGCCATTCGATGGTGTTCGCTTGCGCCCAGGAGCGCACTTGCGGAGTCGCTTCGGGCGCCACCACGCGGACGCGACCGTCTGCTTCCAGAAGGCTGGCGATTTTGGATTCAGCGATGGTTCCCGCTCCGACCACGAGGCACGGCCGCGCCGAAAGCTTAAGGAACATGGGGAAGAGCTTTGCAGGTCTCATTCTTTCACTGGAGCGCACTACATGCTGAAGTCTGGCCATCAAGTTTAAAGCAAATCTGACGTGTTATTGTACCCACGATCAAGCCGTGAACGCGGGGAATTTGCTCTTACCAGAGGCGATCTGGAGTCAAGAGCGCGGTCATTTCGAGGACGCGGTGATAGTAGTCGCGCTGGGTGAGCTGCGAGGCAGCGGCCTCATCGATGATGAAAGTCACGTCGGGATGGAGTTGTAAGGCAGAAGCGGAGACCGCGGACGTGATCGGGCCTTCGATGGACTTCGCGACGGCAGCGGACTTAGCCTCGCCTGTAGCGAGCAAAAGAATTTTTCGCGCCTCCAAGATCGTGCCGATGCCCATGGTGATGGCACAGCGCGGGCTCTCCTCGCCAGGCACGAAGAATTTAGAGTTGTCGTCTATAGTTTCCTGGCTCAAAACTTTCAAGCGCGTGCGGGAGCCGATGCTGGAAGTTGGCTCGTTGAAGCCGATGTGACCGTTGCGGCCGATGCCCAGAAGCTGAAGGTCGATTCCTCCGGCCTTTCGGATTGCCGCTTCGTAGGATGCGCAGTACTGATCGTAATTGCCTCGGATGGTTCCGTCGGGAATGTGGATGTTGCTGGGATTTACGTTGACATGCGCGAAGAAGTTTTCACGCATGAAATGATAAAAGCTCCGCGGGTGTGCAGCGGGAAGTCCGAGATATTCATCAAGATTAAAGGTGGTGATGCGAGAGAAATCGAGCGAGCCTTGTTTGTGCAGACCCACGAGATGTTTGTAGACGCCGACCATGGTGCCGCCGGTGGCCAATCCGAGCGCCAATGCAGGTTTCTTGCGCACCGCACTGGCGATGAGCTGTGCCGCCTGGCGGGTGATTTCTTCGTCGTCGCGTTTCAGGATAACCAGCATGCGGCGTCCTCTCTGAACTGTGTTTTTCCCATCACCTGAAGCAATGAGCCAGCGAAAGAAATTTGTGCGCTTTACCGGAAGCGGCGAATGACGAGATTGTGCCGGTCCGAACGATAGAAGCCCAGCACATACATGATGGTCTGGCCTTTGGTGGAATAGATGACCTGGCGAATGCGCAGCAAAGGTTCGCGGCGGGGAATGGAGAGGATCTCGGCGATTCTCGGGTCGGCCGCGGTAGCGTCGATCTCTTCGTCGGCATAGCCGAGTTCGATCTTGTAGTCGCGCTCGAGAATTCCGAAAAGAGATTCCCGGCCGATGGGAGCGTCCAAGAGCCCTGAGAATTCAGCAGCACTGAGGTAGCAGGTTTCCAGCGCAAAAGGCTCGCCGGCAGCATGACGCAAGCGCTCGAGTTTGATGACGTTGCTGGTGGGGGGAAGGGACAGCCGCGCGGCTGCTTCGTTTTCATTGTCCAGCACTTTCGCGAAGAGCACCTTTGAGCTGGCGGTGAGGCTGCGGCTGGACATCTGCTCGGTGTAGCTCATCAATTTATTAAAGTGAATCTTTGGGGCGGCGACAAAAGTTCCAATGCCCCGGCGGCGCTCGACGATCCCTTCGCGCTCGAGAGAAGCAAGAGCGTGGCGTGCGGTCATAAGGCTGACCTGGTGAATCTTGGCCAAGTCACGTTCCGAGGCGACGGCGTCGCCGGGGCGCAATTGTCCGGCATCGATGCGCTTGCGGATGGCGCTCTGAATTCTCTGGTAAGCGGGCAAGCCGTTGGGGTTCTTCGTTGGCATTCTCTCTCTCCCGAATTGGCCCGGGATCTCTTCATGAGCGCCTGGGGGAAGCTAAGTTCATGACCAGAACGATATTCCATTCTGTTCTTAGGTCAAGAGCCGAAAGCGCGGAGAGTTCACTCCCCGAACCATGGTGTTATAGAGCGGGAGCCCATAGGTGCTATAGTTCTCCTTTCTCAGGCCTATATAAAGCATAAACAAGTGCCTTGACAAGCTAAAAGGAGTGCTATATAGCCATGGACAATTCGGCCCTATAGCTGGCCAGGGGCGCTGGATGCGCGCCGCGCGTCTTCCGGGGCGGGTTGCTTGGATGCCAGATCGCGCTTCTTCCGTGTCGAACTCCAGACATGCAGGGGAAATCAAGAAATGAAGAACGCCGGCAGCAGACTGGAGCACGGCGACTAAGAACAAATGGCCGCAAACAATTCAGGCCATGAGTCACCACAATATAGCTGGCGGAGTGGCTCGCGAAATGATCGATTTCATCCGGCCAAGGGAACCCCTAAGTGTAGTCCTCCGTTCAAAATGGTCATCAGCGACAAGCGCGGCGCGGTCGTATTCGAAGGCAAAGTGAGCAAGGACAATAAAGGGCGCCCTTTGGATTGCTGCGCAGGGTCCGGTACTCTCATTTCCCTGCGACTGCATTGCTCAGGAGACCCTTGGTTAGTTACACGCACATTCCTCATCGAGTGCGCGACTCCGACTAATAGCAACAACTGATGGGCATCGAGTTGCGGAGCGCGTTTCCGCGGAGCATGTCTCGACATGGTTGAGAAACTCTGAGGCAGATGACACTCGTTATTGCAAGCCTGACATACAGGTTGGGATACCACAGGCGGACTAGCGACACTGCGAATCTGGAGGCTATTCGTCTAGCTGCGCAAACACTTCCCGCGCAAGATGAAACGCCGAGTTCGCAGCAGGCACGCCGCAATAAATAGCCGTTTGCAAGAGAACCTCGCGGATTTCTTCGCGGGTCACCCCGTTGTTTAACGCCGCGCGCAGATGCATGCGGAGCTCGTCAGGCCGATTCAGCGCCACCGTCATTGCCAAGGTGAGCATGCTGCGCGTCTGCCGGGGAAGGCCGGGACGACTCCAGATTTCTCCCCAGGCGTAGCGCGTGAGCAGATCCTGAAACGCTTCGTCGAATTCATCACGATTCTTCAGCGATGCATCTACGTGCGCATCCCCCAGCACGGCACGCCGCACTTTCATTCCTTGCTCATAGCGCTGGCGGTCATCCATCGCAGGCCTCCTCAGGAGTGCAGAAACGCGGCAACTTCAATGTTGAATCGCTCTTGATCTTCGATATTGGAGAGGTGCGCGGCGTTAAGTTCGACGTATCGCGCTCCCGGAATCTGATCTGCAAGAAAGCGACCATCTGCAGGCGGGGTAGCTGGGTCGTGCGCTCCCGCGATCACCAACGTTTGTATGCGAATCCTGCTCAATTGTTCACGGCAATCGAAATCGCGAACGGCGGCGCAACACGCCACATACCCCTCCGGATTTGCTTCCATGAGCATTTTCAGAGTACTGGATACTGTTGCGGGCGCCTTCTGGCGGAAAACGGGCGAGAACCATCGCTCGATCACAGCGGAGGCCACCGATTTCATGCCGTTCTTTCGAACCGCTTCGATACGGGCATTCCAAGTTTCTAAAGTTCCAATCCTTGCGCCAGTGTTACAGAGTATGAGCCTATTGAGGCGTTCGGGTGCGTTGACTCCCAGCCACATGCCAATCATTCCGCCCATGGATAGCCCGCAAAAATGCACGCGTTCCAGGTCCAATGCATCCAGCAACGCAATGACGTCTCCTCCGTGCTGCTCGATCGAGTAGGGGCCTGGCGTGACCGACGACTGTCCGTGCCCCCTCGTATCGTAGCGCAGCACCTGGAGCTCCTTTCGAAGCTCGGGAACTTGCGGGTCCCACATGTAATAATTCGTGCCCAGCGAATTCGAGAACACCAGCGCGGGTGCCCCATTCTGACCTTCCAACGCGTAATGAATTCCGCTTTCTCCCAACTTAACGATGGGCATACGGATTATCCTTCCCCTGCAGGAATTTTGCCCTGGCTCGCAGCAACTACTCGGTAGACATATTCTTCCGCTGCTCCCAGATAATTGCGGGGATCGAACAAGCGATCCACATCACCGGTCGAAAGCTGCGCTCCGACCTTCGGATCGGCGCTCAGAATCGTCCGCAACTCGCGCTTCTCCTTGCGCGCTCTCGTGCATGCCGCCTCGACGATTTCATGAGCTTGAGCCCTGCCGATTTTCTCGCCAAGCGCCATACTGACCGCTTCGGCGAAGATCAAACCTTGCGTCAGATCGAGATTTGTCCGCATGCGTTGCACATCGACTTCAAGGTTCGGCACTATCGTGGCCAGGTGATGGATGGCGCCGGCCGTCAATTGGACGATGTCCGGCAAAGTCTCCCACTCGGCGTGCCAACCGCCCAGCCCGCGTTCGTCCTCCTGCATCATGGCCATGAGCAAACTACTAACGAGTCCGGGAACGCGTATCGCCGCCTGCAGCATCACCGCGGAACTCAGCGGGTTGCGCTTGTGGGGCATGGTTGAAGAGCCGCCGCGGCCCTCGCCGGCGGGCTCAAAGATTTCTGCAACTTCGGTTTGCATGTGCAAAGAAATGTCGCGCGCAATCTTTCCCACCGTTCCGGCGCACAAGCTCAGTGTGACACCGACTTCCGCGAGGCGATCCCGGTGGCTGTGCCAAGGGAGATCGGGCAATCCGAGCCCGAGTTCCGCGGCCAGTAGACTTGCCACATCTGGACCGCGGTTTCCGAGCGCGGCCAGTGTTCCCACGGCGCCGCCGAACTGCACCACCATGCAGCGCTTCTTTGTCTCGGTCAGCCGCGCGCGATGCCGAACAATGGCGTCCAGCCAGCCGGCGACCTTGACCCCCAGCGTCGTCGGCAAGGCATGTTGCATCCAGGTGCGGCCGGTGATGAGCGTTGACCGATGTTTCTGCGCCAGTGCGCCCAGCGGCAGTGCCAGGCTGTCCAAATCGCGCGCGATCAGGTCCAACGCCTGGCGCAACTGGAGTATGCGGCCCGAGTCGATAGCGTCCTGGCTCGTTGCGCCCCAGTGCACGAAGTGCGCCGCTTGTTTGTTTTTTTTTGCTACGAGCGCCGTGAGGTGCTTTAGGAGAGGAATCGCAATATTTCCGGCGTGGGCAGCCGCTTGCGCCAGCGCGGCAGTATCGAAAAGCTCGGCCCTGCACTTTTTTGCGATCGCGGCAGCCGCTGCGCCCGGAATGACACCAATGCGGGCCTCGGCGCGCGCCAGCGCACTCTCGAAATCAAGCATTCCCTGGAGCGTGGCGCGATCGGTGAACAAGTTGTCGACGGCCGATGAGCGGAAGAGGGGATCAAGAAGATTCATGCGATGAGTGTAATCACTCCTGTCAGACAATGAAAACGCTTTCCTCACGCCCTTGATGAAACTGATCTCCTGCTTGAAGGAAATGTGAACTTCGTGGAGCTGAGGCCATGCTAGACGCGTTCGAGAATTAGGGCAATTCCTTGGCCCACGCCGATGCACATGGTGCAGAGCGCATATTTTCCATTGGTTCGCAACAGTTGATAGAGCGCCGTGGTTACAAGACGCGCGCCACTGGCACCCAAGGGGTGCCCGAGAGCAATCGCACCGCCGTTCGGATTCACGTGCGTGGCGTCGTCTGGAATTTCCAATTCACGCAAGACAGCCAGCGCCTGAGACGCGAATGCTTCATTTAATTCCACGACGTCCATTTGCCCGAGCGACAATTTTGCCTTCGCCAGAACTTTTTGTGTCGCAGGAACTGGACCCATGCCCATGATTCGTGGAGCGACGCCCGCCGCCGCCGCCGCAACGACTCGAACTCTTGGCGTCAATCCGTGCCGTTTCACCGCGGCCTCGGAGGCCAACAGCAATGCACAAGCTCCGTCATTCACTCCCGAAGCATTTCCGGCAGTGATCGTGCCATCCGGTTTCACCACAGGCTTCAGTTTCGAAAGCGTCTCCAGCGTTGTGTCTGGCCGAGGATGCTCATCCTCGGAGAAGAGAAACGGGTCACCCCTCTTTTGTGGAATGGGCACGGCCACAATTTCCTGTTTCAACCTGCCGCTGTGGATGGCTTCAGCGGCGCGCTGCTGGCTTCTGAGAGCGAACAGGTCCTGATCCTTGCGAGAGATGCGAAATTCTTCGGCGACGTTCTCGCCTGTTTCCGGCATGGAATCAATACCGTACGTTGCTTTCATACACGGGTTTATGAATCGCCAGCCGATCGTTGTGTCTTCCATTTTCATCGAGCGCGAATACGCGCCATCCGCCTTGCCGACTACAAAGGGCGCTCGCGACATGCTCTCGACGCCCCCAGCAATCACTAGATTGGCCTCGTTGGATTTAATCGCTCGCGCGGCCGTCGCGACGGCGTCCATGCTCGACCCGCAAAGCCGGTTAACCGTGGTGCCCGGCACCTCTTTTGACAACCCTGCAAGCAAGAGTGCCATCCGGGCAACATTTCGGTTGTCTTCACCTGCTTGATTGGCGCAGCCATAAGCGACGTCATCTACCGCGCTCCACTCGACACTTGCATTGCGCACCATCAGGGCCCTGATCGGTATTCCCGCAAGATTATCAGCGCGAATCGTCGCAAGCATTCCGCCGTACCGTCCGAATGGCGTTCGAATGGCGTCGCAGATGTATGCAGTCTCCATGGTTATCCTTCGAATCTCCTCATACCTCTAGTTTATACGGAACAGGTGCCGCGCGCGCTACCGCAACATTCATCTTACCGAATTGGACCACCTGACTAGTTCGCGCGGCGGCGGCTCGCTGACGGAGAACTCCGTCGGCCTTCCTTATCAGTGAGTATTACCGACACTCACTCGTAGCGGAGAGCTTCCATAGGATTGAGGCGCGCCGCGCGCGCCGCGGGGTATAGTCCTGCGATGAGACTGACGATGATCGCGAATCCGATTGCGCCGAGCGCCAGCCACCAAGGAACATACGATATTTTCACGCCTGGCAAGCTTTGCCTATGAAGGTAGATGGTTGTCCCCCAAGTTAGCGCCTGCCCGATCAGCCAACCGAGCACGACACCGAAGAAACCGCCGCATAGCCCCATGGCGCCAGCTTCCGCAAAGAAAAGAGTGCGCACATCGCGGTCGGTGGCGCCGAGCGCTTTCAAGATACCGATCTCTCGGCGGCGTTCGAGGATGGCCATCACCAAAGTGTTGATGATGCCCAGCGAAGCGACCGTGAGCGCCAGGCTTCCGAACAGACCCAGGAAGAGGTCAAAAACTGTGAACACGAGCCGGAGACTCTTGGTGGCGTCCAGCAAAGAAAACGTCGCCAAGCCCAACTGCTTGATCGCCGTTTCGATTTGCGGCACGTCTTTGGGCGAATGAACGCGCACGGTCAATGCCATGTAAGAAGGTTTAGCAGGATTGCCGGACAGGAAGGCTTGCAAATCATCCGGCTGCGCAACATGGAGTTGCTCCGCAGTCCGGAGCGGCAGGTAAACGCGCGCGCCTCCGAACCCGCCGATGCCTGCCGAGGGATCCGACTCAATGACCCCAGCGATGCGCAGAGTCTTCTCGCGCGGGACGATCGAAATCCCGCCCGGCATGGCCGAGCCCATCATGCTCTCGAGAAGGGAAGAGTCGCCAGCAGCGTCTTTTGAAAGGGCTGCGCGTTCCGCATAGCGCAAAGTCAAGTTTTTTCCTACAAGTGAGGGAGGCTGATCCGAGAGTACTTTTGCGAATTCGATGTGGAGAATTACTTCGTCCGCGGTCGGGGACGAAAAATACGCGCCCGTCATCCCCTCAAAAGCACCACTTGAGGGCGAAGAATCAGGCAGGCCGAGAACGGAAGTCGTTTCAGACTTGCCCGCATAGCGCACATCCGTGACAAATCGAATTTGCGGATAGACTTCCGTCACGTGGGATAGTTTGCTCAGTTGCTGCCGCACATCCTCGTCCAGGACGCGTGATTCTTGTTTGGGTGCTGAATCCGCCGGGGGACGCCTCGGACCGCGAGAATTGCGTTGCGATGTAACGAACACGGCGTCGAACAATCCTGAGCGCGTAAGGCGTTCGGACGCCAGTGTTTGCAGCCCGACGCCCAGCGAAAGCATGGCCACCAGGGAAGCAACACCGACGGCAACTCCCAGGGTAGTGAGCGAGTTGCGAAGCACGGCTTCGCGCAAATTACGCACCGCCAGCTCGCTCAGGTCGCGAGTTTTCACCCTTGCGCTCCATCATTAACTAGCCGTCCATCGGATAGGAGCGCGATACGATTCGCGAACCTCTCAGCAAGGGGCCGCTCATGCGTGACCATGATAATGGTCATTCCGAGGGAATCCTGAACCTCTCGCAGTAGGAGAAGAATCTGTTCGCCGTTGACGCTATCGAGATTTCCCGTCGGCTCGTCGGCAAACAAGATCGCCGGGCGATTTACCAGCGCGCGCGCCAGCGCACCGCGCTGCTGCTCGCCGCCGGATAGCTCGCTCGGGCGGTGCCGCCTTCGTGCGCCAAGCCGCACGCGCTCGAGTGCTTCGCCTACGCGGGATTCCCGGTCATGGCGATGCACCTCGGCTAGCCGCAACGGTAACTCCACGTTTTCTTCGAGGGTCATGCGCGGCAGCAGGTTAAACGACTGGAAAACCATCCCGACCGTCTCGCGGCGATACCGCGCTAGTTCGTCCGCTTCCAATTCGGCCAGGTTTCGTTCTCGCACGCGAATCGCGCCGGAGGTGGGCCGATCAAGTCCGGCCATCATGCTCAAGAGCGTTGACTTGCCTGATCCGGAGCTTCCCAAAAGGGCCAGGAATTCGCCCTTTTCAATGCCGAGGGTCACGGCGTCGACGGCACGAATGACGGTTTCGCCCAGCCGATATTCCCGGGACACACTTTCAGCTTGAATGAACATGGGAGCGCTGGGCATAGTTGAGCTGCTCAATTGTATTACGCAAAGAAAACGCAGATGTTACGCGGTTTCCTTGGCTCCCTTGCAACGAATCGTCAAAGCCGGATCGAGGGAGCCAGGGTGTATGGGCAGGCAGCACCCCTAGGAAAAAATACTTCGCAGGGCCGGGAAGGCCACCTGCTACTTTTGTTTGATATCAACAGGCTGAAGCAGTTTGAAATCGAGCGCTGTCTCTGCAGCCAGCGTGATGTCGCGATTACCCGTGAATCCCGCACCACCGGTACCTGCCGCCGCACCGATCAATGCCCCGATAGCCGCGCCCTTGCCGCCACCAGCGATTGCTCCGATAGCCGCGCCCCCGGCTGCGCCGCCGCCCACCATGGTGGCGGTGCGTTTGCCTTTTCCCTTGCTGGACATAGTTGGAGCGGAGGTTTGAATCTCATAATCCTTCCCGTTGATGGTGACGCTCGTAAGTGTGAGAGCCAGCACGGCACCGCCCTTGAATCGGCCCGCAGCTTTGGCATCCTTTACAACTCCCTCTGCGCGAGCACCCTTCGGGATGGCCACCTTTCCTTCGACCTCAACCGGAGATTCGACGGTCGCTCGGAACTTGTCTCCAGGCTTGCTGGTTTTCGAACTTATGGTTTGATCCAGAACGACCGCGATAACGGTCTCGGCGGGAACAACTAGGGGTTTCGGCTCGATGGCTCTTTTCACAGCGGTCTTTGCCGCTTCCGCGACGGACGGAGAAGAGTTAGCGTCCGGGCCGGACTGCTGATCAGCCGGCTTTTGGCACGCTGCCAACAGCGTACCAATGGAAAAAACAGACAGCCAGATTGCTCGAAGACGGCCGTTCATAAATCCTCCGACGGGCTGGAAATTCCTATTCTTCAAACATACGCTCATCCGTTTTGAAGTCAATTCAGAATGCGCAAATTCAAAACGGCGGTTTTGTCCCGATTTGGTACGGTTTGCAGAATCTGTGCCTTTAGAACTGCACGATGGCCGTTTTGATGGGAAGAATCCAGGCTGGCGGGGTGCCATTGTTACCATCCGAATCACAATGTCCGAGGGAATTAACGAATTAAGAATTAGCATGTGCTATGTTGATGGCAGGAGACCCCTGAGTCGCGCTGCGCGTCGCGAATTATGATTTGGCACGTAACTTGCACTTGCTCTTCACGGTGTGTGGACTGCTTACTCGTGATGCATTTCGTCGGGTATCGAACAGTGGCAAGGGAATCTCTAGTCCGCGGAAGAGTACAGCATGCTCTTAGCTGCACCGCGGGGGGGAAATTAGCGAGCGAGTGCGGGTAGCGAGACGCCGTACTTGCGGTTTATGAGCCTAAGACAGGTCAAGACGGCGGGCAGTTTTCAAGACGCGGGGGCCAACGCCCTCCGGGCGAACTTTCGGAAAATCGAGCGCCGCGAATGGTGGTTGTGGTTCGCAGCGGCTATCATCACTCTGCTACTCTCGGTCGCACTGGCTTCCTTTCTGCTCCCGAATTCGTCATCACCGCAGGACTTCCATGCCTTATATGTTCTTCCGCAAGCCGTCCGTGGCCTCGTGGCCCTCGTTTTCCTGTTCGATCTCTACACCATCTATCAGCATCTGCAAATTCACAGAATTCGCCGCCGACTGATCGAACGGGAAGAGCTCTTTCATTTGATCAGCGAGAATGCAGCGGACATGATTGCAGTCGTGGATTTAGAAGGCCGCAGGATATTCAACAGCCTCTCTTATCAGAAAATACTGGGACATTCGCCGGGAGAACTTCAGGAGTCATCCGGGTTCGAGCAGATTCATCCGGACGACCGCGAGCGGGTTAAAAATGCGGCCAAGCAGGCCCGCCTGACGGGCACGGGAACAACTCTGGAATATCGTTTCCGCCACAAGAATGGCGATTGGATGGTGCTGGAATCCGTTGCCAGCGTCATCCGCAACAAAAGCGGCGAAGCGGAAAAACTTGTCATTGTGAATCGCGACATTACGGCGCGAAAAAAGGCCCAGGAGGCATTGTCGCGCTCGGAAGCGAGTTTCCGGTCTTTGGTGGAAGGAGCGCCTCACGGCATCTACCGGGCAACGATGACAGGCCAATTCCTGGAGGTGAACCCGGCTCTCCAAAGAATACTCGGCTACGAATCAGCGCAAGAACTTTTCAAAGCAGATCTGGCGACGCAAGTTTTTCGCCACTCCGCGGACTTTGAGCGAATGAATGAGCTTCTGGCTGAGTCAAGGGTCATGAAAGACACCGAACTGGAATGGAAGCGGCAAAACGGCGAGCCGATCGTGGTGCGGTGCTCGGGACACTATGTTGACGTCAAGGATGGAGGCCCCGGGTATTTCGAGGTTTTTGCAGAAGACGTGACCGAAAAACGCACTCTGGAGCGCCAGCTAAGAATGGCTCAGAAGATGGAGGCCATCGGTAGGTTATCGGGAGGGATAGCACATGACTTTAATAATCTGCTCGGAGTCATCATCGGGTATAGCGGCGTATTGAAGAAGGCCTTGGACAAGAGCCAGCCCACCTACGAATTTGCTACAGAAATCGAAAAAGCGGGCCAGCGCGCTGCCTCATTAACCCGCCAACTGCTGGCTTTCAGCAGACAGCAGGTTCTGACACCCTCGGTATTGAGCTTGAATTCGCTCGTGTCTGACATGGAAAAAATGCTGCCACGCCTGCTGGGCGAGGATATCCAGGTGTCCTTGTCCCTGGATGCCGAGCTCGGCAATGTCAAAGCCGATCAGAGCCAGATCGAGCAGGTGATCATGAACCTGGCGGTGAATGCGCGGGACGCCATGCCGTCGGGCGGAAAACTCCACATCCAAACCGCCAACGTAGAACTCGACCATGCATACACGTGCGATCATCCCGGCTCTAAGGCAGGGAGTTACGTGATGCTCGCGATCGCGGACTCTGGGACCGGCATGAGCGCAGAAACCATCGCGCACATTTTCGAACCGTTCTTTACCACCAAGGGTGTAGGAGAGGGCACGGGCCTCGGTCTCGCGACGGTGTACGGCGTCGTGAAGCAAAGCAACGGATACATTTGGGTGGACAGCGTGCTGGACAAAGGGTCCACTTTTCAGATCTACCTTCCAAAGCACTTGGAGACCGAGCAAGTTTCGGTTGCCAAGCCCGAGGTCCAATCAGGGGAGAAGCCGCAGGGATCACAAGTAATTCTTCTCGTGGAAGACGCTGAACCGCTGCGGAAGCTTGCGCAAGCCTTTCTCGAATCAAACGGATTCCGCGTGTTGTCGGCCCCGAGTGGAGAAGCAGCTCTGGAGATTGCCGCGGGTCATCCCGGCGCTTTTGACCTTCTGCTCACCGACGTGGTGATGCCCGGCATGAATGGCCGCGTTTTAGCGGAGAAATTATCCCTGCAGCGGCCTGGGCTGAGGGTCCTCTTCATGTC
>Ga0137418_10003252_pt1 | contig 14926 bp, 8 predicted proteins | sample CZODoug3_1_2_16f_FD_122242 | JGI IMG/M metagenome (GOLD analysis project Ga0137418, IMG submission 122242) | Vadose zone soil fungal communities from Angelo Coast Range Reserve, California, USA - CZODoug3_1_2_16fungal (Hybrid Assembly) | ecosystem: Environmental > Terrestrial > Soil > Vadose... | reverse complement strand
CGTTGTTGTTCCCTACTTGGCCCACCTGGCTGGAACGAGAGGCGGAAAGATCCCAGGTATACCAGGTTGTCGTGAGCACGTGCTTACCGCCGAGCACCAGACTCCCAATGGCGTAATCCGGCCGGCGCTGTTGAGAGTTGGAAGAGGGCAAACCGGCGCAAGGGTTGGGCGGTGTCACCCCTGAACAGCCGTTTGTCCCACCCAAAGTAAGACCGGGCGTGTTATCGACCAACGTGTAGACCCAGCGGTCGCCGTAGTTGTGAAAATCGGAGTAAAGGCCGCGAATGTAGAGGGTCGAGCCGTCTGACGGCTTGTAGTCTGCGCTTCCTGCCAAGCCCCAACGGCTGCGGTAGTATGTATATTCACGGATGTCTGCTTTATCGAAATGGCGTGCTTGCGAGGAAGATCCAAGGTTGGCGATATCGGGAACGGGTTCGGTATCGTCAATGCCGCGGCCATTCCAGTCATACGAACCACCGAGGAGAGCTCCGAAGCGCTTGTTGGCACCGAAGCGCTGTCCGACAGTACCGGTTGTTTCAACGAGTCGACGACCATTTGCGATGGGGGTGTATCCGCCCATCCCACTCACGTTGATTGTGGGGCGCTCGCCAGCCGTCTTGGTGACTAAATTTATGGAGCCGCCGATTCCGTCGCCATCCATGTTAGCTTGCAAAGTTTTGTTGATTTCGACCGACTCGACGATATCCGCGGGAATGGCGTCAAACTTGATCTGGCGAACGCCAGACTCCGGAGAAGGAACGTTGATACCGTCAATCGTAGTGTTTGTGAGCCGAGGCTCGGTGCCGCGAACCTGCACGTACTTGCCTTCGCCTTCGTCGCGTTCAATGGTCACGCTGGGCAAGCGCCCGAGGGCATCGGCCATGTTGGCGTTGGGCAAGCTGCGAATCACGTCCGAAGACAATACCTGAACGATGTTATCGGCTGTGATCTCGCGGTTAACCTCCTCCGCTTCACCGGAGGCACGCTCGGCGGTGACCAAAACTTGTAGGTTCTGTGACTCCACCGCTAGCTTCGCATCGACGTTCGCGGCGTGGCCGGCAGCGACGTTCAATGTTTGCGTGAAGGCCCCGAAACCGACGTAGGTGATCGTGACGGTATAGCGTCCAGGCTCAAGGTCATTGATGAAGAACTGACCACGAGCGTCGGAAACGACGCTGACTCCCATGGGCTGGACGGTAACCTGGGCGCCAACCAGGGCGCCGCTCGAACTATCCGTGACGCGGCCGGCGATCGAACCTTTTCCCGACTGCGCCTGGGCAACGGGGATGAGTGCGATCGAACCGGCTAGACCGAGCAGGAAACTGTAAAGTCTTCGCATGATGTCTCCTTTGCGTCTGCATCCTGAAACACGTACCAGTCTTGGGTCCTTACTCACCTGAGGATGTCCAGCGGAAGCCAAAGGAAACAGTGGGCTTATAGAATTCGCGCTGAACAGGGTAAATCGGGCTGCCGTTGTAGAAACCGAATACTTCGTTGCTGAGGTTCAGGCCTGAGGCGATGAATTGCAAGCCCTTGTGTATTCGAAAACTTCCTTGAACGTCGAACTGCGTGTGGGCATAGAAGTAGTTATCGCCAGTAGGTCCTTTCAACCCAAGGATCGGATCGTTGGGGGTGGAGTTTGCCTGGAAATTGTAGGCCGCGATGTTGGCGTCGTTATGGCTGATAGCAAAGCGCCCCGAGAACCGGGACTTGTCGTATGTCAGGTTGAAGTTCCAGGTGTTAGGCGCCTGGCGCTGCAAGGAGGGGTGATCGGCGCGTCCACCGTTGAATCCTGCCGGGAACGTGACCCGGGATGAGATGTAGCTGTAGTTCGCGGCAACGCCGAAACCGTTCAACATGCCGGGGAGGAAAGAAAATCGCTGTTCCCAGGCGGCCTCGAAGCCGGTGATATGGGCGTTAGGTCCGTTGATCGATTGCTGAAGGAACAGTCCTGCATTGGGCTGCCCCGCCGGAATCGTGGAAGTGGTTGGGTAGATGGGATTCGCCAGTTGCTTGTAAAAAAACCCGGCTTGCAGAATGCCAAGCGGCTGGAAGAAATGTTCAACCAAAAGATCGTAGTTGGTAGCTTTGGTGGGCTTTAGGTTGGGATTTCCCTGCTGCACCAAACCGGGTCTGGGAGTGGCATTGGGGTCCACAATGGTGGTAGGCACCAGGTCGCCGATGTTTGGCCGGGCCATGCCCTGGCTGAAGTTGGCGCGCAGGTTGGTGTTCTTCTCGATTAGATATTGCGCTTGCACGCTGGGCAAGGCATTGAAGTAACCGGTGCTTTGGAAGACCTTCGTTGGGCTGCCCGGGTTTTGTGCGGTGAACTGGTTTGCGGTGAAGCCGGTGTCGGCAGCATCAAAGCGAACGCCGGTTTGCAGCCGCAATTTGCCGAAGGAAATCACATTCTGCAGGTAGCCAGCATAAATGCGTTCATTGGCATCATAGAAAGCACCGTTGGAACGACGCGCGCTTGTTGTTTGATCCAGCGAGAACTGGCCGGCGGTGATGCCCGCTTGAAGGGCCTGCGCAATCAGGTTGTAATTAGAGGCTGGCCCATACGATTGTGTGCCGATCCGGAAAAAGTTGTCGTAATAGGTGGGATTGGTATAAGTGCCCAAGACGGATGAGAGGGTGACGTTGCTGCTACTATTGCCGTAAATCTGGTCGTTTTGGTGTTGTATCGAATGGGAGTTCCGTATCTTGACTCCGAGCTCGAAAGTTCCGAGATGGGAGTGTGCGTTATAGCGCCGAGCGAGAGAAGCCGCGCCCTGGAAATTGAGCTGTTGGGCGATATAGCTGGTAATCGAACTGCTCGATATCAGATACTGCGTAGGATCGTAAAGATTGGTGCCATCCAGCGCTGTGAATTTGGGTTTGAAAGGATTCTGGAGACTCAGGGCGAGGTCCGCGCCGGTTGATCCCGGCAGTAGATTTCCAGCGTTGTCGTAGCTTGCTGTTGGTGCGGCAAAGTTCGTGGTCTCAAAATCCTGGCCGCCGATGTTATGTGAACGGGAAGCGGCGAACTCATAGGTGATCAAAGTGGTTGAAAGGTCGTGCCGCGCCCCTGTCAAGAAGCTGTAGACCTGCTGGTCGGGCCGGCGGACGTAGTGGCGGTATTGGTAAAAACCGGGCGAGCAGGGATTACTGCCAGGGCTTGTAACATCAGCGGCCTGATTGACTGTCTGGCAATCCAAAGCATTGTCAAATGTGAACTGAGAGCCGTTCACGGACTTAATGGTGTTCCCCGGGTTCGGCGTGTAAACCCAGGTTTCGCCGTAATCGTGAAAGTCGGCAAAGAGCCCCTTGGCGTAGACGTTGGTCCCCGGCTTTATGTTGTAGTCGATGCCGGTGGAGAAGCCATAGCGCGTCCGGTAGTAGTTGTAAGAGCGTTCATCTACGCCGTTGGATACAGCGAAGTTATTGCCCGACGCATCTTGAAGGACGGTCTGGGAGGGCTCGAGGTCGTCGATACCGCGATTGGTCTTATCGAAGGAGCCGTTGAGCAAGAAGCCGAGTTTTTTGCTGGTGCCGAAGCGCTTGCCAAGGGTTCCGTAAAACCCGCCTCGTCCGTAACCATTTTGAATGGGATTGTATCCTCCCGTGCCTCCCAAGGCATAAGTGGGCCTTTCCCCGGCGGTCCGAGTCACCAGATTGACGGTGCCGCCGACGCCGTCGGCGTCCTGGTTGGCGGAAAGCGTCTTGAACACTTCGATGCGCTCGACCAAATCGGCGGGGACAGCGTCCAACTTGATGTTGCGGACCGCTCCTTCCGGAGAAGGCAGGTTGACGCCGTTAACGGTGACGCTGCTCAGACGCGGTTCGGTGCCGCGGATCTGGACGTACTTGCCTTCGCCTTCGTCGCGTTCCAATGAAACGCTCGGGACGCGGCCGACGGCGTCGGCGATATTGGTATTCGGAAGGCTGGCGATGACTCTTTCGGGGAGCACTTGCACGATGTTTTCGGCGGTGCGCTCGATATTGATGGCTTCCGCTTCACCCTGCAAGCGCTCGGCGCTGACGACGACTTGATCGCTCTGCGAAGCAACCTGCAAGACAGGATTCGCGGTGAATTCCTTACCGGCCTCGACTACGACGGGCGTGTTGGAGACGGCCAACCCCACGTAGGAAACGCTGAGGGTATATTCTCCGGCGGGCACGTCGGTGATTCGGAATTGCCCATGGTCGTCTGTAACCACTTTTCTACCCAGCGGCAGAAGGTCGACCAGCGCGCCAGGGAGGGCGGAATTGCCAGAATCCTTTACGGTTCCGGCGACTGTGCCTTTCCCCGTCTGTGCATGGGCAACTGAGATAAGCGAGAGCGAGCAGGCTAGAACGAACAGAAAAGTGCAAAATCTTCGCATGGAGACTCCTTCAAATTTGAATTGCAAAGAACTCACGGTCATGGGGCGAACTGTCTGCAAAGTTCACCTTCGACAGGGGATTTCAGCGATCAGATTTCCAAGTACACCCCGAAAGCGCGGCGAAGACGAGTTAACGTGAGATTTATGACTCGCAGATGAAAGGGGGATGAGAAGGATGTAAAACGAAGAAACTCAGGATTCGCTGCCGGGCCGCGGGAATCACGTTCGCCAACAAGTTTTCAGAAGCCTGGATTATTCCTGGGCGACGGTTCTGGGGCGCAGATAGTAATGAATCGCGGGCGTAAAGATGAGAGAAAGAACCATCGAGCTGAGGATGCCACCGACGACGGCGATGGCAAGAGGCTTGAGCATGGCGGAACCGGCACCGATACCGAAAGCCAGGGGCAGCATGCCTGCGATGGTGGCCAGCGCGGTCATGGCAATGGGGCGCAGGCGGCGGCGGCCGGCCTGGATCATAGCTTCTTCCGCGGAGAAGCCGAGTTCGCGGAAGCGGTGCTCGGCGTCCAAGAGAAGAATGCCATTCTTGGCCACGATGCCGATGACCATGATCATGCCCATGCGAGAAGCGACATTGAAGGAGGTATTGGTGATCAGCAGCGCTAAAAAGCCGCCAAAGCTGGAGAGCAAGGCGGAGGCCAGAATCGCGGTAGGCGCGGAGAAAGTGCGAAATTCGAAAAGCAAGACAGCAAAAAGGAGCAGGAGCGCCAGAAATAATACCATCAGCAAATCACCGGATGATTTCTGTTCTTCGGCATAGAGGCCGCCATATTCGACGCGGATGGACGAAGGCAAGTGCAAATTGCCGACGGTTTTCTGCACCGCGGCAATGCCGGTGCCCAGGTCCACACCCTCGAAGCGCCCGGTGACTTGCACGAGGCGCTGCAAGTTCTCGCGGCGGATTTCCGTCTGACCGGGGTCCATGCTGAGGGTGGCCAGTGAGCCGAGCGTGGCGGTGCGTCCCGTAGAGCTTGTCAACAAAGCATTGCTCATGCTGTCGAGCGAGGAGCGGTTTTGTTCGGGAAAGCGAACGCGAACGGTGTAGGCGCGGTCATTGAGAATCACCGGGGTTGCAGCAGGCTCGCCTTCCAGAACCGCCGCGGCGTTGACGGCGACTTCCTCGGGAGTGAAGCCCGCGCGCGCGGCAATCGTAGGATTCACCTGGTAGGTTACGGCTGGACCGCTGATGGTATTTTCGACGCCATTCAGAACGTCCACGACGGGGTGGGAGTTCGAGCCGATCTTGATTTTATCGAGGGCATCGGCGACGCGCGGGGCGGTTTCATTGAGGAGCTTGCCGTCCTGGGAAAAAAGCTTGATGACGACAGGCTCTGGGGCGCTGGTCAAGTCGCCGATCATGTCCTGCAGGAGCTGAATGAACTCGACTTTGGTGCCGGGTTCGGTCGATTCGATCTCGCCGCGGATGTCCGCGATGATGTCGTCGATGTCGCGCTTGCGATTCTTCTTCAACCTGACGGTGAAATCCCCGTTGTTGGCCTCCGTGACCGCGACCATCCCCAGTTGCAAGCCGGTGCGGCGGGAAGTGTTCTCGACTTCGGGGGTGGACTTGAGAATTTCCTCAATGTGCAGCAGGATGCGATTGGACTCGGTGAGGGAGCTACCCGGTGGCGTGAAGTAGTCAAGAATGAATCCTCCTTCGTCCATGGCGGGGAGGAAGTCGGTGCCGAGAAATTTGTAGCACAGGAAGGAAAGAGCGACGACCAAGACCGAGCTGGCGGCCAGCACCCAAGGCCGCTTCAAAATAGCGCGCATCGTGCGCGCGTAAAAGTCCACGATGCGACCGAAAAAACCGGAGAGATGCGCTTCTTCTGCGGCGAGGAGAGCGGACATATCCGGACCAGCGGAGTCAGCCACAGCGCCGGGAGCTTCTTTGCGGCGAACCAGGTACTGACTGAGGGTGGGCGTCCAAGACAAGGCCAGAATGAGCGAAGTGGCCAAAGAAACGGTCATGGTGACGGCGAGGGCGCGAAAAAAAGTCCCGGTGACTCCGGTAATGGAGATAAGGGGAAGAAAGACGACAATGGGGGTAATGGTCGAGCCGATGAGCGGAATAGTTAGTTCACGCAGGGCGCTCTGGATGGCCTGGAAGCGGCCCTGCCCGGCATCGCGGTGCAGGACAATATTTTCGAGGACCACGATGGCATCGTCGATAACCAAACCGACGGCGGCGGCGAGGCCGCCCAAAGTCATCAGATTGAAACTCTGATTGGTCATTTTCAAAACGATGAAGGTGACGAGCAGAGTGATCGGTATGACCAACCCGGCCACCAGCGAAGTTCCCCAATCGCGCAGGAACAACACAAGGATGACCGAAGAGAGCAAAATGCCGATGAGCACGGCATCGCGGACGCTGGCGATGGAGTCGTGGACGATGGTGGATTGATCGTAAAAGGGCTCGAGATGAACTCCGGGGGGCAAACTCGGGGTGAGTTGCTGGATGAGCGCGTGAACTTCGTTTGCCACATCCAGGGTGTTGCTCTCGGGCTGGCGATTCACGTTGAGGAGTACAGCAGGTTTGCCGTTGGCGGTCACCATGGTATAGACGGGGGCGACCGACGGCGCTATTTTTGCGATGTCGCCCAGACGAATAGGAATGCCCGCCGAGGAACTTTTGACAACGATTTGCGCGATCTGTTCCGGAGTGCGCACCTGCCCACTAATGAGGCCCAAAACGAGCTGGTGACTGTGCTCGATCAAGCCAGGCGAATCAATGAGATTCGTCCGCTTGATGGCTTCCAAAATGTCCGGGACGGTGATCCCCGCAGCAAGGAGCCGCGCGGGATCCGGTGTCACTTGAAATTCGGGAACGCGGCCGCCCTGTATGATGACGGTCGCGACGCCGTCCAGCCGGTTGAGGCGCGGCTTAAGATCGTAGGTGGCGATCTCCCACAACTTGTTCGGCGGCACAATGTCGGACGTCAGGCTGTAGCCAATGATGGGAAAGATTGCAAAGGTCATGCGGTGCGTTTCCACTTTGGCTGTAGGAGGAAGGTCCGCCTGCAAACGAGCGACGACCGCGTCTACGCGCTGCAGCGTCAAAATCATGTCGGAGTTCCAGTCGAAGAACAGATCGACCTCCGCGGAACCGCGACTGGTGACAGAAGTAACCTTCTTCAGGCCCGGCACGCTGTTTACAGCTTCTTCGATGGGACGCGTGATGGTGACCAGCATCTGGTCGATGGGCATAACCCCGTTGTCCACTCCCACAACGATCCGCGGGAAGTCAGTATTCGGAAATACGGAAACGGGGATGGTAAGGGCGAGATAGCCTCCCACAAGCGCCAAGCTGATGGTCAGGAACAAGATGGGACTCGAGAGCCGATGGAACCAGGGCGTGGATGAATTGTTCCGCCTACCTGCCGCCCCGGCACTGCTCACAATGGGAGGAGAATCCATGCGAAGTTACTCCGTGCCCTTCGGAGCAGCCTTCTTCGGGGGCGCTGCCTTTTCGCTGGCTTTGTTGGGCTTCTTAACCTGGTCGTCTTTGCCGGCCGCTTCGCCTTTCCCCGCGTCTTTCTCGTCTTTGTGAGCGGTTTCCTTTTCCTCAGCGCCTGGCTTCTCAATCTTGATTTGCGTGCCATCGGGAACAGCGTAGCCACCTGTGGTGATGACGGGATCTCCAGGATTAACGCCACTGGCAATTTGCGTGAGATCTGAATTGCGAATTCCCAGCCGAACAGTCTTTTGATGAGCCTTTTCATCCGAGCCGGCGAGGAGGACATAATCGGCTCCTTCCGCGTTTTTGAATACGGCGGCAGTGGGGACAACAATGGCGTCATTCAGAGTTTTTGCGGTCATGGAGAGTTGCACACTCATGCCGGGTTTCAGCGCCGGGTCCGGCTTGGAAGCTTCCACCCAAACTTCAATCGTGGTGCTGCCGGGATCGAGAGCTGGGCTGACCAAGCTGACGCGGCCTTTGATGGGTTCATCGAGGCCGGGAATTCTCAGTTCCGCGGAGTTGCCTGCTTTCAGAAGCGCGGCTTCCGATTGCGGAACGTGAGCCTTGGCGATGAGACGGGATATGTTCATCACCGTGAGGATCGGCTGATTGGCAGTGGCGGGATCTCCTTCGTAAAGCGGGCGATCGGTGACCACGCCATCAATGGGACTAGTGATTCTCGAATAGCTAAGCATGGCTTGGGCGCCCCTCATGCGAGCTTCTGCCGACATGCGAGAGCCTTCGGCGGACTTGAGCGTCTGCTGTTTTCCAACGCGCTGGAGGTCCGCGAGTTGCTTCTGCGCCTGCTCGTTCTGGCTACGGGCCTGCAGAAAAGCGACTTCGGCAGCGTCCATGTCCCTGCGTGGAATGGCTCCTTGCTGAAACAATTCCTTGCGGCTCTCGTAGACTTTTTGTTGCGCTTCGAAGCTCGACTTCGCGGCGACGGCGTCGAGTTCCGCCTTTTGAATCTGCTGAGGGAGACTGGCGCCAACGATGGTCACGTAGCTGGCGTCTGCTTGTTCGAAGTCGCCTTTGCTGGACTCCGCCGCAGCTGACAGGTCTTTGTTCTCCAATTCAGCAAGCAATTGTCCTTTCTTAACGTGCGTGCCGCGCTGCACATAGAATTTTTTGATAGGCGCGCTGATCTTCGGGGCGACCGCGGCTTGCTCCAGCGGAAACACCACGGCATCAGCAGAGACTACCTGGGAGATCGGGCCACGCTGCACAGGCGTGGCCTGCACGGAGACCACGGGCTCCTTTTCTTTTTCGGCCTTGCCGCAGCCGCCCGCAAGGAAGAATGCCGCAGCGATGGCGCAGAAAAGAACTATGCGATTGCGGAGAAGTTTTAGAGTAGTGTTCATCGTTAGCTTCATGGAGTTGTCAGAACCCCCGTCAGGGTTTGCAAATTTGCCAGGGCCACGCGATAGCGCACGGCTCCATCTTGATAGGCGGTGTTGGCTTGCGCAAAGGTGGTCTGCGCGTCCACGACTTCCAGTACGGTGGCTTCGCCGCCCTTGTAGCGAAGCGTCGTAAGACGCAGGCTTTCGCCAGATAGTTCCGCCGAACGGCTGAGGCCGCTGAGCTCGTTTAGAGCGGTTTCCGCTTCGGCGTAGAGAGATTTTATTTCAGCGAGGAGCTTGCGCTGGGCGAGGGAGAGCTCGCGTTGCGCCTGCGTGCGCCGCAGTTCAGCCTGCTTGATGCGGCTTTGCGTGGCGCCCCAGTTCCAGATGGGGATATTCACGGTGGCCGCAGCCGCAGAACCCAGATTGGAAACTCCATTCAGACCGTTCACCGCAAACTGCGGGGCATCGATTCCGTACCAATAATCGAAGCTCAGCGAAGGCAGATACCCGCCACGCGCGCCGGTAACGTCGTGTCCCGCTTGCTGCACAACAGCCAGAGCCGCGCGAAGATCGGGATTGTCCCGGGCCGCCCGCTGCTGCACTTCTGGGAGGGTTGGGAGAGGAACGCTCGCGTGAAGATCCTCGGCAAGTTCAAAGTTGTCGTTGAAATCGGGAAAGATCAGCACCGCAAAATCGAGCCGGGCGTTCAGGAGCCCGAGCTGCGCTTCGAGCAGCTGCCGGCGGCGCTCCTGCATCTGCAATTCCGCCTTGATGACGTCGGAATGCGCGACTTCCCCGCCCTTTTCGAGATCTTGGGTCAATTTCAGGAAGCGGTCGCCCTCGTCTCCATTTTTCTTTGCAGCTTCCAGCTTCAGCTGCGCGGCTGCCACGGCATAGTAGCTCTGCACAACGGTGACGACCAGCCCGCGCGAAGCAATTTCCGCGCGCGCCTTTGCAAGAGCAGAGGCCGCAGATGCCCGCCTGAAAGCAGAAATTGAGACGAGATCGACAGACTCATGCACGTTGGCTTGGCTTAGGTATTCGTGTGGACCGTTGTTCGCAATGAAGCTGAGGGTACCCTTGCTGACGCTGGTCGAGATCGCCTGATTATTATAAGTAACGCTGGGAAGAAGCGCGGCTCCCGCCTGGTAGCGATCCTGGCGCGCAATGGCGGCGTCGGTCTGTGCGGCTAGAAATTGCGTGCTGTTCTTCCTGGCCCTGGCAAGAGCGTCGTCCAGAGTCAGGCGAAGAATTTGCGATGCCCCGGTAACCGTCTGCTGCGCAGCTTGCGCAGCTGGAGTGCTCGCGGGAGGTGGCATTTCCTGGGCAGCGGCCCTCCGCGAGGAAGCCAAGAAAAGGGCGGCAACCGAGACCCAGAACAGAACGAGCATGCGGCACGATTTCATAAAATCTAGACTCCTGGGCCGGACCAAACAAGCTCACGGCAAGGAAGAATCTAACCTAGCTAGGCGAACATAAACAGAGGATTAACTGCTTGATGCGGAAGGCGATGCCGGTCCGGGAAGGTAAGCGGTGAAGGTGCTTCCAGCCGAGTCCGATCGCGTAAGCTCCAAACGGCCGTGGTGTGCCTCGGCGATCCAGCGGGAAATGGACAGTCCCAGCCCGGCGCCACCGCCGTCGTTTTCTGCCCGGGAACGGGCTTTGTCCGCGCGGAAAAATCGCTCGAAAATGCGCGGCTGCAGGTCGGCGGGGATTCCTCCTCCAGTATCCGCAATGCTCAAAACATATTCGTGCGCTGTGCGACCGCAAGTCACGGTGACGCGGCCACCCTCCGGAGTGTACTTAATGGCGTTATCCAGCAAATTGAGGATCATGCGGCGCAGCAGCGATTCATCGGCGTTGATAGGAGACTCGGGCGCTTCCTCGGAATTCAGAGAAATCTTTTTTGCGAGCGCCAGCGTTCTCGCGGAATGCACGCACTCGGTTACAAGTTCGTCGAGGTAGAAGTCGCCTGGTTGGAGGGGATACTGACCGGCGTCGGCACGCGTAAGCGTGAAGAGATCTTCCACGATGTGCGTGAGCCGCTCAGCTTCGTGATGAAGCACTCCCAGCGATTCCCGGTACTCCTCCAGCGAACGAGCCTGTTGCGAAAGAGCGACTTCCGATTCACCGCGCAAAATCGCCACAGGCGTCCGCAGTTCATGCGATGCATCGGCCATGAAGCGCTGCTGGCGTTCGAAAGACTGGCTGAGTCGGTCCAGCAGGCTATTGAACGATTGTGCCAGATGACCCATTTCGTCCCTGCCATTCTGCACTGCCAGACGCTCGTGCAGATTGGCCGCGCCGATGCGTCCGGCCTGAGTGCTCATGGCCACCACCGGAGCCAGGCTTTTGCGCGCGAGAAAGTAACCGCCCACGCTGGCGAGCAAGAGAGCGATGGGGATGACCCACGCAAAAGTCGCGGTGACCTCTTCCAGCATTTCTTGCTGCGCGTGAAGCGATTGCAGGATCACCAGCGTGCCGGCTTTTCCGCCAGACGAAAAGCGTCGCGCGAAGCCCCGGTAGCCGGATTTGATGCCCCGGACCTTGCCATAAGAGCGCTCGGAGCGCGAAGCTGCGCCGAGAAACCGCTGAAATGAGTCCGATGATAAGAGTCCAGCGGGCGCGGTATCGATTGCGGGAGCCGCCAGGGGCACGTCTTGCGAGCTGACGACCAGGTTTCCTTTGGCGTCAAAGATCGCAAAGACGTGATCGCGAAAACGGTGTTCCGTAATGGCCACCCGTCCGGCCAGCTGGAGGGCGTCCGGGCCACTCTGATCGCTGATTTCCGCGTCGAGCGTGGTAAGAAAGGCGTTGGAGAGTTCCGCAAGACTCACGTCGGTGCGCTGGACGGTGCTTTGCCAGAAGATAAAATAGGTGATGAGAGACAGCGCCACCAGCACGACGGCCAGCACTCCCGTATACCAGAGGGTGAGACGGACACGGATAGAATCAAGCATGGCTCTTCCGGGCGGGAGAAACCGCCTTGATACGCTGCCGAGGCAGAGCACTTTCGTCCGCCGCGTCCGCGGCGTCCGAATCGCTCAGTGGACCAAACAAGTAGCCGGCGCCGCGGCGGGTATGGAGCAAGGGTTTGCTGGAATCGGCGTCAATTTTGCGGCGCACGCGGTTGACGTAGACTTCGATCAGGTTCGAGAAGGGATCGAAAGTCTCATCCCAAACATGCTCGGCGATTTCCGCGCGCCCCACGACGCGGCCGGCGTTGCGCGCAAGATATTCGAGCAGGGCGTACTCTTTGGCGGTAAGCGCCACGCTTCGCCCTGCCCGGGAAACGGTTTGCGCGCCAGTATCCAGGACAAGATCAGCGACAGAAATCTTGGCAGGGCGAAGTTCACCGGAGCGGCGAAGCAGCGCGCGGAGGCGGGCAAGCAGCTCGCGGAATTCGAACGGTTTGGTGAGGTAGTCGTCAGCGCCATGATCGAGGCCGGTGATACGGTCCTCCACGGCATCGCGCGCGGTCAGCATCAGAATGGGCATGCGCTGGCCTGATTTTCGAATCTCACGGCAAACTTCGAAGCCGTTGCGGCCGGGAATCATCACATCGAGAATCACCAGGTCGTAGGTGTTGATCTCGGACTGATAAAGCGCTTCGTCACCGTTACTGGAAACGTCGACGGCGTACGCTTGCTCGCGCAAGCCCTTGGCCACAAATCGCGCAATGCGCGCGTCGTCTTCGACCAGGAGTAGCCGCATGGGAGCATCATACGGCAGGTGGGAGGAAAAGTGAGATACTTGCTGGCCGCGGGCGACTTCAGCCCATTTCGGCCGAGTCAATTCATACAGCCGGGGTAAGGCACACGGCTTCTCTTCAATGGCCGATGTTGCACCCAAGCAAGTTCCTCAGGCATCAAAATAATATGAAGTTCAAGAAGGTTGAACCCCAAGAGTTTGATTGCACCAGAACGGCGATGCGGCCTTTCGGCTGCATGGAGCTGTGGGCTGGGAATGAAAAAGCGCACCGCTCGCTGGATTTGGCGGGACTAGAGAGCGACGTTATTGCCGTGCCTTCCGGTGGCGACAAAGGCGGCGATCTTTTGGCGGTGTTCTCCTGCAGCGACAACCTTGCACGCGTGGTTCTCGCGGATTGCGTCGGCCACGGTTACACGGCAGCAGGCGTGGCACGGCATGTCCATCACCTATTGCACAAATTTCAGGACGTCCGGGACACGGCGGGATTGTTGTCGGCCTTGAATGACGCTTTTACGCTCTCGAATGAAAAATCGAGTGGTCCGTTGCGTCTGACCACGGTGGTCACGGGGACCTTTGACGCCACGAGCGGGGAATTTAATTTTGCTTATGCGGCGCACCCGCGGATGTTCGTGTGGCGCGAGCGTGAAACACGATTTCTGGAGCTAGGAGAAGGGTTAGAAGGCTTGCCCCTTGGATACATCACCGGTGAGGTCTACAACCAGCAGAGCGTCCGGCTGAATCACGGCGACATGATCCTGGCGTTTTCGGACGGTGCAACCGAGGTTCGCTCAAGGGAAAGGGAACAGCAACTTACCTCCAAGGGATTCCTGGAACTGGCCGAGAATACGCTTAGGAGACTGCCTCAACCGCTGGTGCTCCAGGATTTTTCCCGCGCGCTACTCGAAGGCGTACATCTTTACCGCGGCCCGGAAAGCGAATTGGAGGATGACATAACGCTGCTAACCCTCCGGCGCGTCGCGTAAATGCCCGCTACTTCTGGGGATGGGACACGAAGTACTGGTCTAGACTCTCCACAATTTCTTTCACGGCACGTTGGACATTCTTGTCTAATGCCTCGACTACGGCTGGCACTTCTTTTCCGCTCGCCGGCTCGTCGTGCGTGTAGTAGTGGTGCCAAACAGTCGCGCCAGTCTTCAAATCGCGCATTTCCAGCTCCAGCGTGACTCTTGTTGACGTCGCAGAGGCGTCAACCTCTTTGAAATCGTAAAGGTGCCCGCGAATCGCAAAGTCTCCCGGCATGTTACTGCGACGCACATGGACGGCACGGTAGTGGCCGGTGGCGCGTAACTCTCGCAGTAAGACTTCCTGGATCATCTCGGTGGGCGGTTCGGCCCATCGTTGATACTCGTAGGTGCCCAATTGCTCGGGACCGTTTCCGTAAACAATTCGATCTTCGCGATACAAGTGGGAGGTCATCAGCCCGCCGACGAGCAGCCTCACTGGAACCGCGTCCTCTTTTTCAACGACGCCGGCATCCGATGGGACCGTGAGTTGATAATACTTGGCGGGCCGCGCGGCGGAGACGCAGCCGCTGAGCCATGCGGCCATCAACGCAACGGCTGCGAGGAGTGCCCTGCCGTGTGCTCTGCGAAATGTTCTTTCGCGCCTGATAGGCGCTCTTCCGAAGTATCGCCATTTCCTGTCCACCGAGGTTGGGCTCATTGCGGCTCTCCCGGCTTGTGTTCGCGCGGAGCTGCCGAGCGAATGAGCGTGTACGGCCTGGTTTTGATGGTGTTCGTGAATTCCTTGAGATTCTGGCTCACATGGCGCAGATTTTCGAGCAGCTCGTCGATGTTGTCAGAGTTCACGTCAAGCGTCTGGTCTAGGCGCCCGGTTAAGCCGGTCATGTTAGAAAGAGAAACTCGCAGATCGGCAACGGCCTTGCGGATATCAGGCCGATTTTCGCCGACCAGGGAATCGATGTGATTCAGTGCTTCATTGGCCTGCGCTGAAGTCTTCCTCAAATCTTGAAGCAGCGGCTCCAGCTTCTGCGTAGCGGAGTTCAA
>Ga0137418_10003251_pt1 | contig 14937 bp, 18 predicted proteins | sample CZODoug3_1_2_16f_FD_122242 | JGI IMG/M metagenome (GOLD analysis project Ga0137418, IMG submission 122242) | Vadose zone soil fungal communities from Angelo Coast Range Reserve, California, USA - CZODoug3_1_2_16fungal (Hybrid Assembly) | ecosystem: Environmental > Terrestrial > Soil > Vadose... | reverse complement strand
GGCGAGACGCTGCCCGCGTCGGTCGTTCGCTGGGAGCGCATCGTCCGGGGCATCGCGGAGGAGCACGGCGTCTTCGTCGCGCTCGCGAATCTCGTCGGGTTCGAGGGCGGCAAGGGGTTCCCCGGCGCGTCGGCCGTTGTCGATCCGACGGGCCGAGTGATTGCGCGCGGACCGCTGTTCGAAGAGGCGCTGCTGACGGCGGACATCGATCTCGATTCGCTGACGACCGCGCGCTCGGACTCGCCGTTGCTGGCGGATCTGCAGAGCGCGCTGCCGGTGCTCACCAAGAGCCTGAGCGGCCAGAAGCAGAACGAGAAGGTCCGGTTCGATCCCGCCGCCAATGGCAGTCCCACGCACCAAGCGCCACGCAGCACGCTCGTCGACATCGTCGCGAAGCGAACTCCAGAGCGCGACCCCCTCGCCATCGATCCCGAGCTCACCCGGAAGTGGTTAGTGAGCTTCCTAAAGGACGAAGTCGTCCGCCGCCGCGGCTTCAAGAAGGGCCTCGTTGGATTGTCGGGTGGTGTGGATTCCGCGCTCACCGCGTTTCTCGCCGCGGAGGCGCTGGGCCGGGAGAACGTCATCGGCGTGCGCATGCCGTACCGCACGTCGAGTCCTGAGAGTCTCGCCCACGCGGAGCTCGTCATCACCAAGCTCGGGATTCCGTCAGTCACCGTCGACATCAGCGACGCCGTCGATGGTTACCTGAAACAGGTCGGCGATGTCGATCCGCACCGGCTCGGCAATGTCATGGCGCGCGAGCGGATGATCGTCTTGTTCGATCTCTCCGCCAAGCACAAGGCGCTGCCGCTGGGCACGAGCAACAAGTCCGAGCGGCTGCTGGGCTATTTCACCTGGCACGGCGATGATGCTCCGCCGGTGAATCCGCTGGGCGACCTGTTCAAGACGCAGGTCTGGGCCCTGGCCCGGCATGTCGGCGTTCCGGACGAAATCGTCGCCAAGCCTGCAACCGCCGACCTGATCAAAGGTCAAACAGATGAAGGGGACCTCGGCGTCTCGTATCTGCACGCGGATCGCATCCTCTATCATCTGATCCGCGGCGAGGAGCCGGTGGGCTTTTCCAAGGAAGAAGTGGAGATCGTGCGGAAGCGCCTCGACTCGACACACTGGAAGCGGCGGCTCCCCACCGTGGCCGTCGTGTCGCAGACCGCGATCGGGGAATTCTATCTGAGACCAGTGGACTACTGATGGCACAGCAGGGTCGGCACCCGCGCGAGTCGGAGTCCGTGCTCACCGAGCTGATGATGCCCCACCACGCGAACATCATGGGCAACGTGTTCGGCGGCCACATCCTCGCGCTCGTGGACCGTGTGGCGGCGGTCGCCGCGATTCGCCACGCGCATCGCGAATGCGTGACGGTTTCGGTCGACAAAGTCGACTTCCGCGAGCCGATCCACGTCGGCGAATTGGTGACGGCGATGGCGCGCGTGAACTTCGCGGGGCGGACGTCGATGGAGGTCGGGGTGAAGGTGCTCGCCGAGAACGTGCTGACGGGCGACCGGCGCCACACGAATTCGTGCTACGTGACCTACGTCGCGCTGGATGAGAACGGCCGCCCGACGGAGGTCGCGCCGATCGTCCCCGAGACGGCTGACGAAAAGCGCCGTTACGACCGCGCCGCGAAGCGCCGCGCGAAGCGGGTGATGGAACGCCGCTACGACCAGGGCCGGGGTGAGTAAGGTCGTATTGGTGTTGTCGGGTGGTGGAGCGAAAGCACTCGCTCATGCCGGAGCGTTTCGAGCGTTGGAGCAGGCCGATCTCCTTCCCAGCCACATCGTCGCGACTTCCATGGGGGCGGTCATCGGTGCGGCGCTCTGCGCGGGGATGCCGTTCGATCAGGTGCGACGCCGGGCGATGGCAATCCGGCGCAAGGACATCGCGCCGCTCGATCCGCTGGCGCTCGTGATGGGGTTGTTCGCGCGCAGCCTGTTCCCAGCCGCCGCGCTCCGCCGCGCCATCGCGTACATCGTTCCCAAGACGCGCTTCGAGTACTTGAAAACTCCGCTCACGGTCACCGCCACCGATCTCGACAGCGGCGAGCTGTTGCTGCTGGGCGGCCCGGAGCGCGGCCGGGACATCGAGTTGGCGGACGCGTTGTACGCCTCGTGCGCCCTGCCGCTCTACTTCCCGGCGCTCGAATCAAACGGCCGGCGACTCGGCGACGGCGGGCTCAGAGCGGTGCTGCCGCTCGGTCCGGCGCGCGAGATCGTAAAGGACGCCGACCTGTTCATCGCTGTCGACGTCGGGCCCGGCTTCGACGAGCGAGGCGGTCCGTCGACCAACGGCGATCAGCCCCACCCCCCCGACGCTCCTGTGCCGGCCCGCATCCCGCGTGTCGTGCGGGCGCACGGCGAAGCGATCCGGATCATGATGGCGGAGCAGACAGAGCGGACGCTCGCCGATTGGCCCAAGGACGGACCGAGGCTCGTGTACGTGCGGGCAGTCGCGGAGCGAGAGGCGACCTTTGCCGTCGAGCGGGTGCAGGAGTACGTGGAGATGGGTTACCAGGCAACCAAGAAGGCCTTAGGATAAGGCCATGCGAGCATCGGAAGTCATGATCGCTGATCCCGTCGTCGCGGCGGCCGGGGCTACGTCTTCTGAGATCGCCGCGCTGATGCGGGTGAAGAACATCTCCGTTGTGCCCGTAGTGGATAACCCCAAAGACCGGCACTACCTGGGCACGATATCAGATCGCGACATCGTCGCCCGTTGTGTCGGTGCAGGCCACGATCCGACTGATTGCTCGGCGGCTGATCACGCGCGTACCGACACTCCCGTCGTGAAGCCCGATACCGAATTGAAGGGCTTCAAAGTCGCGAAGCAGATAGATCCCAGCGATCACCACGTACGCTCGACGATTGTGGTACTGAACGGCGATAAGAAAGTCATCGGGTTCATACCGCACCCCGAAGAAATCCAGGGAATTGAGGTGGGGTAGATGCCCCACAAGCTTTTCACCTTGGCCGAAGCAAATCGCACGCTTCCTCTGGTGAAGCGCGTCGTCTCCGACGTCATGATCGTGTACCCCCAATGGAAGGATCTCGTGGCGCAGTATGAGCTGATCGCCGCCAAGGCGCGCCCCGAATGGGGCGAATCACAGGAACAGGTTGGCCTCAAGGCCCAGATCGATTCGGTCGCGGGGAAGATCAACGAGTTCCTCGGAGAGCTCGAGCAGATCGGCTGCGAGTTCAAGGGCTTTGACCAGGGGCTGGTCGATTTCCACGGCCGTCTGGACGAGCGCGAGATCCTGTGGTGCTGGCAGCTCGGCGAGGATCGCATCACCCACTGGCACGAGTTGGAGGCGGGATTCGCCGGCCGGCAGCCGTTGCCCGAGGTCTTGAGCCGCACGTGAAAGGGCTCTGGCTCTTCCTCCACGTCATGGGATTCGTTGCCTGGCTCGGCGGCGGGCTCGCGGTCATGCTCAGCGGTATCACAGCCAAGCATTTCCCTCCCGAGCAACGGCTGGCGGTCTACCGCATCATGAGCGTCGTGACCCGGAATCTGATCGGTACCGGGGCGGTGCTGGTGGTGGTGAGCGGGTTTCTGCTGTCCGTCCCCTATTTCCAGGGGGCCACGGTCCCAGGCTGGCTGATGGCGATGCAGGGGCTGGGCCTGCTGGGCGCCATCGTGGCCATCGGGATCGTGACTCCCACCGCCGCTCGGCTCGGCAGACTGGAGCTCGACCCCAGGGGAGAACTGCCTGAAGGCTTCAATGGTCTGCGGAAACGACAGGCCATTTTTGCGACAGTTGCAGGCGTTTTTGCCCTGCTCGCCCTGCTCGCCGGGACCGTCTTTAGATAGGAAGTGCCTCGTGGCAGCTGGCGCCGCCGTTTCGAGCTGTGACCATCACCCCCCTTTGCGGGTCGTTGTCGGAGTGCGAGGATTGGTTCTCTTCGACTTCGGCGGGACGCTGGACGCGGACGGCTCCCGGTGGAGCGTTCGCTTTCACGCCGCGTACCGCGCGGTAGGTGGCAAACAGTCGTTCGCCGCTTTCGACCGGGCGTTTCGGGAGTCGGACCGAGCGCTCGAGCGGCTCGCCGGCATAGAGAGGCTGGGATTCCGCGCGATGGTTGACGCTCAAACCGCGTTGCTGTTACCCCGTCTCTCGGATGGCGCCGCGCTTCCGGCGCGAGCCATCGCCGACCAGTTCCACTCCTCGACCTGCGCGGTCGTGCGCCGCAACGAAGAGCTGCTCGCGCGCCTGCATCAATTCTATCACCTCGGCGTCGTTTCCAATTTCACCGGCAATCTCGAGCTGTGTCTCGAGGAGCTTGGCGTGATGCAGTATTTTTCCGTGGTGGCTGATTCGGGACGCGTGGGGATCACCAAGCCGGACCTGCGGCTGTTCCAACACGCACTGAGTCATCCAGGTTTGACCTCGCAACCCGGCTGGATGGTCGGGGATAATTTCGAGTCGGATATCCGGCCCGCCGCCGCGCTGGGCCTGTCCACCGCGTGGCTCGCCCCGGCGAGTGAGAAGTCGCGCGAGTCGGGCATCCCGACCGTGCGGCTAACCACGCTCTCCGACCTCGCTGGAGTGCTCGAATCGTGATGCAGGGACTTATTCTCGCTGGTGGGCGCGGCTCCCGACTCGCCGCCGATGGCGTCGAGGCGCCCAAGCCGCTCGTGGAGGTCGGCGGGCGTCCGCAGATCGTCAATCTGATCGAGACATTCACACTTCTGGGCTGTGAGTCGATCATATGCATGGTCCGCGAGGGCATAACCCTGGACGTGCCACGACCCACGGTGGTGCGGACGTGCCGCACGCCGTCGTCCTTGCACACTCTGGTCGCGGGCCTCGCGATCGTCCCGCCCGGCCCCGTGTTCTGCGCGATGGTCGATACCGTGATGCCTCAGGGTGACTGGCGTCGCCTGTATCGCGGCGTCACTGAGCGTCTCAAGGTCGGCTCACTCGCCGTGCTCGCTGTCACTCCGTTCGTGGACGACGAGCTGCCGCTCTACGTCACGCGCAATGCGGAGGGGCTCGCGACAGGGATCTTTGACACGCCACCTCCCGGTCCTCAGCTCGTCACGGGCGGCGTGTACGGTCTGAGTCCCGAAGCGCGCCGCCTCGCCGCGGTCGCCGTCGCGTCGCTGCACCGCATGCGCGCGTTTCTGCGGCTGCTCGTCGAGCTGCGCGCTCCCGTCGCGACGGTCGAGGTGCCGCGCATCATCGACCTCGATCACAAGCGCGACCTCGAGGCTGCCGAACGCTGGCTCACGGCTCCCGCGGGAGACGACCAGTGAAGCGCCTGGTCGCGCTGTACCGCAATCCGACCTACTCGCCGGCGATGCACCGGCGCAACGACACCGCGATTCTCGACGCGACGGTGGACGAGTTGGAGCACCGGGGCTGGAGCGTGACACGCAGCGCCGAAGGGGAAGTGGCCGCCGGCCGACTCCGCGCCGCCGACCTCTACGTGAACATGTGCCAGGGACCCGCGGCATCGGAGCGCCTGCTCACGCTGGTGCCGCCCGAGGCGCTCGCGATCAATCCGCCGCGCAGCGTCCTCAATTGCCACCGCCACAAGCTCGTGACGCACATGGCCGCCTCAGGGTTGCCGTTCCCGCGCACGCTGATCGTGCCGACGGCCGATCCGCAGGCGCTCATTCCACTCGTGCATCAGTTGAACGGCGACGGCCGGCCGGTCTGGGTAAAGCGTGGCGACGTCCACGCCGAGACCAGCGCCGACGTCGTGGCGACGAAGGAGGCAGGCGTGACGGACGCGATCGCCGCATTCGCGCGGCGCGGCGTGTCACGCGTCGCCCTGCAGGCGCACGTCCCCGGGCCGATCGTGAAGTTCTACGCCCTCGCCGACGGCCGCTTCTTCTCCTGGTACGCCGCCGATCCCAGCACCGTCGACATCTCCGAGGAGAGCCTGAAGGCGCTGGTCTTCGCGGCCGCGCGCGCGGTCGGGTTGGAGGTGTTCGGCGGAGATGTCGCCTTCCCCGCGCCCGATGCGCCCGTGCTGATCGATCTCAACGACTGGCCGTCGTTCGCTCCCGTGCGCGCCGCCGCCGCTGCGGCGATCGCCGCTTACATCGACGAGAAAGCCTCGAACGGAAAACAGGCATGACCGATCTCGATATCCAGTTACAGTCGCAGCGCATCTTCGACCTCGAGGCGCAGTACCTCGCGCCCGGAACGCAGAGCGTCGCGCTCTTCAGCAAGCTGTGCATGGATCGCGGCGAGGGGGCCGTCCTGTGGGACGTGGACGGCAATCGCTACGTCGATCTGCTCGCCGGCGTCGGCGTCGCGAGCCTCGGCTACGCGCATCCGCGCTACGTCGCCGAGCTGTCGCGGCAGCTCGAGCGCGTGCACGTGGGGAGCTTCACGTCCGAGCATCGCGCGGCGCTGGTCAAGCTGATCGCGGAGCTCGCGCCCGGTGACCTGAACCGCACGCAGCTCTACTCGAGCGGGGCGGAGGCGGTGGAAGCCGCGTTGCGCCTGGCCCGGGCGGCGACGGGGCGTCACGAGGTCATGGGATTCTGGGGCGGGTTCCACGGAAAGACGGGCGGCGTGTTGCCGCTCCTGTCGGGAAGCTTCAAGCATGGCCTGGGGCCGCTCGCCCCGGGTATGTACTCCAGCCCGTACGCCTCGTGCGCGCGCTGCGCCTTTGGGAAGTCGTTCCCCTCCTGCCACTGGCATTGCGTCGACTTCCTGCGCTCCAAGATCGCGCTCGAGACCACGAACGACATCGCGGCGATCATCGTCGAGCCGGTGCAGGGCACCGCCGGCAACGTCGTGCCGCCGCCGGGCTATTTGCGCGAGCTGCGCGCGCTGGCCACGGAAATCGGGGCGCTGCTGATCTGCGACGAGATGATCACGGGCTTCGGACGGACCGGGAAGATGTTCGGGGTCGAGCACGACAACGTCGTGCCCGATGTCCTGCTCGTGGGCAAAGGCTTCGGCGGCGGCTTCCCGGTCAGCGGCATCGTGATCCGCGAGCCGATCGCCTTCTCGAAGCCGTGGGCCAATCCGAGCGGGAGCTCGTCGAGCTACGGCGGCAACCCGCTCGCCGCGGCCGCCGCCCACATCACGATCCAGACGATCGTCGATGAAGAGCTGGTCGAGCACAGCCGGCGCCTCGGCGCCCTGATGCTGGCCGAGATGCAGCGCTGGGAGGACGAGATTCCCATCGTCAGCGACGTGCGCGGCCGCGGCCTGATGCTTGGCATGGACCTCGTGGTGCCGGGGACGCGCACGCTCCTCGACAAGAAGATCACGCGCTGGATTTTCGACACGCTGCTCGCGCGCGGCGTGATCGCGATGATCTACAACCCCGAGGTGCGCATCAACCCGCCGCTCGTCATCACCGACGAGCAGGCGATGGAAGCCCTCGCCGCGGTGAAAGCGGTGCTCGAAGAGGCCAGCGCGCGTGTACGCCGGTAAGGGACCCGTCGTCGAGGAGTGGGCCGACCGGCGTTTCTTCCGGCCGGCGGGCTGGCGCATCGCCGCCACACTCGCGCCCACGAGGGTTTCGCCGGATGCGGTGACGCTCGCCAGTCTCGTGATCGGCGTGCTTGCCGGTCACCTGTTCTGGTACAGGAATGCGTGGGTCAACGCGGCCGGCGTGCTGCTGTTCATCGTCTCCGACGTACTCGACAGCGCCGATGGTCAGCTCGCTCGGCTGCGTGGAACCTCGACACGCATGGGCCGGATTCTCGATGGCCTCGCCGACACGGGCCGGTTCGTGAGCCTGTACGGGCATCTGGGCGCGCGCTTGTTTGCCGCTGGATGGGGGTGGCAGGGGCCACTGCTGGCTTTCGCCGCTTTGCTGTCGCACTCCTATCAGGCGGCTGCTGCGGACTTCATTCGTCAGGCGTACCTGTACATCGCGGTTGGCACCGGCAGCGAGCTGGACATCTCGGACCGGGACGCGCCTTCCGAGACCGCCTCGGTGTGGAAGCGCATCTCAACGTGGATCTACGGCGACTACGTTCGGCGCCAGGCGCTGCTGTTTCCGCGGACCACGTCGCTAGTGCGCTCGCTCGCCGGACGGCCAGTGCCCGCGTCGCTGCAACAAGCGTGGGCCGAGCGCCAGCGTTGGGTGGTCCGCAGCTGCGCATGGATTGCGCAAAACATTCGGTTCCTCTTGTTGGCGCTCACCGCTGTCCCGCATTGGCCGGCGGCGTACTGCTGGATCGTCGTGGGGCCGCTCAACGTCATTCTCCTCATCCTCATCGTGGCACACGAACGTGAGCCTCGACTCCACGCGCAGCTTGCCTGACCGGCACGTCTATCGTGGCGTCCTCCTGGGTTTGGGAGGAGTCGCGCGCTCCGGGCACCTTCCGGCGTTTCAGGCCGATCCCAAGGTGGCGTCGCGCCTGCAGATCGTGGCCATCGTGGATGATGCGCCGTCCGCGCCGTCGTCATTCCAGGGTATTCCGCTCTTTTCTAGTCCCGCGCAGCTCGCCGATGTGGGACCCCTCGACTTCGTCGACATCTGCACGCCGACCTCGTCGCATCTGGGTCTGTCGCTCTGGGCGCTGGCGCAGGGCTATCACGTCCTGTGCGAGAAGCCGGTGGCGGTGAACCGCGCCGAGGCAGCGACCCTCGCGGCCGCGGCGCTCGATGCGGGACGGGTGGTGATGCCCTGCCATCAGTATCGGTTCAATCCCGTGTGGCGGCGCATGAAGCAGTGGCTCGACGACGGCGTCATCGGCCGCTGGTATCTCGCGGAGTTCCGGGTGTATCGTCTGGCCGCCGATCCGGGCGCTGGAACCACCACCGTCCCGTGGCGGGGCCGGCAGGCTGATGGAAGGGGCGGCGTGCTGCTCGATCACGGCACGCACCTGGTCTACGAGCTGCTCGACGTCGCGGGACTGCCGGAATCCGTGCGCGCCTGGACGGGACGCCTGCGCCACGACGGCTACGATGTCGAAGACACCGCGCAGCTCCTGTTCTCCTATCCGGATCGCATGGCGACGATGTTTCTCACGTGGGCGGCGCGGCGCCGGGAAACGGAGATCCGCTTCATCGGTGAGCGCGGCAGCATCACCTGGAGCGGCGGCATGCTGACGCTCGAGCGCGACGGCCATATCGAGTCGTTCGATCACACGGTCGATCTCGACAAGGCGTCGTACTCCAAGTGGTTCGCGGGACTGTTTCATGATTTCGCCGCCACCCTCGATTCCGGCGACAGCGCGCGGCCAATGGCCGATATCGCGCAAGTCGCGGCGGTGCTCGAGGCTTCGTACGCCGCGGTCGCATGAGCCGGACGCTGCGACTCGCGCTCTTCCTTCTGGGAGTGGCGGTCTTCGGATATCTGGTGACCCAGATCGGCGTCGGCCAGCTCGTGTCCGACGCGGGACGCACCGGCTTCATGTTCGTGCCCATCGTGCTCCTGTATGCTCTGGTCTACGCGTGCAGCGCGCGCGCCTGGCAGCTCACCATGGGGGGAGGGGAGTCGAACCGGCCGTCGTTTTGGCGCACCTACGCGGTGACGATCTCCGCGGGCGCGCTGAATTTTCTCACCCCAGTCGTTAACGCGGGCGGTGAGCCGTTCCGCGTCGCCGCCCTGGCGCCGTGGCTCGGAACGCGCCGCGCCGCGGGCTCGGTCATCCTGCATCGGATGCTGCATTCGTTCGCCTATGTGCTGGTCTGGTTCACGGCCATCGTGCTCGCGTTTGCGCTGCTGCCGCGCGAGACCCCGAACGCGGTGTTGATCATTCTTGGGGTGGTCGGGCTGCTGCTGTTGTGCATCCTCGCGCTGATCATGTCGGCCCATCGCCGTGGCGTGCTCGAGCGGCTCCTGGACTGGATGGGTCGGGCGCCCCTGCTGCGCCGCCTCGCGGCGCGACTCGAGCCGAAACGAACGATGCTCGTCGAGCTCGATCAGCAGATCACGGAGTTCTATCACCGCCAGCCCCGCCGGTTCGTGCAGGCGATTCTGCTCGAGTATCTGAGCCGCTGCATCTTCATGGTCGAGATCGTCCTCATCGTCGCGAGTCTCGGATACCGGCTCGACTACCTGAGCGCCTTCACGATCGGCGGGCTCGAAGCCCTCGCGGGGAATCTCCTCTTCGTCGTGCCGTTCGAGATCGGCGCGCGCGAGGGTGCCTACTTTGCTCTCTTCAGCCTCTTTGGGATGGATCCGCAGCTTGGCCTGTACACCTCGCTCGTCAGCCGCGTCCGGGACTTCGTATGGATCGGTCTCGGTCTCTTGCTGATGATCCCTGCCGCGGAGAGACAGCCCGTCACATGACGATCGTCACGCATGCGCTGGCGACGACGCTCGGCGTGAGAGTGTTCAAGCTGACGGGCAGCGACGCCGTGCTCGCCTACGTCTTCGGCGTCGGCGTGGACATCGATCACGCGATCAAGGCTCCCTTCTATCTCCGCACGATCGGCCGGAAGCGGCAGCTGGGTTACTACTGGCGAACATCACTCCAGGAGCCGGTCGCGCTGCTGTGGATTCTGCCCCTGTGTCTCTTTCTGGGCACGTGGGTGCCCGCGCTGTTCTTTCTCATCCATCTCGCGATGGACTACAGCGTCGGCTACGAGAAGATGCCGTGGTACCCGTACTCGCCGCTCGTCACACAGGGATTTCTCGTCGGCGTGTCGGACAAAGCGAAGGAAGCCATCCTCATCGTGATTCTGCTATGTACGAATTTGCTCCTGTTCTTGGCACCGCTGTAGACCGCGGCATTCGCCCGGTGCTGCGCTTCGCGCACGTCACGCTCGGGCTTTCGCCCGATCAGGTGACGTGGGCGGCGTTTTGGGTGAGCGCGGCCGCGGCCGCCGTCTTCGCCACCGGTCGCGTCGTTTCGGCCCTGGTGCTCATGGCGATCGGACAGATCCTCGATGCACTCGACGGCGGGATCGCGCGCCAGTTCGGCCTCGTATCCGAGGCGGGCCGCCGGCTCGACACGCGGCTCGATCGTGCCTCCGAGATCGCGATTTTTCTGGGCTGCGCGGTCGGTGGGCTCGTATCGTTTCGGCTGGCGGCGCTCGCGTCGGTCGCGGTGTTGCTGCTCACGACGATCGTGGACCGCTCGAGGCTCGATCCCGGCGTGAAACGCTTCGCGTTGTACTTCGGGATCTGGGTGCCGTACCCGATCATCTTCTCGATCATCTTCGTCGTGAATCTGGCGGCCTACGTCGTCGGCCTGCTCGTCATCGATTGTCGCTTTCAACGCGACATGGATGCGCTCGGCGGCGACCTGAACACCGTCGCCTCGCGCGCCGCCCGCCTCGGGACGCCGTAATGCTCGCGCTGCAGCATCCGTACGTCGTCGTGGCGCCGGCGGAAACGGTACACGTCGAGGTCTGGCCCGGCACCGGAAAGCCTGTCGCCGTGATTCCGGGACTGTTCGGCGCGTCGTTCACGTTTCGCAAGGTGGTGCCGCTGCTGGCCGCTCAAGGGTTTCGCCCCATCGTCATCGAGCCGCTCGGCACCGGCTTCTCGAGCCGCCCGCTCAAGGCCGACTACTCCCTCAGCGCGCAGTCGCACCGCATCGCCGCCGTCCTGGATTCGCTGAGCTCGGGACCGGTACTGGTGCTCGCGCACTCGCTCGGCGCGGCGATCGCGTTTCGGCTGGCGATCGAAAGACCCGACCTGGTGCGCGGTATCGTCTCGCTCGAGGGCGGGCCGACCGAAGAAGCGACGACGCCAACGTTCCGCAGCGCGATGCGCTACCTGCCGTGGGTGAAACTGCTCGGCGGGATCAGCCTCGTGCGGCGCAAGATCCGCGGCATGCTGCTCGATTCGTCGGGCGACCCCTCGTGGGTGACGGAGGGCGTCGTTTTGGGCTACACGCTCGGCGAGGCGCGCAATTTCGACGCGACGCTCAAGACCTTCCTGGCGATGTCGCGCGCACGCGAGCCGGCGAAACTCGCTCCGCGCCTCGGCGACATCGCGTGTCCGGTGACGCTGGTCGTTGGGACCGCGCACCATGACGGCGACGTGCCGCCAGAGGAAGTCGCGCTCATGACTCATTCCATCCAAGCGTTCGAGGTGGACAGTGAGCGGGGCGCCGGGCACTACCTCCAGGAAGAGCGCCCCGCGGCGGTCGTGGCGGCAGTGGAACGGTTGGCCCAGCGGGCGCGATGAGTCCATTGCGTATCGCTCTGGTCGCGGAGGACTACTACCCGCAGCTGGGTGGCGTGCCCGAGCACGTGCACCATCTGGCGCGAGAGCTCGACAGCCTCGGGCATCATACGACGATCGTCACGTCCAACATGAGACGGCAGGGAGTCGGGGAACCGGTGGAGCATTCCGATGTGCGACGCATCGGCACGAGTCTCGTGATTTACGCGAATGGCGGAGTGGCCCGGGTTACCGTCGGCCTGCGCCTGACCGCCAGGTTCGAGGCGCTGTTCCGCAAAGAGCGGTTCGACGTCGTCCATGTGCACGGCGGCCTGAATCCCACGCTGGGACTCGTCGCGCCGCGCGCCGCCTGGCGGGCAGGTATTCCCGTCGTGGCCACGTTTCACACCTGGTTCCCCCGCTCGATCGGTCTGCGTCTCCTGCACGGGCCGTTCCAGCGGATGCTGGATCGCCATGCGGCCACGATTGCGGTCAGTGGTGCCGCGCGCGACGCGATGGCGCGCTATTTCACGGCGCCATGGGAGATCATTCCGAACGGCGTGGACACGACGTTCTTCCGTCCCGGCCTGGGTCGAGCCTCCGCCGGACCGAGGCTGCTGTGGCTCGGACGGATCGAGCCGCGCAATGATCTGGGGACGGTGCTGGCCGCGATGCCGCGCATCCTCGAGCGCCATCCGGCGGCGCATCTCACCGTCGTCGGGGACGGACCGTGGCGCGGGCGCATGGAGCGCGCGGCCCGCCGGCTCGGACCCTGCGTCGAGTTCGCCGGCTACGTCAACGGTGGCCGGCCCGGTCTCTACCGCGGCGCCGACGTCTACCTGTGTCCTACGACGCGCGCGTCGTTTGGCGTGACGCTGCTCGAAGCGATGGCGTGCGGCACGCCGCTCGTCGTCTCCGACATTCCCGCCTTCCGCGATCTCGCCGCCCAGGCGCAAGCTGTATTCGCTCCGCTCGGCGATCCCGACGCGTGGGGAGAAGCGGTCAACGCCCTGATCGACGACACGGAGCGGCGTGCGACGATGGCGCGGGAGGGACGACGCGTCGCCGAGCGGCATGCGTGGCCGCTCGTGGCACAGCGCGTGCTCGCGGTGTACAGGCGCGTGACGGGATGATGGGGTTGGACCTGATCTTCGGGCCGTCAGTCGAGCGGGGTCCCAGAGATCGAAAGATCTATCTCACATTCGACGACGGTCCGAACGAGCGAGCAACGCCGGCGATACTCGAGACCCTCGCCGCTGCGCGCGTACCGGCCGCGTTCTTCATGGTCGGCGATCACGTGCGGAGGTTTCCGAGCGTCGCAAGGGACGTGGCGGGTGCTGGGCACCTGGTCGGTAATCACACGTACAATCACGTCAAACTGCACTTCGCTGGTCCCAAAAAGATTCGAACACAGCTCAGAAAAACGCACGATGCGATCGAATCGGTGATGGGAGTGACTCCACGATCGTTCCGAGCGCCGCACGGATATCGGAGTCCATTTCTCATATCCATAATTGTCGATATGAGCTATACGGTGTTCGGCTGGACGTTTGGCGTGTTCGATACCGCCAAACCCGGCGTGGAGCAGATCCGGCGGCGCGTTCGCAAACGCCTGAGGCCGGGCGCGATTGTGCTATTGCATGATGGCGACGGCTACGATCCTGAAGGGGACAGGATGCAGACCGCGAAGGCGCTACCGGGAATTATCGAGGATGCCCAGGCTGACGGTTACGGATTTGGATCCCTGAGCGAACTGCTCGGCAATCACTCCTGACAGGGCATTCCGGACACTTGGGCTTTCGGGCGGTGCACACCAGCGCGCCCAGCTCCATCAGCGCCTGATTGAATCTCCAGGCGCGTTCCCCGTTTTTCGGCACCAGCTTCTCAGCGAGCTTCCAGACGTCCTTGGATGCGAATGCTCGCTCCAGCACTCTCCGCACGTTCGTATCGACCGTCGCCACGGGTTTTTCATACGCGAAGCACGCCACCGCTCCCGCTGTGTACGGCCCGACACCGGGGAGTGTCCGTAATGCCTCGGGCTTTTCGGGTAGCGTGCCGTCGTGCAGACGTGTAACCTCCCGTGCCAGCCTGTGCAGATTGCGAGCACGCGCGTAGTAGCCCAGGCCATCCCATGCCTCCCTGACCGCTTTGGGTTGCGAGCGCGCGAGCGAGCCGATCGTGGGAAATCGCTTCAGAAACCGAGGATAGAATTCCAAAACACGGCTCACCTGCGTCTGCTGCAGCATGAACTCCGAAACGAGGATGGCATAGGGATTGCGCGTCTCGCGCCACGGAAGGACGCGTGCGTTGCGCTTGTACCAGGCTAACAGCTTGCGCGTGAAGCTCATAGCCACACAAGATACAGGCCCATGAGAGCATTCACTGCCGCCCTCGACCTGCGGCGATACGTCGGGCGGTGGTCCCTTCGGAGCGCCAGCCACGCGGGGCGCTTCTTTTTTATGCTCATGGACCTGGTACGCGGCATCCTGGAATGGCGCGTCTGGGTTTCCCGCACCGCTCAGCAGACCATCTCGGTGGGCTACGGCAGCCTCTTTATCGTGCTGCTGGTAGCGGGCTTCGCCGGGGCCGTGACCAGCCTCCAGGCGGGCTACCAGTTTACCGGCCAGCTGCCGCTGTATGTGGCGGGGGGAATCATCTCAGAATCGATGATTCTCGAGCTGGGCCCCGTTTTAACGGGGCTCATCCTCGCCGGCCGGATCGGCGCCCGATACGCTGCCGAGCTGGGCAGCATGCGGGTGACCGAGCAGATCGATGCGCTCGAGAGCCTCGGCCGGTCGCCGGTGACCCATCTGCTGCTGCCGCGGATCCTCGCTGGGTTGTTCGCGATCCCGGTCCTCGTGATGCTGGCGAACGCCTTCGGCAT
>Ga0137418_10003250_pt1 | contig 14938 bp, 8 predicted proteins | sample CZODoug3_1_2_16f_FD_122242 | JGI IMG/M metagenome (GOLD analysis project Ga0137418, IMG submission 122242) | Vadose zone soil fungal communities from Angelo Coast Range Reserve, California, USA - CZODoug3_1_2_16fungal (Hybrid Assembly) | ecosystem: Environmental > Terrestrial > Soil > Vadose... | reverse complement strand
CTGTATGCTGCGTCGGCGCGATCGACTTCCCCAAGCGGTTCCAAGTTGAGCGCCAAATAATCCCACGCAGAGGCGTAGCCGGGATCGAGGTCAACTACCTTTTGGAAATGCTTTACCGCTTCGCCGGGACGCTTCGTGCGATCGTAAAGTACTCCAAGTTGAAACTGCGATTCAGCGTTGTCGGGATCGAGTTCGCACGACTTGATCAGCAGCTCCTCACCTTGCTTGGGTTGACCCTTCACTATCAGGATCTGTCCTCGCACGGCAAGCGCCGCGGGATTTTTCACATCTTGCGAAACCGCCGCACCGGAGAGTTCGTCGGCTTGTTGATATTGACCCTGACCGATCAGAAAGCGTGCAAAGTAGGCCAAGCCTGCAGGATCGTTGGGCACCTTCTCAAGATATCCTGAGAACAAGTCACGCGCCTCCGCGGCGCCCTGCGAAGCTTTGATTCTTGCCTCGGCCAGCAGGATCGAAGAGCAGTCGGGATGCTCCGCCTTGAGCAGCGTTAGCCGATCCTCTGCAACCGAGAATTGGTTGCGATTCAGGTTTGTCGAGAGAGACTTAAGTTGAATCTCTGCTCCGGCACAAGCGTCGGCATTCGAGTCGGTCGAGACCTCACTGGTGGTTGCTATGCATCGGACAGCCATGCCCAAGCAAAGAACGGAGCCATAGAGGGCCCTCACAATGCTCCCTCCGTCACCTTGAGAATCTGGTCCGCTTTCACATTGTGCAGAGTCTGAACTGTTCCGCTCGGCCAGCGAAGTGTGATTTCCTTTACCAATGTGTCACCGCCGAGCCCAAAATGAACGCGCTTGTCCGAAGAGCTCGCATAGCTTCCAGCGGTCGTCACCTGGTTGAATTGCACTGAGCCGGACTGAGAGGTGAGCTTGATCTGTGTTCCAATGCCGTCACGGTTGCTCTTTGTACCGATAGTCTGAATCAGGAGCCAATGGTTGCCGTTCGCCGTCGTATTGTAGAGCAACTCCGCGTGCCCTGCGATTACGGAGACAACGATGTCAACCTTGCCGTCATTATTCAAGTCCCCAAACGCTGCTCCACGATGTGCTGCGCGCAGACTGAGGCCAGGGCCTGCGTGTGCACTTACGTCTTGAAAGGTGTTGTCTTTCATGTTCTCGAAGATGGCGTTGGTCTGCAGATAATGCTGCTGAGGATCAATATCGGCATTTTCACTGACATGGGAGTTGGCGCTGAAGAGGTCTTTGTAGCCGTCATTGTTAAGGTCGACGATTCCAGCTCCCCAGCCGCTCATCTTGTATGTCGAGAAACCAATATTGGCGGGATAAGTTTCCATGCTGAAGAGATCGTTTCCCTCGTTTCGATACAAAGGGAAGGTTTCGCCACCCAACGCTGTAATAAATATTCCGGGCCTTCCATCGTTTCGATAGTCTCGAAAATCGACACCCATGCTTGAAACAGGAATACCATCTTCCGTATAGGCCACGCCGGCTTCTACACCGACCTCATCGAACCCTTTACCCCGGCGATTCTTGAACAGAAAGTTTCTTTGGTTGTCGTTGGCTACGAAAATGTCCATCCATCCGTCTGCGTCGTAGTCAGCCACGGCGACGCCCATTCCCTTCCCAATTTGATCGGCGATGCCAGTAGACTTGGAAACATCGGTGAATGTTCCGTCGCCGTTGTTGTGATACAGAATGTTCGGCTCACCGGGGTAGAGAGATGGAGGGCATGATAGGCGTTTCCCCGGCAAACCACAGACCTTTGACGTCTCCGGTGACCAGTCAAGATAGTTCGTCACGAACAGATCGAGACGACCATCATTGTCGTAATCAATCCACGCTGCCGAGACGGAGAGTAGTTTCTTGCCTGCGGAGTTAACACCGGATACGCCGGCCTTTTCGGTGACATCGGTAAATGTTCCGTCGTGATTGTTGCGGTACAAAATATTATGATTAATTCCAGTGACGTAAAGATCTGTCCAACCATCATTGTCAAAATCCGCTGCAGCAACGCCGATGCTGTAGCCTGTCCCGCTCAAGCCCGCTTTCTCGGTAACATCGGTAAATGTTCCGTCATGATTGTTGTGATACAAGCGGTTGTAAAAGCCAGGAACTTCTTTCGACAGAGAAGGTATCCGCGCGCCATTTGTGAAGAAGATGTCGAGAAAGCCGTCGTTGTCGTAATCCAGCAATGCGACTCCGCCAGGAATGCTGTCGATGATCGGCTTGTCAACGGTGGTTCCGTTGTTCAAAACAAAATCTACACCGGATTGCGGCTGGCGATTTTCGAAGCTGATTCCAGCCGCGTTCTGGGTCGGAGGTTGCGTGCGCATCTCCCGCGCTACTAAGGCGATAAGCAACCCTGCAGTTAAGGACACTAGGCGGTGATGCGAGGTGGGATGGTTCATTCTGACGCGATGTTGGTTCAAGTGGATGTCATCTTTAACCCACGCGTTGAACCTTCAATCTACGAGCGCCTAAACATGAAGATCTCTTGATCAAACAGGGTGCATGCCCATTCAAGGGGCATGCTCATTCGCTCGTGATCGTAGTCGCGCACCATGCGATTTGTCAATCATCTACAATGATTACATATCCTAACAACGATCACGTATTATGATATTGTAAATGGTACAGTGATGCCGAGATCTGCACAGTTCCCGATCTAGCGATCAGGGCCGCAATCATCGGAAAACGAATTTCGGGGAGATGAGTTCGATGAGGTGTTTCGATCATGCGTCAAGATCGTACGATCACACTGAGATATAGTAAACGAGAGGCCGAAGAATCCGGCTTGTTGCGCTCAACTATATGGCTCCCAAGACCGATAATCTCGTCGCACGTCAGGAATACATTCTTCGTCGCCTGCAGGAGACGGGCGGTATCGAAGTCGACGAACTTTGCAACACGCTCGGCGCATCGATAGCAACCATCCGGAGAGATCTCGAGGACCTTGAAAGCCGGTCGCTTTTGAGGCGAACGCGAGGCGGAGCTGTCCCGATCGGGCCATTATTCTACGAACCGTTTCGACATGATAGTTCTTTCCAGGACAAAGTAAACAGCTTCGCTGAAGAAAAGCGTCGGATTGCGGTTGCAGCAGCTGCTCTCGTCAGCACGGGACAGACTGTTGCCTTAACTGGAGGTACCACGACGACCGAAGTCGTGCGGTGCCTGAGAATTCTTACTGGCATCTCGATCATTACAAATACAGTGAACGTGGCAATGGAGTTGAGCAACAGGAGAGATATCGAGGTGATCGTGACGGGAGGGCACCTCCGTGGAAGTTGGTTCACTCTCATAGGCCCGCTAGCAAATGCCGCAGCCGAGGCGCTCTTCTCCGACATCATGTTCATCGGTGTCGACGGCATCGATGCAAAACAAGGCCTCACTTGCACGAATCCCTCTGAAGCCGAAGTCCTGCGCAAACTTGTGCAACACGCCAAAATGAAGGTTGTGGTAGCTGATCACAGCAAACTCGGTTTTGTCAGCAAGTATCTCCTCTGCCCAACAAAAGGCATAGACAAATTGATTACAGACGTTGGGGCATCCGCTTCAGCGATTGTGCCGTTCAAAAAACTCGGCATTGAGATCACCCTGGTCTAGGTTCAATCCACATATTTGATCGAGAGACGTCTCATCGATTTGCGTATGCCAAAAGAGCCGTCGCGCGGAAGCGACCACGAAAATCAATCGCACGATTTCAAGGTGGAATGGCGCTCTGACCATGGTGGGCGACGATATCGAGATTGTGCTTGATGGGGAGATGGGGAGGTTATACAGTCTTTTGGGTGCGGCAGCGATGCGCGCACTGGGACAAACCGCAAACTAGTAGCAGCCAGGCCAGCCTCCACCAGAACGCGGCCTCCGTTTGGAGTGATGGGAGCGATTCAAGATCGCTTTGTCGCAAGTCGCTGGGAAGCGCCTGACCTTCGCCCCGAGATGGCCCGTTAGACCACGCTTGAGTCAACTCCAAATATTCTCAATTCCTTACGTGTGAACTTTGCCGTCGACATACCCCTCTTTAAACGGTGCCCTCACCTGAACTCTCATTCGCCCAAAAATTTAGCTTTCGATCATGATTTATGATTGACAAACTGTGTTTCGCTCGCATATGCTGCTCCGCCAAGGATGTATGGGGGCATCGCATCACCCCGCAGCGCGATGGGTGCGGCAACTAATTACGCAAGCCCGGATCAAGAAGACTTTTCGGAGGACAAGCTATGTACAAAGCTTCTCGCAGCGCCAAGGTGCGTTTTATGAAGTCTTCAGTTGAGTGGTGGAAGACCTGCAAAGTATTTGGCTTATGGCAAGCGTGTCTTCTGAGTGGAATCCTATTGCTATCCGGCGCGGGCTTTGCACAGCTATCGACGGCCTCGCTGAGCGGAGCTGTCCGAGATTCCAGCGGCGCGGTGGTTCCCAAGGTCAAAGTCGTGCTGAAAAATGTGGCTACTGCTGTTGAGCACACAACCACAACCAATGGTGCGGGGGCTTATCTCTTCCTCGATATTACCCCGGGTAGATATGTAGTTTCCGCATCGGCTCCAGGCTTCGCCGAGCAGCGGGTTCCTGAGTTAACACTTGCGGTCGGACAGGCCGCGACGATTGATTTTGCTCTGGGGATTGGTTCACAAATCACCGAAGTGACGGTGCAGGGCGTCATACCGCAACTGGAGACGTCAAGTGCCAATCTCGGCATCGTTGTCGAAACGAAACAGGTGAACGATCTCCCGCTCAACGGGCGCGACTTTACCCATCTTCTTACCTTAACCCCGGGTGTATCTCCGGTAAATAATGGACAGGGCGGTCCCTCAGGAGGCCAATATGCAACGCCAGAGCCAATTAATCAGGCATCCGTGATTCCCTCCGTCAATGGGCAGGGTAACCGAAGCAATTACTTCTTCACGGATGGTCTGAGTAATTTTGGTGCCTTTCACAGTGTGTATGCGGTTCCACCCATCATCGATGAAATTCAGGAATTCAAAGTCGTGTCTCACACAGACAGCGCGGAATACGGGTCGGTAACCGGTGGAGTCGTCAACGCAGTCACAAAGTCGGGAACAAACCAACTTCACGGCTCAGTGTTCGAGTATGCCCGCAATGGAATCTTCGATGCTCAGCAACCTTTCACTGCGTCCCGTCCGTCTTTTAGGCAAAACGAATTTGGCGGAGTTGTCGGGGGGCCGGTTTTGATCCCGAAACTATACAACGGCAAGAATAAGACATTCTTCTTCGGGGCATACCAGGGATTCCGTTATTCACTGACCCAGGCTAAACTAATAAAAGTTCCCACTGCCGCGGAGCTTGCCGGGGATGAAAGTTCCTGGCCGACACAGATATACAACCCGTTCTCTACTCGACCGGATCCAGCCAACCCTGGCCAGTTCATTCGTGACCCATACCCGGGGAATCAGATTACTCCAGATCCCAACATGGTAGCCTGGGCGAAGTTCATCTACCCTGCCGCCGGGCCTTTACTTGATGCAAGCGGAGATAATGCGACTGACTCAACTCCCACCACTCAGCACATCAACCAATTCACTGCCCGGATTGACCAAAACATTGGCCAGAATGACTCAGCATGGTTTCGCTATAGCTACGACAGCAGCGTAGTAAGTTCTTCCCTTGGTGTTCCCGGAATACCCAACGTCGTCACTGTTCCCAACAGGAACTATGGCGGCAGCTACGTACATGTCTTCAGTCCGAGTCTCATTCTTCAGGCTGCATTTGGCCGAACTGAAGTGGGAGACAACGCGGCAGCTGCCTTTACAAAGGGGTCGGCGGACATCATCAACCAGATTGGATTCTCGCCGGCATTTGTCGGCAATTTCAAGGCAGCACCGGGAAGGAACTTTCTTCCTGGAACCGGTATCGCCGGTGGATATCCCAGCGTAGGCGAAGTCTACGCGCTGCACCCCAAAGTTCCGGTTGCCAACCAATACAGTGGCGTTTTGACGAAGACCTTCGGAAACCACGAGATTCACATAGGTGGAGGGTTCATCACCAATAAATTTTTCAGTCCGATCACGACCGATAACCTCCAATTCGGCGCTCAGGCAACCGCGAACACAAATCCTCAAGACACGGTCAATACCGGCGACCCGCTTGCCTCCTTCCTTCTCAACGTTCCCATGGGAGCAGACCGGCGCAACGTCGTTACGGAAACCCGTTTTGGCGGTGTAATGAGCGAATTTGTGCAGGATTCTTGGAGGGCAACAAGGAAATTGACGATCAATGCGGGACTTCGCTACGACGTCACATTTTATCCACCCATGGGTACCGACAAGCAAATTGGTGTAAATGGTGGGCCGGAGACAGGTGACGTTGATTTGAACAACGGCACCTATATCATTCAGAAGCTTCCTCCGCTCTGTAGTGATCGCGGCTTTGCGCCTTGCCTTCCCGGAACCGGTGCGCTTCCGGAGCACGTCGTCGTGTCTCCGAACGGTAAGATACTTCACACCAACTGGGCGAATATCGGCCCGCACCTCGGTTTTGCCTATAAGGCGCAGGAAAGCTTAGTTGTTCGTGGAGGCTTCGGCATCGTTTATGACAATTGGGCGGGTGTATTGCAGACAGCACAAAATATAAGCGGACTATGGCCTGACATTGGTCAACAGGAAGCCGCCGGCTTGAACGCACCGACATCGAGCTCACCAACGCCGACGGTTACAGCTCAGAATCCATTTGCAATCGCCGCGAATAATAACTTCTTTCCGGCGCCTACGCCATTTGGCCAGGTTGGCTTTGAATACGATCCGAATCTGAAAGATCCCTATGTGGAGCAATGGAACTTTGGCGTGCAGAAACTTATTAACCCGTCAACTACGCTGACGGTAAATTATGTTGGCTCGAGCATGCATCGACTTGATGTTGGCGGCATTTACAATGGCGCGCTTACGCCGGGACCTGGAGACCCGCAGTCGCGCGCTAAGTTTCCCTACATTGCACCGACGTTTTACGATCGCAGCGTGGGCAGTGGTAATTACAACGGGCTGCAGGCTTCGCTGAATAGGAGGTACACCAACGGTTTCTCATACGGAGTGTCCTACACCTTTTCAAAGGCCATTGATGTCGGAGGCGACGGGTTTTACGGTGTCGAAGGCGGCGTTCCGCAGGATGCCTATAATCCGGCTCGCTTTGATCGGTCTGTGTCAGGACTTGATTTGACGCACATTCTATCTGTGAACACCCTTTACACAATTCCTGTTGGAAGGGGAAAGAGATTTTCCACTGGACACACTGCGCTCGATTACATCTTGGGGGGCTGGCAGATTAACAACCTTTTCCAGGCCCATTCGGGCACTGCTTTTACTCCCCTTAGCACTAGCGATATTGCGAATACTGGGCAAGCAGGGTGGACTGGTTACGAACATTTGAATAAAGTGGGGAATCCCGGGCTTTCGAAAAGGACAGCAGCGGAGTGGTTCAATACCGCCGCGTATGCCACGCCAGCGCTTTACACCTTCGGCAACGCAGGACGCAATTCCCTCCGGGGCCCATCCTTTTGGAACTTGGATACGTCGCTCTTTCGCCTGTTCCCGGTGGGGGAAGGGCGGCAATTCGAGTTTCGAGCCGAGGCATTCAATGTGCTCAACCACGTAAACCTAGGTCAGCCCGCCAACGACATCAACAGCGGACCAGCCTTCGGTACGATCAACAGCACTGCAAATGCAGCACGACAACTTCAGCTTGCAGTGAAGTTTATCTTCTAAACTGTCAGGTGCGGAGCCAAACCAGGCTGGTGTGACTGGAATGGATTTGCGCGGAGTAAGAAAGTTCCAGTAAATGGCTGCGTTGTTGTTTGGTTGCATGTAGAACGGCCGCTTCCGAGGCCGTTCTACACAGAGACGCGTTCGGATGGGCGGTTCAGCGTTCCGCGGACTGAATACGTATGCGCCAGTACAAACTAGGCCACGATGTACTTCGCGAGCGCGGTTCGGGAGTAAAAGTATGCCGCAGCGGATCTTGCTTTATGGCGTGGTCGACGGAACACAGGAGGGAAGTTTCAGGCTGGAGATGTACGAACCAAGGCGGCGCGTGTTTTGTGTTAGGGGCAGTACGGCGGCCAAATGCTGTTCTCAAGCCGAGTAACCGGCAACAACGCGCTGCAAGGTGAGGGTTCCCCCATCGTTCTTCAAGCAACACGGCGAGCAGGCAAGAACGATCGCTCTCGCGTTCTTGCACTGACGGTTGTATGCTGCGCTTTTAACTTGGGCTCGATCTTTGCAGCCGCCCAACAGGGGGCTCCGCCTTCAAGCGAACTCCTCGATCAAGGCCGAAAGCTGCTTGAGGCAGGAAAGCTCGCCGAAGCCGAATTGGTCTTGGATCGCGCTGAGAAACTCGCTCCATCTGATTCGGTGATCCTGAGTCTGGATGCCAAGGTCAAAGGCCGGCTGGGCGAGTATGCCAGTGCCGTAGCTCTTCTCAAGCGCGTGATTGGGCTGATTCCGCAGTCCGCCCAGGCGCACGTCGATCTTGCAATCGCTCTCGCTGACTCTGGCGACCTTAACAGCGCCCTGGCGGAAACGGCAACCGCAATTTCTATTGATCCCGCTCTGGCGATCGCGCATTTGAATCGGGCGCGCATTCTCAGTGACATGAATCGGGATGGGGAGGCTCGCGACGAATTCGCTCTTGCGGCCCGGCTCGCTCCGGGCAATCCAGACTGCTATTTCTACTGGTCGTTTGGCGAGCGGGCGCAGGGAAACTTCACTAAAGAAACCGAATTGCTGCGGAAAGTTGTGAAGCTGCAGCCCGGCAACGTCAAGGCTCATATCAAGCTCGCCGACAGTCTGCTGGATCAGAATCGCACCGCCGAAGCTGTAGCCGAGCTTCGAATCGCCCTGGCGATCGATCCCGATTCAGCGCAAGCCATCTATAAGCTTTCGCGCGCTCTTCGCACCACGGATCCCGACGAATCAAAGAGGCTGCGGGCCCAGTTCGACCGGCTCAAGGCGCAGAATTCTGTCCTCGATCAGGCCAAGGCGCTCGCTAACGAAGCTTTCCACGCATTTACGGTGCAGGACTGGCGCGAGGCAGTCCGCCTTTTTAGTGAAGCGGTTGAAACCTGCGGAGATTGCGAGATAGAGAGCACGCTGCACCGTGATCTAGGTCTGACTCTCTGCCGGGACGGTCAGATCGAACGGGGTGCCGACGAACTACGCAAAGCGCTCGCGCTTAACCCCGAAGATCGGGACGCCGCGAAAGCCTTGGAAATGATTCGGGCGCGATGAACAAGACGAGCGACCGAAGACAGCTGCCAAGGGTGTTCCCTACGGCGCATCTACTTCAGGTGCAAACCGCTTCATGCCGCCAATGAAACCGGAGCCTTGGAGCGGAATTCGCAACGCACTGCAGTATGGTCGGGTGTGTCCAAGCCAGGATTCCGCTCACTTCGACACCGATGGGAAGAATCTCGCGAATACGGACGACGACGTGCACTGACGGAAATGGAAGACTTGACGAATGTCGCGTAAATCAAATTACGACAAATATCCGTGCACCCAGGTGAGTACCAGCGCGGCTTATTGCTGGGTGGGATGGCGGAACATCATTGATCGATTGAAGCCTTCTTCGGCAGAGAGCCGATGCACTCTGGCTGTTGAATGCTACCCCGGTACTTTTGAAGGATCGATCAAAGACGCGCTGGTCGAAGGTTTGCGTCCTACTGAAGTTGTTTATACCCCGGACTTGCTGAAAGCGCCGAACTGTGTGGACAAGATGTTGGCCCCGGTTCTGGGCGATGACCCAGTCTTCGGACACATGAACAACATTGGTCTCGAAGCATTTTTCGAGGAGGCAAAACTCGGTAGGGCACGGCAGAAAGTCGCAAGCTGGCAGCAAGGATTACTGCTCGTGGTCGGTGTCGGCGCGTCGATCGTTTCGCCTCAGCCGGACGTCCTTATCTATGCCGACTTGGCACGCTGGGAGATACAAGGCCGGCAGCGCCGAAATGAGATCTCAAACTTGGGCACAGACAATATCGAGGAAAGTCCGAGTCTGAAATATAAAAGGGCCTTCTTTGTTGACTGGCGGGCCGGCGATCGCCTCAAAAGGGAACTCTTGCCGAAAGCCCACTTCTTCCTAGACACAAACCGTTCCACGCCAAAGCTCGTGGCTGGCGATTGCGCGCGAGCGGGCATCAAGACAGTCGCGAGTCGGCCCTTCCGCGTGGTGCCTTACTTCGACCCCGGCCCGTGGGGCGGGCATTGGATGGAAGAGGTATGCAACCTGCCGAAGGACGCGCCGAATCATGCTTGGTGTTTCGATTGCGTTCCCGAAGAAAACAGCTTGCTTCTTGGGTTTGGCGATCTGCAAATTGAGTTGCCTGCGATTGACCTGATCTTTCTTCATCCCCGTGAATTACTCGGAGAGCATATTTACAGCCGATTTGGCGCGGAATTTCCGATCCGTTTTGATTTCCTCGACACGATGGGCGGCGGAAACCTTTCCCTGCAGGTCCATCCGCGTACAGAATACATTCGCAAGCAGTTCGGAATGGATTACACGCAAGATGAAAGTTACTACTTGTTAGACGCTGACGAGGATGGGTCCGTTTATCTCGGCCTGAAGAAGGGAATCGATCGAGAGGCTATGGCCGGCGAACTGCGGCTCGCACACGACGGTGGGCCGCCGTTTTGTGCAGAAACTTACGTGAACAAGTTTCCTGCTAAGAAGCACGATCACTTTTTAATTCCAGCTGGAACGATTCACTGTTCGGGAAGAAACAGCATGGTGCTCGAAATCAGCGCGACTCCGTATATCTTCACGTTCAAGCTTTGGGATTGGGGGCGGCTCGGCCTCAATGGCTTGCCGCGGCCGATTCATCTTAATCATGGAATCGCAAACATCGACTGGGACCGGCAAACGGACTGGGTGCAGCGGAACCTGATCAACCGAGTTGAGTTTTTGAGTAAAGGCGCAGGTTGGACCGAGGAGCGGACGGGGCTGCACGAACTGGAATTTATTGAGACACGCCGGAATTGGTTTACAAGTAAGACGCCGCTCGACACACAAGGCACGGTAAATGTCCTGAATCTTGTGGAGGGCAGTGAAGCAATCGTAGAGAGTCCGAACGGCGCTTTTGATCCATTTGTAGTTCACTACGCAGAAACCTTCATCGTGCCTGCGGCGGTGGCCGCGTACACGATTCGTCCCGGCAGAGAATCCGAGGGATCTAAGTGCGGAACGATCAAAGCCTTCGTACGATCGGGACAGACGTGATCTCTTAAGTGCGACTCCACAATCGTCGGAACACAGTTCAGCGCAATGTTAAGTACAAGGTCTGCAGGAGGAAGTATGCACGTACCGGCCGCAACTGAGAAAGCTGATGTCGGGCAAGCAAAGGCGCAGTCGCTCAGCTACGTCGTACTCATGGCTGCGACCACTGCCATTTCAGGATTTCTCTTTGGCTTCGACACCGCCGTTATCAACGGAGTCCTGCTTCTCCTTCGCCTCCAATTTGTGCTCTCGAACCTGCAAACTGAAATCGCGGCAAGTTCGCTCCTGCTGGGCTGTCTGCTCGGCGCTGCCGGCGCAAGTATGATCGGCGACCGCTACGGGCGTCGGAAATCGCTGATTGCTTCGGCTCTGTTATTTGCGCTTTCTTCCGTTGGTGCGGCGCTAGCGAACACAGTCACGCTCTTTTCTGTGGCTCGCTTGTTGGGAGGTCTCGCGATCGGTCTCGCCTCCGTGCTCACGCCGGTGTATATTGCCGAGATTTCGCCTTCAAGAAATCGCGGAACGCTCGTCTCGCTGAATCAATTGGCGATAGTCGTTGGCATCCTTTCAGCGTATCTGGTCAATTGGCAGATCGCTCGCCTTGGAGCGAGCAGCTGGCGGTGGATGTTGGCTGTCGCAGCGATTCCATCACTCGCGTTTCTGTTTGGACTGCTTGTGATTCCTGAGAGCCCGCGCTGGCTGGTCACCAGAGGCCGCCACGATGAAGGTGAACGCGTTCTGTCCCGACTCTTCGGCGAGCAGGCTGCAAAGGAACAGGTTGAGGCTGTCGCACAAGCAGCGGCCGGCGAGGAGGGTTCATGGCATGAGGTGTTTTCGCCGAAGATGCGCAAGCGTCTTGCAGTCGGAATGCTGCTTGCGCTTTTTTCGCAGATTACCGGAATCAACACCGTGCTTTACTACGGCTCAATCATCATTAGCGAGCACTTCCCCGGACAGTCGACGAGCATGGCACTGATCGCAAACGTGATTATCGGAACCGTCAATTTCTTGCTGACCATTGTCGCCATGGTCTTTCTCGACCGCTGGGGCAGACGCGCGATTTTGATGATCGCGAGCGGCGGGATGGGAATCGCGCTCACATTTCTGGTGATCGGCTTGAATGTTCCGGGAATCTCGCCCTTACTGATGCTGGCCTGCATCCTGCTTTATGTCGCTTTTTTTGCTCTCGGCATGGGCCCCGGCCCTTGGCTGATCATCTCCGAGATCTTCCCCACAAAGGTACGAGGTCGTGCCGCCTCGATCGCGACGTCGACTCTCTGGTCGGGCACACTTCTGGTCACACTAACATTTCTCAGCTTGGTGAGGGTTCTGAACCTCTGGGGAACATTTGCGATCTACGGCGTGCTTTCCTTTGTTTGTTTTATCTTCGTTTGGAAGATGGTTCCTGAAACGAAAGGTCGCACACTCGAGCAGATTCAACAGACGTGGAGCAAGTAGAACTGGATTCTTTTCAAACTGGGAATACTTCGAGGAGTCATCTTCACGTGAAAGCCTTAGCCATTGATTGTGGGGGAACACACGCAACGTGCGGTTTGGTCGAAGACCGTGTCCTTCTTGCGCATGAGACGATTGATACAGATTGTGCGAAGAGCCTTCACGCAGTGCTGCCGCGGATTCGTGATGCGTGCCGCGGACTCATGCAAGGGAGAGGACTTTCACTCGGTGACATTGCGGGCATAGCAATCGGATTTGCCGCACTTGTTGATTCCCGCGTGAACCGAGTCCTCTCAACCGACGGCAAGTATGAGGACGTCAAAGACATCGATCTTGCGAAATGGATCCACGAAAATGTTGGCTTGCCAGCACGAATCGAGAACGATGCGCGCATGGCCCTGTTGGGAGAATCCTACGCTGGCGCGGCGCGTGGCTTTACTGATGTCGTAATGATGACGTTAGGCACCGGCATTGGCGGGGTGGCAATGATCGAGGGGAAGTTGCTTCACGGTAAGCATGCCCAAGCAGGTTGTTTGGGCGGGCACATTCCGGCAGTATTCAATGGACGGCCATGCGCTTGTGGGGCGGTCGGCTGCGCAGAAGCTGAAGCGAGTGGCTGGTCACTTCCCTTGATCGTAAGGGATTGGCCCGGAGCTGCAGACAGCGTTTTGTCGAGATATTCAAACGTCGGGTTCAAAGAGCTTTTTGAAGAAGCTGCAAGTGGCGACAAGGTGGCCGTTGCGATACGCGACCGCTGTTTGAACATCTGGGCGGCCACTGCCGTTGGGCTGGTTCATGCGTACGATCCGGAGATGATTGTGATCGGCGGCGGTGTAATGAAGAGCGCAGACGTTATCATTCCTTACCTCGAATCCTATGTGCACAAGTATGCGTGGACACCCTGGGGCAAGGTTCAAGTCTGCGCCGCCGAACTGGGGAACAATGCCGTGCTTATGGGAGCAGTTCCGCTTCTGTCACAAGACATCGCAGCCAATGATTTGCGCACCTGGCCATCAGCCGCCTCGTAGACCGTTAGAGCTGATGCCTTTTCAATTCGTTAAGCCGAGGAAAGCGTCCGGCTTGATACTCAGCAAACAGTCTGGCAATGTCCTGCTTCAGTCTGGAGCAGCCGCCCGCGCCGCGGAAACAGGAACCCGTGCGACACTACGCGTTAAGTGCGAAGTGCCGAGCAATACACACGCCTTGAAATGGCGTCGGTCAAATGAAAGGTTAATTTTTATGACTTTCACAAAAGCAATTTTGGCGCTGGCTTGTCTCATGCCCGGCACGCTGGTAGCACAGGCGGCCAAGGTGACACCACTCTTTTCGAAGGACCTGACAAACCTTCCTGGTAAAGAAGGTCTGATGGTCACCGTGGAATATCCACCGGACAGTTCGGACCAAATCCATCGCCACAGAGCTGTCGTGGTGGCGTCGATTAAAACAATGCTCTTTACGCCCTCTGAATCCCATGCCGACGCTTTCGGCGAACATCGGCGCTAGTCACAGAATGGTCACGATAAATTGGCCATCTTGACGAGTTAAGTCATTGATTGAAAACGCGGTTAGGCTTAAAGAGCGCAGCCCTGAAAAGGCTGGCGTCGGGGGTTCAACTCCCTCCCTGGCCACCAATCTACAATGAAATCAGTTTGTTGTCTCGCATTGTTAATCTGTCACATTGAATTAGAATTTCAGAAATCGACGGCCGTCAATCTTCGTAATCCTTTGCGTTCATTGTGGTTATCGATTGGCAGAGCGCAGCCCATAGGGGCTTGGCGTCAACGAAAATGCAGGTGCGGCAAGTCTCTTTATTCAAGCCTCTTTATTATTGTTATTTGGAATTGTGGAGTGTTCTTGTCGCTGGAATGGCTTGCAGGTATGCGAGGCGAGATTTCTGCTCCACACTCGACAGAATGCTCTCGAGTTCCAACCGGTTCTCACCGTTGCAAGGCGATTACCGAAAGTAAAGGTTAGTTGAAGCTTCCTCCGCCTTGCCGGAGAGACGTTGACTGTGTAGTGTGGCGAGGTGACCGCGACGCCTCCCGCACTCCTTCGGGGAAGGGCCAAAGAGGCCTTGTCGCGGTCTACCTCACAAAGGGCAAGCGGGTCTTCTGCAGGGAGATTGGAGATGCATGGTCTTCTCTTTGGCGGAAGTGGCACGGGTGTTTGGTTGAACACCCGTACCACGCCTTGGGCCGCGGCTGCATTAAAAGCGGAAGACGATGCCGGCTGACGGTTGCGCAATATGCGTCCAGCTGTCGGTATTCAAGCCCGCGAGATTG
>Ga0137418_10003247_pt1 | contig 14943 bp, 14 predicted proteins | sample CZODoug3_1_2_16f_FD_122242 | JGI IMG/M metagenome (GOLD analysis project Ga0137418, IMG submission 122242) | Vadose zone soil fungal communities from Angelo Coast Range Reserve, California, USA - CZODoug3_1_2_16fungal (Hybrid Assembly) | ecosystem: Environmental > Terrestrial > Soil > Vadose... | reverse complement strand
AACGACTTCAGTGCAGAGCGGAGTGGTAAGTGATCCGGGAAACCGGTAAAAGCTGCGGTCGGCAGGCAGCAAGTCTGCGGGGTTGATTTTTACGCCGTCGACTTTGTTCTCTTTACCCGGCGCCGGCAGATGCTCCCACAGAGTCTTGATTACCGGATTTTCATTGCCGGCCACGACCGGAACTTCAATAATCAGGAAAACTCCCTCGGGCGAGAAATGTACGAACTGGATTGACATCCTGGGCCGTTGGCCATTGACGGAATTCTCGCCCGGTTCGCGAAAATGAAGTTCGCTCAGGAAATAGGGTTTCTTCCCAACTGTGAGCCAGTAATTGTCCGGGAACTTGACTAGAATTCGGTACTCGTTGCAATCGTTGATGATGTCCAGATCAGCCGGCTGATAGTTGAACTTGAGATCGTAAATCCGCAGTTTTTCGGCGCGCTGAATATCTATCGGAGCCTGCATCTTCCCGGTGTTGCACAGTTCCGGCCAATGACTCGGGCCGTGAGGTCCCTCTTCATACGTGAACTCTGGGTCGCATTTTTCCTCTCCCAGAACCATGTGCAAGTGGTGGTGTTCCTGTTTTCCATGTTGCCCATGTTGCCCGGGTTCGACTTTCTCTGGGGGCTGGGCCACCTGGCACATGCCGACCGGCACCCCCACGAAGATCGAGAAGCACAAGACAGGTAACGCCGGCATGCGAATGCCAGTTGCTCGGTTGCCAAACACGATCTATGGCCTCCAATCTGACTGGACACCGTATCACTCTATCCCATATGCGTAGAAACAGGGACAGAGTTTTTCCGAGCAGAAATCTATCCTAAGACATTCACGCTTCAGCCCGACCACTCTCGCAGTTTCCGCCATTAATACGCGCAGTACTCCAGAAATTCTTGAGCTTTGTAATCGCTAGTGGTGGGATTTCTCGATGGGTAGTGACTCGTGCCTAGTGGGTTTCCCCCACTCCTCGACACGTACTACAAGTTGAAGGCCGACGGCAAATTTTGTGCTCTCTACGCGTTGGCAGTAGACCACACGTGCCAGCGATTTGACACCTTCCTCTAGAGCGGTAACCAGAACGTGCTTCCCTGGAGCGCAGTTGCAGTCAGTCACGATGCGTGCGCCTCGAGGACTCACATTTTCCGTGACCGTCCTCACATTGAGTTGCGATTCGTCCAGGCGCAAGACCTCCACTGGCACTGCTCGCTCAGTGCGCTTTTCATATCGGCCAGCGGGTACATGCATCTAGCTCTTGCCCCCTGTCGGTGCCTGAGTCGGATGCTGGCCGAGTTGCGTCCGAACTACGGAGAAAGGGAGTTTCGTCGCTCAGTTATGCTTCACCGGAAAAACCAACAACGCCTCTAAGCAGCCTCCTTTGGTGGCCACCGGCAACAACGAAAATCTCGGAAAGCGAAGTCACGGTCTTGGGCCAGCGAGCTAGGGCACCGCAACGTGCTGCGCGCCAGCCAGGCTGAGAGTGCCCCGAGCCGGGAAGGAATACTCCGCGTCCGTTCCCAACAAATGACGCTACGTCGATGGTGAAGAACCGACAATCCGAGAAATACCGCAATTAACCGGGGGGAGAATTACCAATAACAGTTTAGTGCCCCAAAGGTTGGCCTTTGGCAGTCTAAGAAAACAAACCAGATACGGGAATGTAGAGACTGCGGGGCGGCTGGAAGATGCAGAAGGAGAACTTGTTAGAAATACGAGGCAGCACCTAAAGGAAGAAATGCGGCCTGGTACTTACTCGTCCCCTCCTTCGTCTTCGGCCAGCGGGCGACACCTCCGACCTAAGGACATGTCGGTCAGATCACACTCTTCATTCTCCGCCGAGACTCGCTTCGGATCAGCCTACCCGAAAGTGATTCCTTCCGCTTGCTTGTCGCATAGTTCCGAGAAGCGTTTATCAACCTTTCTTGCATATCGCGAGTACTTGTTCCTGTATATTTGAAAGTACTTGCCGGTTGGTACGTCGGGTTCATTTCCATTTTCAGGCAAAAGCCTTAAATTACGAGACCTCGAACCGGACATGCAAACTCCAGGTGAATTAAGTCATTCGTCATCGTCCCAGAGGGATTCTGGAAGCCTTTTTAGGCCCCTCATTACCGGAGGCAACCTATTCATTTCACAGGGGTAAGCCGCGTTTTGAAACCTATCCTTAAGAGCCGGACTAACCTGCGATTGCGCACTTAAGCTGTTGGTGTGGCTTGTGCTGTTTACGGCTGCGCTCACTTCCGCCACTCTCCTTGTAGTGCGTCACTCGGCTCAGGCTCAGGTCCACAGGCAAATCGAGCAGGACGCCCGCAACGCCCTCCTGACAATCCAAGCCGTTCAGCACCAGCGAGAGATGATGCTGACCCGCAAGGCCGACCTGCTCGCGACTTTGGCATTCATTAGAAACGGAGACGCGAAGACGATCCAGGATGCCAGCGAAGACCCATGGCAGTCTGGCGATTGCGACCTGTTCGCTCTCGCAGATAGAAAGGGCAGGATTATCGCCCTGCACACGACAAGCTTGAGGCTTTCCCTTGCTAACGCGCAAGAGCTGCTCCGACGATCTCTCCGGGAGGATAGTGGGACAGGCTGGTGGTTTGCCAGCGGGCAGCTTTTTCAGGTGGTACTGCAACCGTATTACGATGATGAGCCTGGAAAAAGCCGCCTTTTAGGCACGGTGATTGTCGGTCGCGAGCTGGACGCCAAATGGAGCCGGCGACCTCGGGCGCATTTCATCGAGTCACCTGGTCTTTCGCTACGGCAACAATCTCATGATGAGCACGTTTCCGCCTTCAAAGGAACTGGAACTCGCGCCGCAGCTCGAGGAACGCTCGGCGCGCGAAGACATCCAAATTGGCAAAGAGCGGTTCTTCGCAAGTTCCCTCGCGCTGACCTCCGGTACCGACCCAGCCCTAAATCTCACCGTTCTGAAGTCTTATGATGAGGTAACGGCATCCCTGAAAAGATTGAACCGCCTACTGCTCGGGCTGGGTCTAGCCGCAGTGTTGGCGGGGGGCGTATTGGTATTCGTGATTTCGGACCGGTCCACGCGTCCGATGGCGTGCCTTGCGGAGGGAGTACGCGCCCTCGAACAAGGCGATTATACGTATCCCCTGAAATCGAATGCGGGTGGTGACGAAGTGGCGCAGGTTACGCGTGCCTTCGAGGACATGCGCAACACACTGCAGAGGAACGAAGAACAAAGACAACAGCATGAAGTACAAAGGCAACAGCTTGAAGTACAACTCCGCCAAGCGCAGAAGATGGATGCAATGGGACGCCTGGCAGGGGGCGTGGCTCATGACTTCAACAATCTCCTAACGGTCATCAAAGGGAACAGCAGTCTATTGGTGGAGTGCCTGCAATCCGACGATCGGCTCCTTGGACGCACCCGGCAGATAGAGAGTGCAGCGGACCGCGCTGCTTCGCTGACTCGTCAGTTGCTGGCCTTCTGCCGGATGCAAGTACTGGAGCCCAAAATCCTGGATTTGAACATGCTGGTTTCGGAAATGTGCAAACTACTTAGACGGCTGATTCGCGAAGATATTGCGTTCACGTTCCATGCAAGCGAGTCACTCGGGCGAGTAAAGGCAGATCCAGGACAGATTGAGCAAGTCATTATGAATCTTGCGGTGAATGCGGGCGACGCCATGCCATCGGGCGGCAGCCTGACCATCGAAACGCGTAACGTGACAGTGAATGGGGAATGCGCCCTGGCTCGACCTCCGATTCTGCCCGGCGAGTATGTTTTGCTCGCGGTTACGGACACCGGTCATGGCATGGATGCTGAAACGAAGGCGCGCATTTTCGAGCCGTTCTTCACCACCAAGGAGCAGGGCAAGGGAACTGGATTGGGGCTTGCCACCGTTTACGGCATCGTTAAGCAGAGCGGCGGCTGCGTTTGGGTGGAGTCGGAGCCGGAGAAAGGCGCGCGATTCGAGGTCTACCTCCCACTACTCGACGAGGCCGCGGAACCTGCTGCGCGTGAGGAAATTGCGGCCACTCCTGTTCGACGACGCAAGACGGTGCTAATTGTGGAAGACGAAGAGGCGGTCAGAGAGCTTGCTTCCGAATTTGTGAAGTCTGCCGGCTATACCGTGCTAACTGCCAGGGATGGCACGCAAGCCCTCGCGATCGCGGAAAAATCAGACGAGCCGATTCATCTACTGGTAACGGATGTGGTGATGCCTGAGATGCGAGGACCGGAACTCGCTAAACGGCTAAAGAGCCTCCGGGCCAACCTGCGGATCGTTTACATGTCAGGCTACCTTGAATACAACCGAGGCAACGAAGATTTCTTGGAGGAAGGCTTCTTCCTGCAAAAGCCCTTCTCCCGCGATACGCTGGTGCACAAGGTTGGCGAAGCCCTGAGGAACAACTCCAAATCGAGAACCTGATCTATATTGGGGGTCGTCGCCTTTGCGGCAATAAGGCGATCCTTCTCGCGCGCGGCTTGCCCCTTGCATAGCGATTTGTCGAGGCGGCAAAAGGCGGCAATAAAAGCTCCGAGGGTGGCACCAACGACCCGAAAAAACGAATCCCCGTGGTGTTGCGCAAAAGATCTTTACTTGGATGTGGAGTCGGATTACCGGACGAGTGGGCGAAGGTTCCCGCTTGGCAGCTGGTCACAGATACCAGCCCCTGCGAATCGACCTTCGTTTCATGAGCACGCCTGATTACAACACGGCGCGGTGATTCAGTGCGATTTATCCTCTGATTTGAGAGAAGGAGTTTTTTCCCGAATCATTCCCGGAACGCCCGGCGAGTTTACGCAGCCATGCGCCGATCGCGGAGTGCTCCTCGGCACCCATCTCTTCAAACAGCACGCCCATCCCGAAAATTCCGAAGCCGCCCCCAGAATGCATATAGAGCACTTTGCCGTGCAGTTCGCATGTGCTCATGCCATCGCAGATACGCAGACGTAATTTCGTACGAACGGGAATGGGTTCGAGCGCATCGATATAGCAACCACGCGAGCTCAACTCGGCAAGCTGCGCACGTACCCCTGTTCCGTCGCGAAGGGTAACTTCGGCATCTGCGAAAAACGAGAACCGCGGATTGGCGCGCTTTACGGTGTAAGGGGCTTCAGCCATGGTCTCTCCCGTCCGTGAATGCCCACAATTCGTATGCTTTCATTATATAGAACCGCCGCGCGGTGCATCCAGACGTTTGTGCTCTGCATCGGCGAAAGAGGTAACTGGCTCTCCGTACGGGTGGCTAACGGCTCGGGATCTGAACTTGAAACACATCGGGGGGCGATCATCAATGAACTCACTCGTATGATTCAACGATCAAATCACATAGGCGGTGGAAAACCCGAATCTACCAAAGTCGCTGCAACTGGGCGTGATGTTGAGCCTATATTATTAGCCATGTTTCTTCCCCTTACACCAGAGGAGACTGACAGCCCCGGGAATGTCACATTCAGGAAGAGTCTCTCGGCTGTTCCCAAGTCATTGTGCAAGTCCCACGCGCAGTCTGCCGTAGGCACTCAACCTTTCATGGCATGTGATTTCGGTAAGCCTGTCGCCGTCGCTGGTCTCCTGGATCAGCGGTATACCGTTCGCTATCCCTTCTCTGTAACGGCGGAGATCCTGGAGCTCGAAACAGGAGCCCGTTTGGGAGGCGTCACTTCCGATCTTTCTTTGCGCGGGTGTTTTGTGCGTACAAACAGCATCCTAGAGGTCCGTGCTCGGGTCCGCCTAACGCTTGCAAGGAAGAAACAGAAAGTAGAGATCTTCGCGGCGATCCGGAGGGCTGCGCAGACTGGGATGGGCTTGGAGTTCCTAGATATCGACCCCGTTTCGAATGCAATACTACTGTCGTGGATCGAAAGTCTCGGAAAGTCTGGCTAAAACTCCCGCATCAGGGCCCCCAGTGGCCGAAGCATATTTACCTAGCGACAATGATCGACAGACATGCTGTTCCAACTTCCAACTATGCCTGCAACCGATGATCCCAAGTCGAATAGAATTTCGGAGGAGAATAGAAGACGAAACCCTCGCGCGAGGATTTCATTGCCGATTCGCGTACGCTCCGCCGATTTCGTGGACAATCAAGTGGATGAAGTCCTGGCCACCATCAATATGTCTCGCGGCGGTTTATGTTTCACCTCGCAACGGAGCTCTTATCACCGCGGCATGAAGGTACTGCTAACGATTCCCTTCAGGGATTTCGTCGCTGATGCCGGTCCCGAGGAGCGCGGAGAAGTGGTTCGAGTGGAGCACTTCAAAGATGGCCGGGCGAGAGTGGCAGTCCGTCTCCTGAAATCCACGGAAGGCAGGGCGGCACACAAAGTGCATCCGTTTAGAGCTGAAGAAACAAAGAAAAGTCCAATTCCCGAGCATCGCTTAGCACCTCGTTTGCCCTTTTTAACCGAGGCTGAAGTGATGGAGCCAACTACCGGGACATGGCTGAAGACCCGGCTCTCGGACTTGAGTCTGAGCGGATGTTATGTCGACACGCTACATCCACTACCGGTGGGAGCACGAATTCGCCTGAGGGTGGCCAGGAACAAGATCATTTTGGAAGCGCTCGCCACCGTGGTTTACAGCAAAGCAAGACTAGGAATGGGAGTTTCCTTCACTCAATTGTCGTCGGAGCAGAAATCAATCCTCGAAAACTGGCTGGCTGACATTGCCAAGAACGGGCGCCACTAGCGCCACCCTGTGCGATGAAGTAGAACGCTTAAGGAAGGCCAATGGAGATTCAGATGAAGCACATCCCAGGAGAAGAATGGATCGATTTTGTGAGACAAGTAGTCCACACCCCAAGGAAGGAAAAGATGAAAGAGCATTTGGAGCAAGGGTGCAAGAGCTGCTCCAAAATTGTCTCGCTATGGCAGCGAGTGCGGCAGACAGCAGAGAACGAAAAGAACTACGGGCCACCAGGTGACGTGGTTCGAATCGCCAAAGCGTCCTTAGGGGGTTCGAACTTAAAAGTGAACCAAAAACGACAGGACAGCCTCGCTGAGCTCCTTTTCGATAGTTTTTTGCAACCTGTAATCGAAGGCGTTCGATCATCGAGCATTGGAACAAGACAAATGCTCTATCGGGCAGACCCCTTTCAGATTGATTTGTTGATCGAATCCCAGGCCGGCGGCCGGAACATAGTTGTCACCGGGCAACTGCTGGATTTACGCCACCCGAAGATTGTCGGCCATAACCTGCAGGTCACACTCTCGAACCTGCGTGACCGCGTGGTCCAGGCAACGACAAATCAATTCGGCGAGTTTTGCCAAGAGATTGAGAACAGCGGTAACTTGGAGTTGAAGTTCCATGGAGCGAACGACCAACCCGTCGTGATCTCGCTACGGGATGACCTCGGCGGGTGATGGAAATGGAGCTTGAATGTCCCATGAAGATTCTGATCGCCAGACGACACACCCGCTATTCGAGTGGATTGGTGTCAAGTTGCGGCAGAGGGATTTGGAGTCTTTCGTTCTTCCAATAGTAATCGCCGCAACGTCCTCAAATCATTCAGGATGCGGCGGCTTGCGGCGATATGAGATGAAAGCTTGTCCAATTTGTAATTCACGAGTTGGAGAGCCTGCTTTCGCCGTGCCAATTGGGGATTTGCCGCGCGAACAATTTCCTTCCCAATTTGATCGTGCGCCTCGCGTGTCGCCTCGAACAGGTGATTCACATACTCGAGAGCGCTTTCAATATTGTCGAACGGGGTTTCCGATTTGTAGTTCACGGCTTCCCTCAGGGGCATTCCTGCCGTCACTTCAGGTTTTGACCACTGCAAAAGGATAGGCCTTCCACTATGCCTGTTCAACTGCCGAGCACAAGGCTTTTCTCCGGCACGATTTTAGAAACGCGCGGCCGTCTAATCAGTTCGTTCAAGTCTGTTTTTCTCTCCGGGCCGAGCCGGTCCAGCCCAGAAAATCCTCGCCGCGAAGTGACTTGCAAAGCGTTTGGCACGCGTCAGCCCCTCGTTCGTGCTGCACGGGCCAGAGTTTCTGACCCTCAATTTCGGGTATTGGTAGGTATGGCGACGTGATCATAAGCCCTGTATTTTCTATAAATTGAGATAACAGCAATCGAGCACACGTCAGCCATCGTCCTTCTCACTGACAAAGCCTGATGGGCACCCTCGAAGATGTATCCAAGAAGCCAATAATCCGTTGGAAAGTCCCTTAAAAACAGTACTGACGGTCCATTTGGACAAACAGAGGCGTCCTCTAAGGTACTGATAGTACTATACTTTTTTAACTTTTGGAATCCCTTTTGAGAACTGACTCGGAACATCGAGAGCTGGGAAGGGGATGCGCGCTGACCCGCAATAGCAAGTGAGACGTGGCTATTAAGCAGTGCGTATTGGGTCGGACTCGCGATAAGCGGCGCGGAGGCGATATATATGCCCTTAGATGCGTTAGATCAGAAAACGCTGACTGGCCTTCCCCGGCTGTCAGAGGTCTACGACGCTTACGGCGTCCAAGTGAATGCTTTGTCTGTAGACGAAATCTTTGCTCTCTACGAGCGCACGGGCTTTCTGTATCCGGACAAAGCGGCACGCCTTTTTCCACACCTCCCACAGGTTCGGGAAAACTGGCGACGGATGCTGAGCGCCGGCGAATCGCTGCTTTATGTGTTGACTTCTGGAGACAAGAAGCGAGGGCTGGCGTCCCTTGCAGTTTGGCGGACCACGCAAAACGGGTGGATGTCACAGCACCTTGTCTCTGAAAATAATCCGTATGCATCGCGGGCGGTGATGCTGGCCGCTGCCGCTGCAAGTATTCGCGGAGGGCGTGATCTCTCGGCACAAAATTGGTTTCGGCCGGAGAACCGATTTCCTGCGCGAGTCTTCGGTTCGATGGTGCAGACGATCGGAGAATCTCTATCGTCTGTTCAAAGACACGCGTATTTCGCATTGCCCAGAACACTATCGCTACCGACGGAAAAGCGAATTCGCGTGGTGCAATACAACTCATCTCATCATGAAGCGCTTTTGGAGATAGCGGCTGCGGCGCGCGGCAGTATCTACATCACAGCAGAAGAATTGGAGCAAGACGTCGAATTCGCAGCGGTAGATGAACTCTATCGCGGCGTGGGACTACGACGGACGCGACATGTGTGGCTGGCCTACCGGGCAAACAAAGAGGAACCAATCGGGGCGGCGATTGCCTACCGCGGACCTTTGGGCGTCAATTTCAGCTATCTGGAAAATCGTTGCGATCTGCTCCTGCACCCGACACTTCCTGAATCAGAAGTTTTCGAGGCAGCGTCCGCGCTTCTGGCCGCGTGTTCGAAAGCGTACGACGATTTCGAATTGGAGGAAATTCCGGTAATTGCCGAGGAAATGGCGACCCACGTCCTATACAAGCTAGGCGCGGAGTTTCTCCGCCACTATTGCCAGGGAATCTGGCTCAGAGACGGACATCCTCGGTTTTACCGGCACGTCGACGGCTTCTATACAAAATTATTGGCGCGCATGGAAAAACAGGAGCTGCAACCTGCACTGATAGGTCAGGAACGGTAATGAATAGAGGCACGGCAACTGCCGACTACATCATGGAAGACCCGCGCGAGGCGTTGCGCCTCGAGCTCAAGGTCGATCCGAGCGCTTGGGTGCAAAAGTATCTGGCGCATCGAGTCTGTCCTGGAGCAGAGGTCCTTTCGGTGGGATGTGGTCCGGGGGTGATTTTGCGCGCAGTCACGGATTTGGATTCTTCAATTAGGGCAACGGGCATAGACGTCAGCGACGGCCGCTTGCAACAAGCGAAGGAGAAAAACCGCGAGAATTCACGAGTGCAATTTGTTTGCGGCGATGCGCAGTCGATGGAGTTTCAATCCGATAGTTTCGACTTGGTGTACTGCCGCATGCTGCTCCAATACCTAAAGGAAAAGGAACGGGCAGTCTCTGAGATGGCAAGGGTTTGCAAGCCCGGAGGCACCGTTTTGTTGCAGGATCTGGACGGCCAGCTTTTGTGGCACTACCCGGAAGACCCCACGGTACAGCGAACGCTTGAAAAGGTCGTAGCTGCTCTGGGTGCAACCGGTTTTGATCCGTTCGTCGGCAGGAAACTCTTCTGGTTGGCGGAGAATGCCGGACTGACGAATATCGATGTCCAGGTTGAGTGCTACCACTTGATTGCCGGTGAAGCCGACCCGCGCATTTTGAAACAGTGGGAATTGAAGCTGGAGATTGCCAGGCCACAGTTGGCCCGGGTGCTCGGCGGTAAACACGAAGCAGAAAAACAGTCGCGGGCGTTCCTCGAATATCTTCGCCGGCCCGACACGCTTACCTATTCGACGGTCTTCACGGTAGTGGGGAAGAAATCTTTATGAACTGGAGCTGCAGCTCGCAGAAATTCTCGCCATCAGTTGGGGGTTTTGGGAATGTGCTTCAGGGCCTGCTAGACAAATGGACCACGTTTTGGAAATGGGCCAGGTTAATTCTGATTACCGAAAGTGTTTGGATGGGGTGCGTACATGAATGACACAGCGAATCCACATCATCTGGAACGAGGAAAAGCCCCGTTCCGACTGTCCGAGATGGTTCAGCGCCGGGAACCGCGCGTTCGTCTTGCCGACGATTTTAAAGAAGGGAAGCTAAATATGTTTTTCAATCGCGACCACAAGACCGGCCTAGTAATGAGGGCTGGGCGTATTTTCTTAGCCGGTTTTCTCTCAGTGCTTTTGGCCGGTAGCACGATAGCCCAGAATTCACGAAACGTCCCCGACGTTACTGCGATGAGCATGGAGGACCTGATGAATTTGCAGGTGACCTCCGTCTCCAAGCGCACGCAAAAAGTGGCAGACGCCGCGGCGGCGATTTTCGTGATAACGCAAGAAGATATCCGACGGTCGGGAGCGACTAGTATTCCGGAAGCGTTGCGACTGGTCCCGGGTCTTGAAGTGGCGCGGATTGATCAGAACAAGTGGGCCATTGGCTCGCGTGGCTTCAACGGACGATTCGACAACAAACTCCTGGTTCTGATTGATGGACGAAGCGTGTACACCCCGTTGTTTTCAGGCGTGTATTGGAATGTCGAGGATGTGATGTTGGAGGACGTGGACAGGATCGAAGTGATCCGTGGCCCCGGAGCAACGCTGTGGGGCGCCAATGCCGTGGATGGGGTAATCAATGTAATCACAAAGAAGGCCAAATCCACTCAGGCCGCGGTCGTGACGGCCGGAGCCGGAACGGAGGAGCGGGCCGCTGGCGGAGTTCGTTATGGTGGCAAACTGGGTGACAACACGTACTACAGAGCCTATACAAAGTATTTCGATTGGGGTCCCTCAGCGTACCCATCGGGTATGACGGCTCACGACGGCTGGGATGCCTTGCGTGGAGGATTTCGCGCGGATTGGACACCAGCTGGAGCTAATTCGCTGACGCTGCAAGGAGACATTTATCGCACCAGATTCGACGAGACTCTGACTGTGGCGTCGCTATCTGCTCCCTATTCCAACACGTTTCTAAATGATGGGAAGTACAGCGGAGGCAATATCCTCGGGCGTTGGAATCATACTTCCGAGGGATCTTCTATGTCGTTACAGATGTACTACGACAATACGTCAATTACCGACCATTCACTTTTCGGCGACCATCAAAACATCTTCGACATCGATTTCCAGCACGCATTTCACGTTGGAGATTCGCAACAATTTGTATGGGGACTGGGCTACCGGTCCATCCGTGATAAGAACAACCCCAGTTTTACGGTTTCCCTGCAGCCCAATCAGGTCACCCTGAATCAGTTCAGCACATTTCTGCAGGATGAGATCAGCTTGGTTGATAATCGCCTGCAGATTACGCTGGGTTCCAAATTCGAGCGCAACGAATTCACGGGATTTGAAATTCAGCCCAACGCAAGATTGCTCTGGAACCTCACTCCAAATCAATCGATCTGGACTGCGGTATCACGCGCCGTCCGTACACCGGCCCTGACCGAGGAGGGCCTGAGGTTAAATTCGCAAGTTATACCTCCCGGGGCTCCTGCGAACCCCACGCCGTTCCCGGCCGTAGTAGCGGTTTTCGGCAGCCATCAGTTCAACTCCGAAGACCTTCTCGCATACGAACTTGGATATCGCGTGCAGGCTGCCAAGAATCTCTCGCTCGACATCTCAACTTTCTACAACAATTATTCAAATCTTCGCACTGCGGAGCCGGGTGCGCCTTTTGTGGAAGGGAGCCCTGCACCGACCGATATCGTGATCCCGTTTGTCGCGGGCAACAAGATGAGCGGTGGAACTTACGGTGTTGAACTGTTTGCGGACTGGAAAGTCATTCCGAAGTGGAGGCTGGTGGGCTCCTACAGCTATCTGCAGATGGACATACACAAGAATGCGAACAGTCAGGATCCGACTCCCGACATTCCAAACGGCTCAAGCCCTCGTCACCAATGGTATTTGAGGTCTTCCATCGACTTGCCAAAGCATTTCGAGCAAGACACGACTCTTCGATTTGTGGACCAACTTCCCAGCCTGAATGTGCCGAGCTACTACTCTTTGGATGCGCACTTGGGCTGGAGGCCAGTTACAAGAGTGGAATTGTCGATCGGCGGCCAGAACTTGCTGAATAACTGGCACTTTGAGTTCATGCCGGATTTCGTAAACACCTCGCCGACCGTGGTGAAGCGCAGCATTTTTGGAAGTATTACTTTTAAGTTTTAATTTGATTGACGCGTGAGCTTTGAGATTGCCGGATACCAGTGGGCGGTTAATTTGATGTTAAGACGACTGGGAATTCTGATCGTTGCGCTCAGTGTTTCGCTGAGTTGGGCTCCCGAGTCCATTGCACAGGCCTCGGACTCGTCCGATTCCTCGGAATACTTGATCAAGGCCGGCTTTATCTACAATTTCGCCAAATTCGTGGAATGGCCGGCGACCTCTTTTGCTCAGCCGGATTCTCCAATTGTAATCGGCATTCTTGGGACAGATCCGTTCGGAAATCTTATCGACCGAATCATCGAAAACAAAAAAATCGGTGCTCGCGGAATTGTCGTCAAACGGCTGAAGTGGGGCACGGACCTCAAGGATCTCAAGGAGTGCAAGATCCTGTTTGTGGGCACATCAGAAAAAGCGCACTTTGACGACTTGGTTCAGATTGTGAGGAGCCTTCCAATCCTGACCGTCGGCGAAACACCCGGGTTTGCCGAGCGTGGCGGCGTGATTCGATTTGTGTTGGAAGACAACAGAGTGCGCTTTGAGATCAACGTTGAGGCAGCGCGCCAGGCTGACCTGACGATCAGTTCCAGATTGCTCACTCTGGCAAGAATCATCCAAGCGAACGTAGACGCGAGGAAGCCGGGATGATCCTCCAGAATCTATCCATCAAGCGGAAACTCACGCTGATAACGATGCTAACGAGCAGCATTGCGCTGATCCTTTCCTCAGTGAGCTTTCTTATCTACGATCTCGTCTCATTTCGTGACCTCCTCAGCCAGGATCTAATGACCCAAGCTGAGATTATCGGGTACAACAGCGCGGGGGCCATGGAGTTCAAGGACGAGCCAGCTGCCACCGCTACATTGTCTGCCCTCACAGCAAAAGAAGACATTGTCACCGCGGTGTTATACAAGCCCGACGGAAAGATGTTTGCCCACTATTTTCGAACTAACACGGCGAACCCAGGGTTTCTGCCTTCCCATTTGCAAGAGAAAGGCTACCGTTTTGAAGGCGGATACCTGGAGGTCTTCCAGGAAGTCACCATCAACGGGGAACACGTTGGAACCCTGTTCTTGCAGTCCGATATGCGCCAATGGAATCTGCGCGCAAAACGGTATGCAAATATTCTCATCATATTTGTGCTGGTCTCCGGTCTGTTCGCATTCTTGGTCTCTTCGAAGCTGCAGGGCTTGATCTCAAAGCCCATTCTGCACTTGGAAGACACGATGCGAATAGTCTCTTCAAACAAGAATTATGCCGTCCGGGCTGTCAAAACCTATGGCGACGAAATTGGCAGGTTGATCGATGGATTCAACACCATGCTGTCGGAAATCCAGCAGCGAGACATCGCGCTGCAGAGCACCAATGGTGAGTTGAAGACCAGAACGCACGAGCTGGAGCAAGAAGTATTTCAGCGTAAACAGACGCAGGAAGAACTGCTCAACGCAAAACACGCAGCTGAGGAAGCCAATCGGGCCAAAAGCACATTTCTTGCAAACATGAGTCACGAGTTGCGGACGCCGCTCAACGCCATCATTGGATATAGCGAGATGCTGGAGGAGGAAACTCGAGACTCGGGAAAGATTGAGAATGTTCAGGACCTCAAAAAAATTCAATCGGCCGGCAAACACTTATTATCGCTGATCAATGACGTGCTTGACCTTTCGAAGATCGAAGCCGGGAAAATGGGGCTCCACTTAGAGACCTTTGACGTGTCTCAAGTGATCGAGGAGATGGTCACAACTCTCCAGCCAGCAGCAGCGAAGAACGCCAACTCAATTCACGTCCATCTAGCGAAGAACGTGAGCGTGATGAAGGCGGATATTACAAAAGTCCGGCAAATCTTATTCAACCTGCTCAGTAACGCCTGCAAGTTTACGGACCACGGCACCATCTCCGTAGACGTGGATCAAATCAGGGTAGAGGAAAGAGATTGGATTCAATTCCGCGTCAGCGACACCGGAATTGGAATCTCCGCCAAACAAAAGGAAAACTTGTTTCAAGAGTTTGCCCAGGCGGACGCCTCGATTGCCCGCAAGTATGGTGGGACTGGCCTGGGACTCGCCATTACTCACCGGTTCGTTCAATTGATGAAGGGGCAGATCAACGTCGAGAGCGAGCCTGGACAGGGCGCCATCTTTACGGTGCAGTTGCCTACGCAGGTCGTTATCGAGTCAACTGAATCTACGCAATCAGAGAGTGCCGGTAAGGTTCTGGCGGCATCATCCGAAACCAAAACCGACTTGGAAACCATTCTGGTGATAGATGATGATCCGTCGGTCCGCGATCTGATGTCGCGCTTCCTGACAAAACTGAATTTCCACGTGGT
>Ga0137418_10003246_pt1 | contig 14946 bp, 16 predicted proteins | sample CZODoug3_1_2_16f_FD_122242 | JGI IMG/M metagenome (GOLD analysis project Ga0137418, IMG submission 122242) | Vadose zone soil fungal communities from Angelo Coast Range Reserve, California, USA - CZODoug3_1_2_16fungal (Hybrid Assembly) | ecosystem: Environmental > Terrestrial > Soil > Vadose... | reverse complement strand
ATGTCGAGCCCGTTCTTTTTGAAAATGCCGGCGTGCATGCCGACATAGAGATTGATGTAGCCGAGGTTGTGCACCGCTTCGCTGAAACGCACCGTCTTCAATGTTGCCGCGCGTGCGGCACCCAAACCGGTCAGCGACGTGGCGCCGATGCCGCCCGCGATGGCCGCTGAAGTCGCCAGGAAGCGGCGGCGGCTGAATGAATTATTGGCTTCGGTGAAACGGCAGCGGAGACGATCGGTCATGACTCGGAACTCCCAGCGAAAATAAAGCGGCAATGGATCAGCGAAGACTAGTTCGCCAATCGAGCAAGCAGCAAGTCGAAAGATGTGACAGCAATTGCTTCAGGAACCGCCTTCATGAACAAACCGACGCCACGCCAAATGCCATTATGTCGTTTTTGACATTATGGCCGCCCAAAGAAACATCGCAGCAGGAAATAGAAGGAATCCAGTGTCTGCGCTTGTCGCGCAACCTGCTCGCGCGATCGAGCACGTTGTCAGGGATTTACCCGCAGCGACGCGAAGCGTCCCGTTAAAGCGCCACCGCATTTTTCCGCGGCGCTCCGGATCGCCTGCTTTTGCTTTCGCTCTTTGTCGTGGCCGGGCGAAGCAATCGTCGGCACGGCCGATGGCGGCGGCCCATTTTCGCCGGGATCCCGCAAGCGTTCGAACAGATTGCTGACCAAACCTCGCAGCCGCAAATTCTCGGCGGCCAGTTCTTTCATCTTCATGACCGCGGGCGCGTTGAGACCGCCAAAGCGACGACGCCAACGATAAAAAGTTCGAAGCGAGACCCCTGCCGTGCTGCAAATTTCCGTCACGGAAACGCCGGCGCTGGCTTCGTAGAGCAGATGCAGAATTTCGTTTTCGGTGAATCGGGAACGCCTCATCGGATGCCCCTTCCGGTTATCTTGCCTGCGATGTTTTCCTTCCGGACGATCCGGCCCGCCCCGCGTTTCGTTCCGGCGCAACACACGCTGAGGCTGCTCTCTTGCGGCCAATCATAGCTCGAAAACGACGACGCCTCCCAGAAATTTGGGTGTCACCTGCAATGCGCCATGCGATCATCGCCGCCAGCGGTTTCGTCTTGCCCGCGATATTGGTTGCTGATTTGCTTGATCCGATCCCGGAGTATTTTTCCATGCCACCACGCCGTCATGAAATCCCGAGCACGCCCGAGGTGATGGTGTGGGGATACCTCGACAGTTCAACGCCTCCCGTGCTCGAAGTCAACTCGGGCGACATCGTTACCCTGCACAGCTTCCCCGCCGGCGGAAAGGAAACCCTGCCCGACGACCTCAGCATGGTTGCCGCGGATTACATGACGGCGCTCGAAACACTAGCCCCGGGACCGGGCCCGCATTTCATTACCGGACCGGTTTATGTGAAAGGCGCGCGGGCCGGAGACACGCTGCAGATCGACATTCTCGACGTGAAGGTACGACAAGACTGGGGTTTCGTATCGATCCTGCCGCTGCTCGGTACGCTACCCGACGAGTTCACCGACTATGAAACCATCCACCCGGCCATTGATCGTCAGCGCAACGTTTGTGTGATGCCATGGGGGACGGAAATCCCGATCGATCCCTTCTTCGGCATCATCGCAACGGCTCCGCCGCCGAGTTGGGGACGCTGCGGCTCGCCGGTGCCCCGCGCGTTCGGCGGCAACATGGACAACAAGGAATTGCGTGCCGGGACCACACTCTATCTGCCGGTCTTCAATGAAGGCGCGCTATTCTTCGCAGGCGACGGTCACGCGGTGCAGGGCGACGGCGAAGTCTGCATCACCGCGCTGGAAACCGGGGTCACCGGCAGCTTCCGTCTCACCGTCCGTAAAGACATGGAGCTCAACTGGCCGTTTGCCGAAAGCGCAACGCATCTGATGTCGATCGGCCTCGACGAAGACCTCGACGACGCCGCCAAGCAGGCTGTCAGGGAGATGGTGAAGCATGTTTGCGCGCGGACCAATCTCACGCGCAACGAAGCCTATATGCTGTGTTCGCTCGCCGGCAATTTACGCGTGACTCAGCTCGTGGACGGCAACAAGGGAATTCACATGCTGCTGCCGAAAGCGTGTTTATGACACCTGAACTGGCTGCTTAAGCCGAGACGGCTTCACTCCCTGATCTTTTGAAGAGTCGTCCGAATCCCTCGACTGAATCGAGAATATTGCTCGATCGCAAGAGGTGCCAGACCATGCTTTGGTTGCTGGTCAATACCGGTCTGCCGCAGATGCGTTCGAGCGGCTCGATGATGGCGGCCGACTTGATCGCCGTGCAACTGAGGAAGCACGCATCGGCGGCGCCACTGATATTTCCCCGGGCCCAGCCCAGGATTTCCTCAGGCTGCAGCCTGGCCATATCGGTATTGGTATTGATGCCGAGATTGACACCGCCTTCCACCTGGACGCCGTTAGCTTCGAGCCAGGCCGTCTCGCGCGCATGAACTTCGTCGATATATGGCGTCAGCAATGAAATGCGTTTGGCGTTCAGTTGCGACAGCGCCGCAAGAATGGCGTCGGCCGTCGTGAAGCACCTGATGCCAGAGGCCCGCTCGATTCGCTCGCGAATGCCATGAGCCAGATCCGGCGCGAAGGTCGAAACCGCCGTGCAGTGGAAGACGATGACATCGACGCGCGCGTCGGCCAGAAGCTCCGATGCGGCTTCAAGCCGATCGATCATCTGCGTCAATTCGATCGTCGAACTTCCGCGCAACGGAAGTCGCGTCACCAGCATGGAACACCCCGCTGGCAGCATTGCCCTCAGTTCCGGCTCCGCCACCGGATTGCCTGACGGGATCAGCACGCCCGCCTGCAGGCGGTCGCCATAGTCGACGTCCGGGATTGAGGACTGCAACATCGACCTCACCCCTTATGCGCTGACTTTGGTTCGATCTGCTTTTGGGCCGCGTCGAGATAGTCGCGGTTGATATAATCATCGGCCGATGACTTGACGCGATTGGGGACAGCCCGGATCAGCGAGCTGATTTCGATCAGCGCCTGCACCGCAGCGGTATTGGCATCACCATCCCTCGGGAAGATTTCGTCCGCGGTGTATTCGTCCCAGGCCCGCAGCGCATAATCCGCAGTAATGCCGGTTTCGGCCATCGCGATCGGAGTTACCGCGTCGCGATTGGCAAAGAACCATTGATGCGCGCGGACGAACGCCCGCATGAACGGCTGCACGATGGCGTTGTTCGCAGCCGCCCAGCGGCTATCGGCGTTCAGCGAAGTGAATTGAAAATACGGGACTTCCTGCCGCGGCTCGCACAAACTGGGAAAGCCCTGATCGATCGCCATGCAATTCAATGGCGCGCCTTGCAGACCCGCGTCGATCTCGCCGGACTGCAGCAACTCCCACCGCGCCAGAATGGGGCCCACAGCCCTCATCTTGTAGTCGCGCGGATATTCAAGTCCGCGCGCAGACAGTAATTTCATCACAAGCGACGAGCTGCCCGCATCGAGAGAAGAGACGCCCACGGTCTTGCCACGCAAATCCTCGAACGTCTTGATTGCTTTCCCGGTGACGAAAGAAAACGGCAGCCGGTTGACATTGCCTCCGATGATCTCGAGGAAGCCGCCCGCCTCGCTGTCAAGGATGACGTGTTCGGTAATGCCATAGGCAAGCTGCGCCCTTCCATCACGAAGGCGATTGGTGACTTCGTCAACACCCTCGTAGAGCTCGATCACGACATCGAGGCCTTCGTCGGCAAACATGCCCTGATGCTCCGCAATCCAGATCGGCATGTTGAAATAGTTTCGTGACACCGCTGCGAAAACGAGCTTTTGCATCCTGGATAACTCCGTCAGACCGCTGCGGCTGCGCGACTTTGTGTCTGCCCAATCGGCGCGGCTTCGAGCCGAATCGGGCTTCTTCTACGGAACCACCGTCGTTCGAGACGGCAGCCACATTGCAATATCAGGGAATACGACGAGCAGGCCGAGCAATACGAAGAGCAGCAGATGGAACGGAATGGTTCCCATCACGACGTCACTCAGCTTGCCGGTCCAGATGCTTTGAATGACGAATAGATTGATGCCGATCGGGGGCGAGATCTGCCCCATCTCGATGAAGAGCACCAGAATGACGCCGAACCAGATCGGGTCGATGCCATATTGCAGCAGCACCGGGTACAGCAGCGGTACGGTGACCACGATCATGCCGAGGCTCTCGACTAGGCAGCCGAGCACGGTGTAGAGCACAAACAACGCCAGGAAGAACTCGAGCCTGGACAGTTTGAGATCGACCAGAAACTGGGTGATCTGTTCGCCGACGCCGGCATAACTGATGGCGTAGGAAAAAACGAACGCAGCATAGACGATGAACAGGATGTTGCCGCAGACCCGAACCGAGGTTTTCAGCGCGGCCATGAGAACGTTGAAATTGAATTCACCGCAGATCATGGCGATCACCATGGCCAGCAGACATCCGACCGCCGCAGCCTCGGTCGGCGTGACCAGGCCTGAATAGATACTTCCCATCGTTCCGCCGATCAGGAACACAAAAGGCAATACGTCGAGAACGGCAGTGAAGAATTCTCCGATCGACCGGGCGCCGCGTTCGACTGGCGCCACGCCGGGTTTTAACCAGGCGTGCACGGCGATGTAGGCCATGAACATGAAGGTCAGGAGGAATCCGGGCATGACGCCGGCCATGAACAGCTTCGCCACCGACGTTTCGGTGAACGTGCCATAGACGATCATCGCGATGCTCGGCGGAAACAGGATCCCGAGCGTCCCGCCGGCGGCCAGCGAACCGGCCGACAGCCGCGAACTGTAGTTGCGCCGCTGCAATTCCGGCAGTGCGACGCGGCCGATCGAAGCCGCGGTCACCACGCTCGATCCGCTGATCGCGGCGAAAATGGCGCAGCCGGCGATATTGGTTTGCAGCAACCCGCCGGGCATCCAGGAGACCAAAGTCGACAGGCCGCGATAGACGCGCTGGCTGAGTTTGCTCTCCTGAAGAATCTCAGCCATCAAAATGAACAGCGGGATCGCCGTCAGCGTAAAGCTGTTCATGCTGCCCCAACTGACAAGCCCGATGCCCTTCAGTCCCGCCAGTCCCGCATGCATGACGAGATAGAGGACCGACGGGACCAGAATCGCGAAGGGGATGGTCATGCCGACGGTGAGCAGGCCGAGGAAGACCAACATCACCACGATCAGTTCGACGCTGGGGGTCATGATCGATCACCCCTGCGCAAAATCCTCGCCTTGGTCACCATGGTCCGTATCAGGGCAAAGCACAGCAACAGCATCCCGATCGCCATGGCGCTTTGCGGAAGCCACAGCGGCGTTTGCAGCGGCGTCGGCGCGACGTCTTCGGCGCGCCATGAGTTGGAAGCGAGCCGGTACAACTGCCAGGTGACCAGCGCGGATGCAACCAGCGAGACGAAATCGAAAATCATTTGCGAAATCAGTCTTGCCGCGAACGACAGCCGGGCCTGCACGAGTTCGACGCGATGGAACGCGCCGTGGGCCTCGGCCACCGACATGCTCAGGAATGTCAGCGCCACCAGCAGGTAGCCGCAGACCTCATCGGTGATCTGGAACGAGGTTGCGAACACATTGCGCGCGATGGCTTCGGCAGCGATCAGCACGATCGACACAACCAGGAACAGGGCGCAGATGGTCTCGCAGGCATCCTCGACCAGCGTCGATCCGGCAACGACGCTCTCGACAGTATGGGGCGCCACCCCATCGGCCATCGGCTCGCCTTTTGTCGCCATGACTATCGGCCGATGGCGGCGCGAACTTGTTTAAGCGCGGCGATCGCATCGGGGCCCTGGGTCTTGGCCCATTCTTCCCAATAGGGCGAGATCAGTTTGGTCCCTGCCTCGATGTCCTGTGGGTCTTCCTTCGTGACCGTCATGCCGCCGTCGGCGAATTTCCTGGTCAGATCGTCTTCCTCGCTCTCCATCGCCTTGGTGATCAGGGGCATGTTGTCGGCGATGATCTTGCGCACCTTGCCCTGAACATCCGGCGCGAGTTTTGCGAAGCGATCCTTGTTCACGATCACCACCGAGTTGAAGTAATTGATGCCGAGGCGGTAATTATATTTGAGCAGGTCTTTCCAGGTATTGCCGCCGCCACTGCTGGCGGTGAGAACGCCGTCGACAACGCCGCGATCAAGTGCGGAGGGAACTTGCGGCGCGCCGATCGTCACGGGAATACCGCCCAGTCTTTTGATGAACTCGCTCTGCTCGGGCGATGTCACCCGAATTTTCTGGCCCTTGATATCGGCAATCGAAGTGAGCTTCTTGCTCGAAAACGCCACCTGGAAGGGGTAGAGATACTGCCCGAGAACCAGCAGTCCCTTCTTCTCGAAGGCCTTTTCCAGATGAGGGTTCATGATGGCCGCGGCTTTTTCATAATCCTCGAGCGTCCGCAACAGCAACGGCAATCTCAACACGCCGCCGATCGGCACGTTTCCAAGAAAATATCCGTCGTCTCCCATCTGGACGACATCGTCGCTGACGGCCTGGGTGATGGTCGTGGTGTTGATCGGGAGCGAACCTCCGAGATGCAACCTGATCGACAGTTCGCCGCCGGTCTCCTTTTCGATCTGCGCGATAGCAGTATTCAGGCCTTTGACGGCTGCGACCGTCGATACGGGGTTGTAGACGTAGAGATCCCATTTTTCGGCAGCCACCACCGGCCCGGCCGACGCCGACAGCAGTGCCAGCGCAAACGCAGCAATCGCCGCGCGTAACAGAGTTCCGCTTGGTGCCCCGGACATCGTTTTCGCTCCCCATTCGTCTTTTGATTTTCTTGTGATCATCCCTAGCGCGGGTCGGGGTGTTGGGGAAGACCGCGGCAGGGCGGCGCTGAAAGATCGGGGCTGCTATGTCTAAAGATGATGCGTGCCAATGCCGACGTGATCAACCGGGCCATGGGAAGCGATACCCACGGGGCTGGGCTTCGCGGCCCCGCTCGGCTATCGCGCCGGGTGACCCGATCGAAGCCGCCGCGATTCACCAAAAATCACCGGCGGGACCGCCCGGTTCACGACCTCGCGCATGGCGAAGCTCGATTGAATCCGCGCCACCCGCGGCAATCGCGAGAGTTCGGTTCTGTGAATGCGTTCGAAGTCCTCGATATCGCGCGCCAGGACAATAACGATGTAGTCGTCGCTTCCCGACATCAGGAAGCATCGAACCACCGATGGACAGTCTATGACCGCGGCTTCGAACGATTTCAACGCCTCCTCGTTTTGACTTTCCAGGGTGACCCTGACCAGAACGGTGGTGGAGAGACCGAAGCGCGCCAAATCCAGAACGGCCTGATAGCCACGGATGAAACCTTCTTCCTCCAGCACCTTCTGCCGTCGGGCGATCGCCGTGCTCGAGAGCCCAACCCGCTCGGCGAGTTCGACCTGGCTGGCGCAGGCATTGATTGTGAGTTCGGAGAGAATCGTCGCATCTATGTTATCAAGCTTCATTGGTTTTGTTTCCTGCGCGAATCGTCCGGCTCATGCCAGCTTCCGGCAAGATTTTGGATTCATGCATCAAGATCGCAAGGATTCAAACCTATATCTGGCCTAGAAATACGCTTTCAAAAGAGGAGCATCCACCATGCGTGTCGGAGTGCCAAAGGAGATCAAGATTCAAGAGTATCGTGTCGGCCTCACACCCGGCGCGGTTCGTGAGTATGTCGCCGCAGGGCATAGCGTGGTCGTCGAGACCAGCGCAGGTGCAGGCATCGGCGCGACCGATGAGACCTACCGCAAGGCGGGAGCCGTCATCGCCAACACCGCGGCCGAGATTTTCGGCACTGCGGACATGATCGTGAAGGTCAAGGAGCCCCAGGCTTCCGAATGGTCCCGGCTGCGAGAGGGCCAGATTATCTTCACTTATCTGCATCTGGCGCCGGACCTTGAGCAGGCCAAAGGCCTGATGGCTTCAGGCTGCACCGCGATTGCGTATGAGACGGTCACGGATGCGAAGGGAGGGCTGCCCCTGCTCGCCCCGATGAGCGAGGTGGCAGGAAGGCTTTCCATCGAAGCGGCGGGCTACGCCTTGAAGCGGAGCGCAGGCGGCCGAGGCCTTCTGCTCGGCGGTGTACCGGGCGTCGTACCTGCCCGGGTTGTGGTGATTGGCGGCGGGGTCGTCGGCACGCACGCTGCGCGGATGGCCGTTGGTCTCGGCGCGGAAGTCAGCATCCTGGACCGATCGCTCCCGAGACTGCGGGAACTCGACGAACTGTTCGGGGGGCGGGTCCGCACGCGCTTCTCGACGATCGAGGCGATCGAGCAGGAGGTTTTCGCAGCCGATGTCGTGATCGGCGCTGTTCTGGTCCCCGGCGCGAGCGCACCGAAGCTGGTCACCCGGGAGATGCTGAAGTCGATGCAGCAGGGTTCGGTGATCGTGGATGTCGCGATCGATCAGGGCGGCTGCTTCGAGACATCGCACGCGACCACCCACGCCGATCCAACCTATGTGGTCGACGGAATCATCCATTACTGCGTGGCGAACATGCCTGGCGCGGTTCCGCTTACGTCGAGCCATGCCTTAAACAACGCGACACTGCCGTTCGGCCTGGCGATAGCGAACCATGGCTTTGCGGCGGTGAAGCAGAACCCCCATCTGCTGGCGGGTCTGAATGTTCACCGCGGCCATATCGCCAACAAAGCGGTGGCCGAAAGTCTTGGCCTGCCCTGCCCGCCGATCGAGGGCGCGATTGCCGCCTGAGATGTATGAGGAATTCTCAGGACGGAAAATCGGCCTCGCTGACCTGGATTCGGTCGGCGTGAAGCGACCAGTGGTGAAGCGCCTGCGCTTCGCAGAATTTTCGCTTTGCCAGTTCCGTGGCCTGGCCCTCATTCGAAGCGTCAATTTCCAGGGAGCCCTGACAAACTTCCGCCTCTCGGCCGTTTTCGCCGAGCACGTCCTTCATGAAACGAACGACAAACCGTGACATGGAACCTCCCGTCTGCGCCACCAGCGCCAAAAACAGATCCATCCAATATCATGCTGCGGAAGTCGTTTTGACAGGGATCAAAGCCGGGCCAAATTGCCAGCATCGCCGTCCTGGCCCGCGATGGCCGATCAACACCGCTCAAAAATCATCCTTGTGCCCTTGAGCAGACATGCGCCCGATCGGACGCTCCTCTATTGTGGGTTCACATGTAAGGATAGTTTACCCGTCTAGTGGTGGGTTGAACGGCGTGTCGCTGCAAACGCGACGCCGCTAACTGCCGCTATGCTAATGGCGTCTGACGCGGTTTTGCTGTTAGGATACCCACGAGTTCGCTCCCGCGCACTCTGGTCACCAAATAATCAAGCGGGAGGAGACCATGCTTCTTTTTGGACGTAGCCGTTCGAGACGAGGCCTAGCGTCAGCTCTGATCGGAGAGATCGCAGCCGTGATAGACGGTATGGAAGCCTTTGAAGAAATTCGGAAGCTTGAGGATATGGAAATCGGGGCCGAGGAACATCTTGACGAGCTCGGCGCTTTCACACTGCCGAAATTCTCGGTTTACGAATCCAATGCGGATCGACTGGATCTGTTCGATGCAGCAATTCAGCGGCAGATCGCCTATTTCTTTACGTCTGCCGGAAGCCTTGCCGGGCACTTGCATGCGCTCGCGTCGACCAAAAAGGAATCGACGGAGTTGTGCAAACAGCACGCGATCGACGCGCAAAGGGAAATCAACCGCCTTTCGGAACAGGGCAACGATTTGCTGCGTGACCTGCGAAAACTCGTCTCCAAAAAGCAGCCCACGACCATATCCAGAGCTTGACGGCACGGCACGTACGCAACGAGTATCGTCCTCGTTGATGCATGTCATTGTCGTTGGCCGTAGACGGCCTGCGGGCGCCGAGTGACGCGGGGCGGCCGGATGCCAATGACGGTCGGAACATGCCTTTCATGCACTCGCGATGGCGCTTGCGATGGGCCGATCGAATCGTACAGCTGGCGCACTGCCCGATCCTGGTCGTGAAATGACACATGTCGCATAGTGGCGCCAGATGCGGCGCATCCGGGTTACTGAAGCTTGATATCAGCGGCCTTGATCACATTACCCCACCGCTCAACCTCGTCCTGCATGTACCTCGCCGTCTTCTCCACCGAGCCGCCAAAAGTCTCCGCCGACAGTTTCTTGAGACGATCCTGCAACTCGGGTTGGCGCAGGGCCTCATTCACATCGGCATTGATTTTGTCCGTGATGGTTTTCGGCGTCTTCGGCGGCGCCGTGATCCCGTACCACGCAACGGCCTCGAAGCCGGGCAGCGTTTCGGCGATCGTCGGCACATCCCGAAGACTTGGCAAGCGCTGGGCTGACGCCACGGCGAGCAGCCTGAGATTGCCGGCCTCGACAAGCGGCAGCGAAACACCGAGATTGTCGAACATCAGGTCGACGTCGCCGGCGAGCAAGCCCTGAAGCGCGGGTGCCGATCCTCGATACGGGATGAAACGCAACTTCACCTTGGCCATCACCTGGAAAAGTTCGGCTGTAAGATGCGAAGTTGTGCCGATGCCCTGTGTGGCAGCCGTGAGCTGCTCAGGATTCTTCTGCAGGAAATCGATAAGCTCTGGTACGCTCGATGCCTTGACGTTTTTGGGATTGACGATCAGCGCGTTTGGCACGTGGGCCATCACGATGATCGGCTCGAACCGGGCCGGATCGAATCCCAGCTTCGGATAAAGATTCTGGTTGATCACCAGCGGCGGCGGTGGCGACGAAAGCAGCGTGTAGCCGTCGGGGTTCGAGTGATAGACAAATTCGGCGCCGATGTTTCCGGCGGCTCCGGTACGGTTCTCGATCACGACCGGCTGGCCCCATTTGCGCGAGAGCCAGTCCCCGACCAGCCGCGGGACCGCATCGGCCGTCCCGCCGGCGGCGAAGGGCACGATAATTTTTACCGGGCGGTCCGGATAGTCTTCGGCACGCGCTGAACCAGCGACGAGAGCGGAGAGCGCCAACACCAGCGCCAGCGCAGTCACGGATCGGCCGACAGGAACCACGGGCTCAGTGCATGCGCTACGCATCAGATGCTTTCCCCCTTTGTCGCGGCGCTTGACCGCGCCTGATGACAAAATGCCCGGGTCTGTGGGAGGATACAACGCCGCAACCTATCTTATTCGGCCGTTCGGTCATGAGGAGTTGATAATGAATCCCCGTCCCCATGTCGTGATCGTCGGAGGCGGGATCGGGGGCTTATTCGCGGCCAACGCGCTGATCGCACAAGGTCTGCGAGTAACGGTCTACGAGCAGGCGCCTGCGATCGGCGAGATCGGGGCTGGTGTGTTCCTGACCCCCAACAGCGTGCGGCATCTGCAGAGGATAGGGTTGGAACCGGCGGTGGAGCAATGGGGCGCGCGCGTCGGCCGCTACTCCCACTACTTCCGCCACGATGGCGCGCCGATTGCGCCGGTCCAGGTGACGGATTCCTCAGGCTGGAACGCGACGTTCGGGATGCATCGTGCTGACCTCGTCGCGATGCTGGCCGATGCCCTGCCGCCCGGAACGGTACACACCGGACATCGGTGTACCGGCTTTGAGCAGGACGGCAGCATGGCCCGGGTCTCGTTCGCCAATGGCGCCTCCGTCGAAGCCGATGCCGTCATCGCCGCCGATGGCATCCATTCCGAGCTTCGGCCTTATGTGTTTCCGTCGTCCCGGCCGGTATTCTCAGGCTCTGTTGCGTACCGCGGTCTGGTGCCGCATGAGCGCGTTCCGCAGTGGCCGACCGACCGCTGGCAAATGTGGCTCGGCAAAGGAAGGCATTTCCTTGCCTTTCCCGTGCGCGCGGGAAAGCTGATCAACTATGTCGGGTTCGTGCCGACCGACGAGGAGATGAAGGAATCCTGGTCAGCCCCCGGAGATCCCGATGTTCTTCGCGAGGCGTTCGCGGGATGGGATCCGCGCGTCAATGAGCTATTGGCGGAAGTTCAGGTGACCTTCCGATGGGCGCTGTATGATCGCGAGCCGTTGCCGATCTGGACCCGGGACAGGCTGAGCCTGCTCGGCGACGCCGCCCATCCCATGCTTCCGCATCTCGGACAGGGCGCCAATCAATCGATCGAAGACGGGATGGCGCTCGCCACGATCCTGAAGGGCGCAGACCGGAACACGGTCCCGCGGGCCCTGCTGGCGTATGAACGGCTCCGCCGCGAGCGCGTGGGCGAGGTTCAACGCGGCGCGCGCGAGAACGGGCTGCGGTACGATTCCGCCTATTCGGACCTCGGTGTTAGAGACGCCGAGATCACCGCGCATGCCGCATTCCGCAAGCGGCTCTATGATCACGACGTCGTCCCCGACGCGCAAGCCGCGGCGGCAGCGCTGATTTAAGCGGCTGGGTGATGTTGCCGGGCTCGATATGGGCCGGCGGCCTTCAAGGCGGTTGATAGCTATCAACATATTGACAACAATAATATGATTGATATCTTGGTCGCATGACAAAGATATCGATCGTCACGGGTGCGACCCGTAATCTTGGCTTCAGCCTCGCGCAGGGCCTTGCCCGGCGATTGGACGAGGATGACGTTGTTTATCTGACAGGTCGGGACTCCGGCCGCGTCGCCCAATCGGTGCGCCTGTTGTCCGGTCATCGAGCGAACGTACGGGGGGAAGTTCTCGACGTGTCGGATCGTGAGGCGGTGGAGCGTTTTGCCGGCGCGATCGCCGACCGCCATGGCGGCGTCGATATCGTGTTCTCGAACCACTACGCGCGGGTGCAACCGGGCGAAAATCCCGCTGAAGTCATCGACGGCTATGTCGCCGCCAACAACCTCGGGACAACCCATATCCTGCGGAATTTTGCGCCGCTCATTCGCGATAACGGGCGGCTGTTGGTGGTGGCGAGCCGTGCGGGCAGCTTGCGCGCCTTGGCCCCCGCGCTGCACGGGCGCTTTGAGAATCTTCAAACGCTTGATGACGTTGACCGCGCAGTGTGCGCGTGGCGGGATATTGTCCGTCAGGGACTTGCGGCCGGACAGGCCTGGCCGGAGTGGATCAATATCCCCTCGAAGATCGGTCAGGTAGCCGCCGTTCGCGTGCTGGCACAGCAGCGACGGGCGGAGGATTTGCGGCGGGGAATCCTGATCGCCGCGATCTCACCCGGATTGATCGACACCGGCGCGTCGCGGCAATGGCTCGATATGACCGGCGCCCCACCGCCTGACGAGGTTGCGATCCCGTTGTTGGATCTTGCGTTGGAGGCGGCGCCCGACGCAGCCTTCTATGGCGGGCTGATAAACCTCGGTCGCGGCGAGCCTGGCCGGTTCCGGACACTCGTGCCCTGGATATGAAACAACCAAAAAAAACCGGAGCAGACGAGCGAAGCCTCGGCAAAATTCTCAAGCGTGCCGAACAAGCGATGCTCAAGTCCAAGACCGCGGTGCTCAAGCCCGTGGGGCTCACGCTCGCGCAGTACGTTGCGTTGGCGGAACTCGAACAGAAACAGGGCATCACGGCCGCTACCCTGGCGCGAGCCTGCTTTGTCAGTCCACAGGCCATCATGATCCTGCTCAAAACCATGGAGCAGCAGGGACTGGTCGCGCGGCAGCCGCACCCAAGGCACCCGAATGTGCTCGAACTCCACATTACCGATGTCGGCCGAGAGGCGCTGCACGCCGGCCGCGCTCAAGTCGCTCCTGTCGAGGACAGGATCTTCGCGGCTTTCTCCAGGCAGGAACTGGAGGCCTTTCGCGCTTTCCTTTCCCGCTTTGTCAGTGCGATCGATGCGGGATAAAACTAATCAGCCTTGGCGCAATGAAGACGCAACTTCCAGGATGTCGCTGGCTTGCGGCGGACCCGAACCATAGGACGGTTGTCGCGTGGAGCGGTCTATGCGCCGGCAGGGCCGATCCCGCCGGAATGGCTGCGGCAAGCGCACCCCTCATACATGTAGGACATGGTGCGGGGCCCTGGCGCGTATTCTACTTGCAGGTTCGTCAGCTCGAAGCCGGCCAGACGGATGAGTTCATCTATCTTACGGTCCAGATGGCAGCCGCCTGCCATCCGGCGCCACGCCGGAGTGATCCGGTGCTGCCAGTGTTCAATACTTGGCTCAGGCGAAAGTCCGTGTTCGACAAAGCGGAGATTGCCGTTTGGTTTGAGCACCCTCCGCATCTCGCGCAACGCCGCCAGCGGATCCGGAATCGAACAAAGAGTCCAGGTCATCACGACAGTATCGACAGCGTCGTCCGGAAGTGGAATCGCTGTTGCCGAGCCCAAATGAAGTTCAACAGGTACCCCTGATGCCGCGGCTCGCCGATGCGCGATTGCCAGCAATCTAGGTGAAGGATCAATCCCGCAGACCAGTTCGACCTGTTTGCCATACAGCGGAAAGTTCAGCCCTGAACCCACCCCGACTTCGAGCACGCGCCCATGGGCACCGGCGACCACCGCGCGACGATACTTCGTGAGGTGCTCCTGCCGCATGATTAAATCGAGAATGGGCGGTAGTATCCAATGCTCATAGAAATTCGTGGTCATGCCTGTTCTCTTCCAGCTCGCCTTGACCAAAGCTATTATCTTAAGCGATTCCTCGACTCTGCTTTCTCACTCTGATTATGGCGCGTAGGTGCCTTTGAGGTTACCAGGCATCTCATTGTCCGGCGTCACCAGCTCGGTGCGTGGCCGGTATTCCGGATGCTCGGTTCCCATCAACCGATCCCACCACGTAAAGTAGAGCCCGAAATTCCGGGGCGCATGCTCGTGGTGCATGTCGTGGTGGGTGACCATCGTCACGAGACCCAGTATCGGACGATCCGCCCAGCCTTTCGGAAACAGCTCGTAGCCGCAATGGCCGATGGCATTGCGCAGCATCATGTGTGCAGTGAATGCGAAGAGGCCACCAACGTGCATCGGGACGATTGCGACGAACATCGGCATGAATAGCGCGTGGATCAGGGCTTCGCCCGGATCGAACGCGTAGGCCGTCCACGGGGTCGGATTGTGCGAGCGATGATGAGTGGCATGCACTTTCCAGAGCAGCGGTA
>Ga0137418_10003244_pt1 | contig 14949 bp, 11 predicted proteins | sample CZODoug3_1_2_16f_FD_122242 | JGI IMG/M metagenome (GOLD analysis project Ga0137418, IMG submission 122242) | Vadose zone soil fungal communities from Angelo Coast Range Reserve, California, USA - CZODoug3_1_2_16fungal (Hybrid Assembly) | ecosystem: Environmental > Terrestrial > Soil > Vadose... | reverse complement strand
GCAATCGTGAACTCATTTTTGTCGGTCGTCTTGTTTACGACAAAGGAGCTGACGTTTTGTTGCGCGCTCTTGGAATTCTTAAACAGCGAAAAATTCCTGCAAACTTAACGATTGTTGGACGCGGTCCGGAAGAGGAGAATCTTCGGTCTCTTGTTCGGGAACTGTCGCTTGATCAGTCGGCGACCTTTGCCGGCGAAAAGGTTAGCAGGGAACTGGCAGAATTGATGAATCATCACCAGGTCATTGTCATTCCGTCGCGGTGGCCAGAGCCGTTTGGGATCGTTGCGCTGGAAGGGATCGCGTGCGGCTGCATCGCCGTCGGCTCAGAGCAGGGTGGCTTAAGCGAGGCGATTGGGAATTGCGGAATAACGTTTCGAAATGGCGACAGCGAAGAATTGGCAGCTCGCCTGGCGGAGTTGCTACGTGACTCCACCATGCATGAGAAATTTCGGACGGCTGCGCCGCTACATCTCGAACGATTTCGCGCGCAAACCGTCGCGCAACGTTATCTCGCACTCCTGCGCGAGTTGGCGGCATGATCATTCTCTCGCATCCCACCGGCAACGAGAACGTGCGGCAGGTTGCCCTCGCTTTTGCGGAAGCCAACTTGCTCGAAGAATTCTTTATCACACTCAACTGGAACCCCGGTTCGGCTTTTGATCGAATCCTCCCGCCCCGCCTGCGCCAAAGTTTCCGGCGCCGCTCGTTTCCGGAACTGGTACGACATCGCACCCGATCGCAGCCGATGCGTGAGGCCATGCGGTTATTTTTCGGTGCAATTCATCTCCCGCTTTGGTCCAAACACGAACGCGGCTTTTTGAGCATTGACGCCATTTCCGCTGCACTCGATCGCGCCGTCGCTGCGGAAGTCGGAAAAAACGCGAACTGCAAGCTTGTTTATGCCTACGAAGATTGCGCGATTGCAACTTTTGCGGCAGCGGAACGTCGCCGAATTCCTCGGGTGTATGATTTGCCCATCGGCTACTGGCGCGTTGGGCAGCGTATTTTTGTCGAGGAATCCGAACGCGAACCCGAATGGACGCCGACGCTAACGGGCGCGCGCGATAGTCATGAAAAACTCGCGCGCAAAGATGAAGAACTGCGACTGGCCACGCGTGTGGTCGTGGCCAGCACCTTCACTAAATCCACCCTCGCGCAAGCGCCACACCAGCGACCGGTCACGGTGATCCCATATGGCGCGCCGCCCGCCGCAACTAACGAGATTGCGAAGGGCGGCGCCAAGTTAAAAATCTTGTTTACTGGCTCTCTTGGTCAGCGCAAAGGCCTTTCGTATGCTTTGCGCGCAGTTGAATTAATCGGCGAAAGAAATTGCGAGCTAACGTTGCTGGGCCGGAAAGCGGCCGAAGGTTGTCGCCCCCTCGATCAAGCTGTTCGCGATCATCGCTGGCTTCCAAGCCTGAGCCATGAGCGGGTTCTGCTCGAAATGCGCCGGCACGACGTGTTGATTTTTCCATCGCTTTTCGAGGGATTCGGCCTTGCCATTACCGAAGCGATGTCGCAGGGCACACCGGTCATTACTACTGCATATACCGCCGGCCCCGACATTATTGATGATGGCGTGGATGGATTTATTGTTCCGATTCGTTCTGCTGAAGCAATCGCCGAAAAACTGGAACTGCTGGCGCGGGACCGTGAACGTTTGAGGGCGATGAAAATATCCGCGCGTGAAAAGGCGCAAGTCCATCCCTGGGAAAATTATCGGCGCGCTCTCGTTACCATGGCGCAGGAAGTGATGAATAGTTAGAAGGGCAATGTCGAACGCCGCCAAAATTCCGCAATCGCTACCCGGCGCCGATTACTCCAGCACCCTGCGAGACGTTCGCCGGCTCATCTATCTTTACCTCTTCCTTCTCATTATCGAAGGCGCTTTGCGCAAATGGATCGTTCCGCAATTTTCCAATCCGTTGCTGCTGGTGCGCGATCCAGTTGTTTTGGCGACCTATTTTCTGGCCTGGCGCGCCCACATTTTTCCGCGCAACGGCTTCATTCTTTGGCTTGCCATCATCGGCATTCTTTCCTGGATCGTTTCCATTTTCGTTCTCGATCCCTATGTGCCGATGTCGCGCATTCTTCTCGTTACGGCCTACGGATTCCGATCAAACTTTCTGCATCTTCCTCTCATTTTCATCTTCGCGAGTGTATTCGACGTCGATAACGTCAAGAAAATCGGCTGGTGGATTTTGCTTGGGATAATTCCGATGAGTCTGTTAATGGCGCTGCAATTCCATTCCGCGCCCGACTCATTCATCAATCGCACCGTCGGCCTGGGCGAAGGTGAACAGATCACCGCTGGCGGCGGAAAAATCCGACCGCCCGCCACGTTTTCATTCATTTCCGGGCCGATCTATTATGTCACCGGTGCGGCTGCCTTCGTCCTCTACGGCGCTCTTCGCCGGTCGACTTATCCCAGCTGGTTGCTTGTCGGAGCCGGTTGCAGCGTTCTTTTGGCAATTGTTGTTTCGGGGAGTCGTTCGCTGGTGATGTCAGTTCTGCTCGTCATGCTTTCGCTTGCCATCGTGCTGCTGATTCGCCCTGATGTCGTCAATCGTTTCGGCAAAAGTTTGATTTTGCTGGTGATCGGGATGCTGATCGTCAGCCGCCTTCCGATTGTGCACGAGGGTCTCACTATTTTGTCGAGTCGGTTCACCGAATCAGCGGAAGCGTCGGAAACGACCATCACCAGCGGCTTGATCCAGCGCACCCTCAGCGGGTTTACCGAAGGACTTGGTCAACTCGGCCACGCGCCGTTCTTCGGTTTCGGTTTGGGGGTCGGCACGAGCGGAGGCGCTGCGTTTCTGATGGGCCAATCCACCTTTTTGCTTTCGGAAAATGATGCGCGTCCATTCATTTTCCGAAAGCGGTCCGATTCTTGGCCTGGCCTTTTTAATGTGGCGCACCCTGCTTGCCATCTATCTCGGTGTCGTTAGTTTGCGGGCGCTTACTCGTGGCGAAATCCTGCCACTTTTACTTTTTAGTGCTAGTTTTCTCATCATCCTTAGCGGGCAGCTCGGCCAGCCGACAAGTCTCGGTTTCGCCGTCGTTTTTAATGGCCTCTGTCTCGCTTCCACCCGGCCCGGCAAAATTGCGCCAGTGCCGGGCACGCCGACGCCGCCACGATTGATTCGCGGCCGATCGGCTTTTGCTGACCGTCTTCACGGCGCCGACGCCTCTTACCGCAATGGTTCTGTTGATCGGTAATTTTCTGCCGGATCAACAGCAAAGCATGCAGCGCTTCAGCCAAATGATGTTGCGCGAATTACGCGCGCTTGGAATTGCGGCAGAACTGGCCTGTCCCGAGGCGTATTTCGTTCGCATTGTCCCGGCGCAATTCGGCTTCCCCAGGAAATGGGCCGGCTACATCGACAAGCTCATTACCTTTCCGAGACGATTGCGAAAACTTCGCAGCGTCGAGCTCATTCACATTTGCGACCATTCCAACGCGGTCTATGCGAAACATTTCCCAAACGTTCCTATTGTCGTTACCTGTCACGATCTCCTCGCCGTGCGCGGCGCCCTCGGCGAAGAAACAGATTGCCCGGCTTCATGGACGGGCAAAATCTTGCAGCGATGGATTCTGGCCGGGCTGCACCGGGTTACCGCGGTTGCCTGTGTCTCACGCGCCACCGAGGCGGACGCAGTTCGCCTTTTGGGGACGAAAGAGAAGGCGCCATCTATAACCGTAATCGAAAACGGGTTAAATTACGATTACCGGCCGTTGCCGGAGAAAGAGGTAAGGGCGCGGCTGGCAAGATTATCCCAATTAAAGCTGGATCGCCCTTTTGTCCTTCATGTCGGCTCGCACTTGCGACGAAAAAATCGCGCGGGTGTGGTGCGGATATTCGCCAGGACAAAAGATCATTGGAATGCACAGCTCGTTTTCGCCGGGGATCGGTTATCTAACGATTTATGGACACAGGCGCGCGCGCTCGGCATTGCCGATCGGATAATTGAGATTGGATTGGCGGAGAGCGAATTACTGGAAGCGCTTTATAACTGCGCGCACGCACTTCTCTTTCCCTCGCGCTTTGAGGGCTTCGGCTGGCCGATCGCCGAAGCTCAGGCCTGTGGCTGCCCTGTGCTTTGTCGTGGTGCGGCGCCAATGTCGGAAGTCGCCGGTGGCGCAGCCTTGCTCCGTGATATCGCGGATGAAGATGGATTCGCGAAAGATTTGCTGCGGTTGCGGGACCCGGCTACGCGCGAAAAATATCGTGAGCGCGGTTTGCAGAATGCCAGGCGCTTCAGCGCAAAAAAAATGGCGAAGGAGTATCTCTCGCTTTATCGCCAGTTGGGAATGGCCGCATGAAAAATTTTCTCCAGCTCATTTCGCTGCTGCTGCCGTGGAAAATGCGGCGTGCGTTTCTGGAACAGCAATTTGGCTTCCAGATTCATCCCACTGCTCGCATCGGTCTGGCCTGGATCTTGCCCTCGCGTTTGATCATGGAAGAGAACACCGGCATTGGTCATTTCACCGTGGCGAGGAATCTCAATCTGCTGCATTTGAAAGCTCACGCGACGATCGGCCGCGGTAATTGGATTACCGGCTTTCCGCTGGGCGATTCGCCTCATTTCGCCAGCGAGACCGAACGCCGCCCGGAGTTAGTCATGGGCGAGCATTCCGCCATCACTCATCGCCATCTGCTCGATTGCACCAACGCGATCACCATCGGCCGCTTCACCACCGTCGCCGGATTCCAATCGCAATTCATTTCTCACACCATCGACATCGCGCAGAATCGCCAGGTCTCGCGTCCGATCAGCGTGGGCGATTATTGTTTTGTCGGCAGCAACAGCGTGCTGCTGGGCGGTTCGAGCCTCCCCGATTATTGCGTGCTGGGCGCGAAATCGCTCCTGAACAAGGCGCACGCTCAGACGCATCGTCTCTACGGTGGCGTGCCCGCACGCGAACTCAGCGTTTTATCGCCCGATTGCGGTTATTTCAATCGCCGCCAGGGTTTCGTCATCTAAATTGAGAGTTCTGCAAACAGTGCAGACGCTGAATCCCGAAACGGGCGGTGTGGCGCGTGCTGTTACTTCGTTGAGCAAAGGACTCCAACAGCATGGCGTAGAGATTGAGATTGTCGCCTTGGATCAACCGGGATCGCCCTGGCTGCGCGACCAAAATCTTGCCGTGCACGCTCTCGGCCAAGGCCTCACAAATTATCGTTACTCGCGCGCCCTGCCGAAGTGGCTCAAAGAACATGGCAACAAATTCGATTGCGTTATCGTCCATGGCATCTGGCAACACCACAGCTTCGCCGTCTGGCAACGCTTTCACAAAACCGCCATTCCTTACTTTGTTTTTCCGCATGGCATGCTCGATCCCTGGTTCAAGCGCACCTTTCCTCTCAAACATCTCAAAAAATGGCTCTATTGGCCGTGGGCCGATTACCGGGTCTTGCGCGACGCTGCGGCGGTAATCTTTACTTCGGAAGAAGAACGTTCCAAGGCGCGCCAATCCTTCTGGCTTTATCGCGCCAAGGAAAAAATTTCTCCACTTGGGATCGAAGAACCGCGTCCGGCCGGACCCGAGGCACGCCATCTTTTTCTCGCCAAATTTCCCGAAATTGAAAAATCGCGCATGCTTTTGTTTCTCGGCCGCATTCACCCGAAAAAGGGATGCGATCTGGCGATCGACGCACTCCCGCGTCGCGCTTCCGGCGAAGCGGTCTTGCTTGTTATTGCTGGTCCGGATCAAGTCGGTTGGACGCATCAGTTACGCGAGCGCGTCGCGCGCATGGACGTTTCGCCGCGCGTTACTTTCGCGGGTATGCTGGAAGGCCCCCTGAAACGCGGAGCATTGGAAAATGCCGACGCGTTCATTCTCCCTTCGCATCAGGAGAATTTCGGAATGTCGGTGATCGAGGCGCTTTCCTTCGGAGTGCCGGTGTTGATTTCAGATCGCGTGAATATCTGGCGCGAGATCGCCGCCGACCATGCCGGCTTCGTTGAACCGGATGACCTTGCCGGCACCACGCGATTAATTGAGCGCTGGTTGCACACCCCGCCGGAGGAACAAAATCTAATGCGGGTGAATGCACGCAATTGCTTCCTCCGTCGGTTCGAAATCAACCGGGCTGCCGCTTCGCTGCTTGCGATTTTGCAAGCGCAATGAAAATCACCATCGTGCTCGGCGCATTTCTGCCGGTTCCGCCGGTGATGGGCGGTGCGATTGAAAAAAGCTGGTTGGCTCTCGCGCAAGAGTTTGTTTCCCGTAACCATGATGTCACCATCATCTCCCGCGCACTTCCACAATTCGCCAGGCACGAAATCGTCGATGGCATCCGCCATCTTCGCCTCCGCGGCTTCGATACGCCGCGCTCATTGCTCTGGCTGAAAATTCTTGATCTGCTTTACTCGCTACGGGTCAGGCGGGCTCTGCCGGCGGCGGACATTTTGGTAACAAATACCTTCTGGTTACCGCTGCTCATCCGCGACCCGTCGCGCGGAAAGATTTACGTTCATGTCGGCCGTTATCCAAAAGGTCAGATGCCTCTGTATGGAAAAGCGGCGCGGTTGCAGACGCCGTCGAGCGACGTAGCCGACGCCATCAAAGGCGAAACGCCGTCGTCAGCGCAGAGAGTCATCGCCATTCCATATCCACGCCCGCAAACGATTTCGGCGGGAGCGCCGCCGCCGTTGGAGGCGCGCGCAAAAATCGTCCTCTATGTCGGTCGCGTGCATCCGGAAAAGGGCGTGCACGTTTTGGTAGAAGCATTCGCGCGGTTGCGCCGCGGCGAATTTGTCGATTGGAAACTCATAATTGTTGGTTCAACGGATTCCAGGGAGGGCGGAGGAGGTGACACTTATCTGCGCCAACTGCGACAAAGCGCGGCTGTCGCGCGCGAACGGGTCGTTTTTCGCGGGCCAATCTTTGATGTAGCAGTCTTGGAAGAAGAGTTTCGGGCTGCGCGAATTTTTGCTTATCCCTCGCTGGCCATGCGCGGCGAAACTTTTGGTCTCGCGCCGCTCGAAGCCATGACGCACGGTTGCGCTGTGCTCGTTTCTGATCTGGGTTGCTTTCGCGATTTTATTTTACCGAATGAGACCGGTTTTGTCTTCGAAGGAGGCGCGCCGAATCCCGCTGATTCTCTTGTGGTCGCGTTTCGCGATGCTTTGTCCGATCCAGTTCGACTTGAACGAATCGCCCGGGCCGGGCAGCTGAAATCTGAGGAATTTTCCCGCGCGCGTGTTGCTGATAAATTCTTGATCGACTTCGAAAAACTTATTTCAGATGCCGAACGAACAAATCGTTAATTCGGATCAGACCAGCGCGTTCGAATCCCCGTGGAGCAACGGACAACGCGCCTTGCGCGCACTTTGGGAATTTTGCTGGTTCGTGTTTTGTCAGTGGACCCCAAAGCCGTTCAATCCGTGGCGGCTTTTTTGGTTGCGGGTATTTGAGGCCAAGATCGAGGGGACCCCGTTCGTGCATTCGCGCGCGCGGATTGCAATCCCATCGAATCTCACTTTGCGCGATCGTGCCTGTCTTGGAGATCGCGCCAATGCCTATTCACTTGGCGAAATCGAAATCGGGGAGCGCGCTACCATTGCCCAGGAAGCTTATCTCAGCACCGGCAGCCACGATTTTTCCCAGTCGAGTATACCTCTTACTGCAGCGAAAATCACGATCGGCGCTGATGCTTTTATCGGAGCACGCGCATTCGTTTTGCCGGGCGTGACAATCGGAGAGCGCAGCGTGATCGGCGCGTGTTCCGTCGTCACTGAAAATGTGCCGCCCGATGTCTTCGCCGCGGGAAATCCGTGTCGGGTTTTGCGGCCGCGATGAGCACGCGCGTTCCGGTTTCCGTCATCGTTCCAATCAAAAATGAAGCGGCGAATCTGCCGCGCTGCCTTGCCTCTGTGAAATGGGCGGACGAAATTTTCGTGGTCGATTCCGCGAGCACCGATGGTTCGATCGCGATCGCCCAACAGCACGGCGCCAAAGTGGTGCAGTTCGAATTCAATGGTATCTGGCCGAAGAAAAAGAATTGGGCACTCGAGAACCTGCAGTTTCGCAACGAATGGGTTTTTGTTCTCGATGCCGACGAAGTTTTGCCGCCGGAAGCCGAAACGGAATTTGCCCAAGCAATCTCCGACGGGGGGGATATTGCCGGGTACTGGATCAATCGTCGTTTTATGTTCATGGGACGCTGGCTGCGGCATGCCTACTATCCCAATTGGAACCTGCGCCTTTTTCGGCACGCCCTCGGCCGTTATGAAAAACTAACCGATGGGCCAACCAACAGCGGTGACAACGAAGTTCATGAGCACGTCCTCCTGAATGGAGGCACCGCTAAGCTAAAAGTTGAGATCGATCATTATGCTTTTCCGTCGATCGATATTTTCGTCGAAAAACATAATCGCTATTCCAATTGGGAAGCGCGAGTCGCCGCCGATACACTTCTTGATTCCAGCTCAAAGAAAATCAGCAGCCGGATGGTCGGCCGGCGCCGAAAACTGAAAACCCTTTCGCGGCAGCTGCCATTTCGCCCATTGCTGCGATTTCTCTTCGTTTACGTGTGGCAAAAGGGTTTTCTCGATGGCGCGGAAGGCTATTACTTTGCACGGCTGCACGGGTTCTATGAATTTCTCTCGGTGGCAAAGACGCGCGAACTGCTGAAGCAAAAAGATCGTAGGAACTAACGACCTAGATTATGACGCATCTGTTCGAATCGGCATGACGAGTGAGTTTGGGGAGCGCACGCGCCACGCGTGCTGGCGATGGCGGCCTCGCCATCGCGAACTTTTCCTTCTTCCCAGAGCGTTGCGGCGAGGCGCCGCAATGAGCACGCGAGGCGCGTGCGCTCCCCAGAGAAACATCGGGCGGCCGCTTAGGGCTAGTACGCGGTCTGCGGCGGCAGGAACAGTTGCGCAACCGTCCTCAGGATAATTCCGATCTCCAACGAAAGGTTCCAGTTCTCCAAATACTCAAGATCGCACGCGACTCGATTTTGAATGTCGGAATTATCTCGCGCTTCGCCGCGAAAACCGCGCACCTGAGCCAGCCCGGTAATTCCCGGCTTAACGAAAGCGCGGACATGGTAGCCTGCCATTATTTTCGCAAATTCGGCGTTATGCTCGAGCAAATGCGGGCGCGGACCGACGATACTCATCTCGCCGCGCAGCACATTCCAGAATTGCGGAATTTCATCGATACTGAACTTCCGGAAAAATCGCCCGAGTGGATAAACGCGATCGTCGCGCCCGCTCGCCTGGTGCGCGATCTGTTCGTCGCCCGGACGCATCGTGCGAAATTTGTAAATGGTGAATCGGCGATTTTGAATTCCGGCACGCACTTGCTTATGGAAGAGCGGGCCGGGCGATTGCAGCCGCTGCGTGATCCAAATGATGATCGCCGCCACTGGAAACACCACGGCCAGGACGAACCCGGAAACGATGAGATCAATCGCGCGTTTGACGAAACGATTGAGCGGATTCTCCAGCGGTTCTTCGCGCAAGGCCATAAAACGAAATCCGCCGTCCTCGAAGTGGACCACGGGATGACGCAGCGTTTCCTCCAGGTCGCTGAGAATGATTAGACGTACCCCGAGTCGGTCGCATGCATCGATGATTACGCGATCGGAATTGGTTCTGGGGAATTCCAGCAGGATCGCTTGCGTCGCGCCGCATTCGTGCACGATTCGATCGAAATCTCCGAACTGACCGAGAATCGGCAGGTCGCCCGCTTGCTCGAATGTTTCCTGGCTAATCAGTCCGGCGGTGTGCAAGCCAATCTCGGATTTCTGTCGCAGCCAGTTACGCAGTTGCGCCGCTCGTGCCGGCGAACCAACCAACAAGGTCTTCTCCCGGCGAATTCCCTTAAAAAACCGGCGGGCCAGAAAGGGCGGCAGATAGTGATGTGAGAAAAGTAACGCCAGGTAAAAACAAGGCACGAAATTGAAAAGGAAAACTCGCGAGATAAAACCGTCCTTGGTCGCGATCAGGTAAATGACGAGCGTCCCGATACTGGCGACCGTCTGCCGCAGACTGACACGATGTTCCCGCAGCAGGTCGGTTTGCAGCGGATAATCGCGCGAGCTGTCGCGCCCCAGATATTCCAGGGTCAACCCCAGCACAAGCAACACGCAATAAATGCTGTAGCGGCGCCAGGTCAGTCCCCCGGGTGGGGAATAAAACTTCACCATCACCCAGACCCCAAGCCAGAAGAGTCCGGCCGTAATCCAAATCTGGCAGATTAATAAAAGTCGCCGAAGACCCTCGGAACGCTGGGTGAGCATCACTTAAACCGCCTTGCGTGGCGTGAGACTACGCGATGGCCGTGCTGCTTCAACTCATGTACACTTCGCGCGATCGCCTGTTGACCTGAGAATCGGATGGAAGAAACGACTGCCAGTCACGCCACTCATCATCCCGTGCCGTCGCAATGGGCGCGCAGTGTTTTCCTCGCGTTGCTACCGGTTCTTGCGGTTTTTCTTGGTGGCGCGACCAGCAAATGGGCCGAAGGAATCATCGTCGCTTTCTTTGGCGCGTTCCTGATTTTTCAACCACCGCGCCGCTCCCTTGGCTGGAAAATTAACGCCACCTTTCTGGCCTTTGCTCTCTGCGCGCTGGTAAGTTATTTGTCGCAATCCTGGTTCTTTACCCCCGATTGGCGGACGGCTCTGACGAACGATTTCGGAATCGCTTTGCCCTCTAGTGTAACCCCGCAGCCGTGGCTGACCGCTGGTTGTTTTGCCAGTCTCGTCGCCGGTCTGTCCTGGCTTTATCGCGTTTCGGCCCAGGAACTCGAGTTGCGCGTGGCTCGTTTTCAATTGCGCCTCTTCGCCGCTGGCATCGTGGTCATCGCTGCGTTCAGCATTCTGTTTTATCTGACCCAGAACTCGATTCCGTTCTGGAAAAACCCGTGCAATTTCGGCCCTTTCCCCAATCGCAACCAAACGGCCGATCTTTTCGGAGTGACTTCAGTGCTGATACTCGCCGCGGCCCAGGATGATATTCGGCATCGGCGCAAACGCTGGATCCTCTGGACGATCGCGCTGATTACTGTCATCGCGGCCATCTGTCTCAATTTTTCCCGGGCGGGCGTGATTATTCTCGTGGCTGCGAGCGCAATCTGGATCGGGACCGTCGCGCTTCGGCTCGAGGCCCCTACCCGCGCGGGCGCCGCCTATCGTATTTCCTTAGCGGTGTCCTTTCTCCTTCTTCTCGTTAGCACCCTATTGGTCGCCGGTGGGCAAACCCTGGCCCGTTTTCATCTCCAAAAACTCGCCGGGAGCGATTTCACATCCGATTTTCGCTGGCTCATTTTTCGCGACACCTGGCAATTGATCCGCTCTTCGCCCTGGGTCGGTCTTGGCCTCGGTAATTTCGAATCTATTTTTGCCATCTTTCGCGATGCTTCTCACGGCAATACCCGGTCGCTCCATCCCGAAAGCGATTGGCTTTGGGTTTGGTCCGAGCTGGGATTGGTAGCATTGCTGCTCATCGTTCTCGGCGCGGTATTGCTAATTCGGCGCGTCGCTCCGCTACAAGTCGGAACCAACCAGCGTTTCCGCCTCGCCGCCTTGATTGGCGCGCTCATGTTTGTCTTACACGGGCTGATTGATGTCTCGGGGCATCGCGTGGGTACCGCTTATTCCGCGATGTTCTTGCTCGGCCTTTCACTGCATCGCCCCACGCAACTGCAGTTGTCGAAAACAATTCCGTGGACGTTTCGGATCCTCGGAGTCGCACTTGTCATGATCGGTCTTTCCTGGACAATTGCCTGGCGCTCGATGGCGATGTTGCCCGGCGCGGTCGGGGTCGGCAACGCCAAGCAGCTGGCCGTTGTCGCCAGTCGCGGGCACAATTTTGGCGAAGCAATGAGGCTGACTACCCGTGCATTGAATTGGGCACCCCTCGATTGGGAACTTTATTATCTGCGCGCCACCGCCGAGATCGGACAACGTGAGCCGGCGCAGAAAGCACTGGATGATTTTCGCCGTGCCCGTTTTCTCGAGCCGAATTCGGAGTCGGTGCCGTTACAGGAGGGTTTCGTCTGGTTGCGCGTGCGGCCAGACCTTGCTCTGGTTGCATGGCGTGAGGCTCTGCGCCGCGCGGGAGCAGAACGCAAGGATATCTTCCGCACGATTATGTTTACCGCCAAGCTGCGCGATCCGGCGGCGCGCCAGATTATCAGGCAGCTTGCGTTCAGTGAACATGATCTGGCGCTCGTTTATTTTGCGCAGTTAAACGCCGAAGAATTTCGGCCCGCCTTCAGCAAGTTTTTCGATGCCGATCCAGACTTGGTCGCGATGAAGCCGGAAGAAAAACGCGAGCTTTTCCAACTTTGGGACAGCCGCGGCGACATCAACGCGCTTATCGCCGCGGTCAAAAAACATCCCGATTGGTTGCAATTCACCTGGCGCACCGTCGCCAAGTATCGCGGCACCACCGGCGATTTCCGGGGCGCCTGCGAATTGATGGAAAAATTTGATAGCAACGTTGTCTTCCCGCCGGAAGAAAAAGGCCAGTCAATCGAACAGTTGCGGGAACGAGTTTTCCGCGACACGAATAATTTTTCTGCGGCCTATACCCTCTATCGCCAGCAAATGAATCGGGGGTTGATCGACGACGCGCTCGCCACCATCCGACATTTTACCGTGACCAGAAAGCCGCCAGCTTATTTCCACTTATTGGAAGCTCAAGCCTGGGCGGCAAAAGGGAACTGGGAACGTTCCTGGAATGCCTGGCAGGCCTTTGAAAAGGCGAAAGCTCCGAATCACTAACTGTGCTGTAGTTCTCGTCCTACGTGTTTAGCGTTGCCCTGCCGTATCCCATTTCATTAACACCTCGCTTGAGCGAGCTACATGGCCGAGTCTACTACCACAACGGCTTTAGCGGTTTACTCGTTCACGAACAAAGAAACCGCAGCAGGTCGTCCGCCAAGGTACCGGCTTTGCCGAGTGTGATAACGACACGGATAAGGCCTATTACCGTAAGGCAAACACCAACCATCGCCGATGAGACGGTGAAAATGTGAATGCAAATGTCTTCTTCCAGCTTTGTTTTATCATTGCCGTTTGAGCCCATCGCAGCTTCGACAGCTAAGCTCACTCCGCGTTAGCTTAAAAAATAAGGCGACGTATTTGAGAAAGCAGCGCGCTTAAAGCGGTAGGGACGCATCTCCGAGGCGTCCCATACTTGGTTTTATATTTGGGACGGCTCAGAGAGTCATCCCTACCAAAGGACGGCGGACCTTTACGCGATTTACTTTGCCAGCGCGGCCTGGGCCGCAGCGAGGCGCGCAATGGGGACGCGGAATGGACTGCAACTGACGTAGTCGAGCCCGAGCCGGTGACAGAATTTCACTGAATCGGGTTCGCCACCGTGTTCGCCGCAAATGCCTAGCTTGATTTTCGGCCGTGTCTTGCGGCCCTTCTCGATCGCGATCTGCATCAACTGGCCGACGCCGTCTTGATCGATAGTGGCAAATGGATTGCGTTTCACGATCTCCAACTCGGCGTAATGCGGCAAAAATGATCCGCTGTCATCGCGGCTCATCCCAAGCGCAGTTTGGGTAAGATCATTTGTGCCGAAACTGAAGAACTCTGCTGTTTCCGCGATCTCGTCTGCGGTCAAAGCACCGCGCGGCACTTCAATCATTGTCCCGACCAAATAACTGAATTTCACTTTTTTCGCCGCCTGCACGTCCTGCGCGACGCGACGCACAATCTCCACCTGCAATTCGAGTTCCCTCTTAAAACCGACCAGCGGGATCATTACTTCCGGATGCACCTTGGTTCCGCTCTTCTGTACTTCCGCCGCGGCTTCGAAAATCGCGCGCGCCTGCATCTCTGTTACTTCCGGAAATGAAATTCCGAGACGGCAACCGCGATGGCCGAGCATCGGATTTTGCTCATGCAATTCGTGGACACGCCGGGCGATCTCCTCCTGGCTGACACCGATTTTCTCCGCCAGCGCGCTTTGGGCAGCGTGATCTTGTGGGAGAAATTCGTGCAGCGGCGGATCAAGCAAACGAATCGTTGCGGGTTTTCCTTTGAGCGCTTTGAAAATACCGACGAAATCGCTTTTTTGATACGGCAGCAATTTGGCGAGAGCTTTTTGCCGATCGTCCGCTTTACGCGCCAAAATCATTTCCCGCATGGCATCGATGCGGTCGCCCTCAAAAAACATGTGTTCGGTGCGGCAAAGCCCGATGCCGCTGGCGCCGAAGGCGACTGCGTTTTCCACCTGTTCCGGTGTATCCGCGTTGGTGCGAACGCTCATGCGCGTGACTTTCGCGCACCAATCCATCAGCTGATTGAAGTTTCGATAAGTCTCACTCCTCTGAGCGATTTTGTCGCCATGAAGCAAACCCTGAATGATTTCCGAAGGAGCATTGCGCAACTGATCCGCGTAAACAGTGCCGCTCGTCCCATCGATTGAGAGATAATTTTCCCCTTCGCGAAAAATCGCGCCGTTCACCGACATCGTTTTTGCGCGGTAATCGATGTTCAATGCGGATGCGCCGCAAATGCACACTTTACCCATCTGCCGCGCGACCAGAGCGGCGTGGGAACTTACGCCGCCGCGCGCGGTCAGAATTCCTTCCGCTGCGATCATGCCACGCAAATCCTCCGGTGACGTCTCGACCCGCACCAGCAACACTTTCTCACCTTTATGCGCGGCAGCTGCAGCACGATCGGCGTTAAAGTAAACTCTGCCTGTAGCCGCGCCCGGTCCTGCCGGAAGTCCGCTTGCAATCGCCTTCGCGCTCTTCAGCGCAGCGCGGTCGAACACTGGCGCCAGAACCTGATCGAGCTGGTCGGCCGGCACTCGCGTAATCGCGGTTTTCCATTCGATCAGTTTTTCGCGAACCATGTCGCAGGCAAATTTCACTGCCGCCACCCCGGTGCGTTTTCCGTTCCGCGTTTGGAGCATGAAAACTTTACCGTCCTGAATGCTGAATTCGAAGTCCTGCACGTC
>Ga0137418_10003243_pt1 | contig 14953 bp, 10 predicted proteins | sample CZODoug3_1_2_16f_FD_122242 | JGI IMG/M metagenome (GOLD analysis project Ga0137418, IMG submission 122242) | Vadose zone soil fungal communities from Angelo Coast Range Reserve, California, USA - CZODoug3_1_2_16fungal (Hybrid Assembly) | ecosystem: Environmental > Terrestrial > Soil > Vadose... | reverse complement strand
GGATGGCTAAGGCGCGGGAACAAGCGGGCGCAAATCCGTTAGCTACGCCCGCACCTCATGACGGAAATAATTACATGTACCCACCCAACCCAAAACCGAAATCGAAATCCCGCTCACGCGAACGGACACGCTTTCGCTCGAATTCACATTCTGGTGTCGACACCCCTAGTCGATTTGCGGGTCCTACGCCTCATCCCCCACACGTTTCTACGCGTCACATTGAATCCGCCGATTTCAAGCCCTTATGTACTGGCCACCCAGAACAGCAAGGTACAAGGGATGACGGCGGCGCCGGTGAAATCGTTCTGTTGGTTGAGCACCAATCCCAGTTGAACACGGGCATCGACATATTTTGGCTCCAGGCTGATCGCCTCATTCAGTTGGCGCGCGGACTCGTCCAGACGTCCCGATTGCGCCAGCGCCAAGCCCAGATTGTAGTGCGCCTCCGCAAGATCGGGATCGGACATCACAGCCTGCTGGAACTCTTCGAGCCCTCGTACGCGGTCATCCTGGCGCCAGTACAGCAATCCCAGGCTCGTCTGCGCCTGCGCATAGTCGGGCTTCAGCTCCAGAGCTTTTTGAAAAGCGCCAAGAGCGCGTTCGGTTTCCCCTTTGCGCTCCCAAGTAACCCCGAGATAGTAAAAGCCGGTCGGAATCTCAGGGCCTTGCTCAACTGCTTTTTGGAAGAAGGCTAGCGCATCGTCCAGTTTTTGCTGCTTCAGCGCCTCGACGCCCTGCAGAGTGAGATATTTTGCCTGCGCCAGGCGTGCGCGAAATTCGCGCAGCGCGCTGATATCGCTCAATTCCTTCTGCGCTGCGCCGGTGTCGCCCTTAGTGCGCAAGGCGATGCCCAAGGCATAGTGGGCCTTCTCAAAATCAGACTTCAGCTCAATCGCCCGACGGAACCTCGCGATTGCGCCGTCCACGTTTCCCCCTGCCTTGAGCTCCATACCGAAGTCATACTGCGATTCCGCGTCTTGGGGATCGATGGCTACTGCTCTGCGGAACTGGAGGAGTGCGCCAGCGTGATCGCCTTGTCGGCGGAGCGTCACACCCAACAACGCGTGTGCGCGTGCCAACCGGGGATTCAGGCGAAGTGCGTTGCGAAACTCGCTTGCGGCCTCGTTCAATTTGCCAAGCTGACCTTCCGCCAGGCCCAGCTCTAAATGCAGCTCCGGCGAGGGCTTCGCCTGGATGGCCTTCCGCAGCTCTGCCTCAGCCGCCGAGGGGTTGTTCTGCTCCAGGTAGATGCGCGCAAGCAGCCGACGTGCGCCGGCGTTTGCAGGGTCGAGTTCTGACGCGACAAGCAGTTCCTTGAGCGCGGCTGGCTGGTCGTGTAGATCGTAAAGAGTCGCGCCTAATGCGTAGTGCGGATCGGCCCACTTGGGTTTAAGCCGCAGCGCAGCTTCGAACTCTTCCACGGCCTGCTTTGCGGCGCCTTTGTAATTGAGCGCAAGAGCTAGGTTGTAGTGGGTCAGCGGATCGTTTGGGTCTAGCTCCAGCGACTTCTGATAGCTAGCAATGGCTTCGTCCCAGGATTTCTTGCGAGAAAATTCAATGCCTTGTTGGCGGTAACTCTCGGCCGTCTGCGCAGTAAGGGGTTGATTGCATAGCGCGCTCAAAAAGATTGCGAGCAACCCTCCGCAGACAACTCCGCGAATAGTTCGAAGTGCTGGATGCCGTGATTTCATCAATATGATTTGACCTGCAGCCGGAGCCGCAGGTCAAATCAAAAACGAGTTTCGTGCCATGTTGCCTACCAGTAGAACTTCGCGCTGACCTGCCCAATCCGCGGGTCCCGGGCGCTGGTCACGAGTCCGAAGTTCTGGTCGTCGATGTTGCCGTCCGGGTTTCTGAATTGCGCGTGGTTGAAAATGTTAAAAAATTCAATGCGGATATCGAAAGCATAATTCTCATGAATCGTGGTTCGCTTTAATATGCCGAAATCGGTGTTGTTGAATCCCGGGCCATGGAAAAAGCGCCGGTTGGCATTGCCAAATGTCCCCAAGGCACAATTTTGGACGAAAGCGCCTGTTGTTGGCACGCACGGGGCCGCATTTATTGCGGCGGGCAAGGGCGGTATGAAGTAACAACCAGATGTCGACTCCGTGGGATCATCTGGATTGGCATGGCAGTCAGGATATATCTTACGCGGATCGAGAGTTACGACCTTGCCAATCACGTTCGGCATATCGGTGGCCGAACTGTCCGCCAGCGAAATATCATCGTTGCCCTGGCTCATCTGGATGGGAAAACCGGTGGCGAACCGCGTAATTCCCTGCATCTGCCACCCTTGGGTCAAGCGCTTTGGCGCTCCCTTGAAGGCTCGATCGAACGGAATGGCCCAAACATAGCTGGCCACAAAATTGTGCCTGATGTCGCTCGAGGAAAGTCCTCGGCTAATCTTGGCATTCTGGAAATTCACCAGGTCATTGAAGGCCGATGAATCGTCCAGCCCTTTGGCGAAGGTGTACGCCGCCAAGAACGTAAAATCATTGGCTTTGCGCTCCACGGTGATTTGCGCCGCGTTGTAGATTGAATTGGCAGCTGTGAGTGTGTTGGTATTGCCGGTGCCAAAGCAAACCTGGGGAGTCGCGCCGGAGCAGAAATTGGGGCTGTTCAACGATTGCTTTGTGCTGTAAACGCAGTTTGGATTGTAAGTCGCACCGCAGGGTGCCGCTGCGGCCAAATTATAGACGTCGTTTTCTTGCCCGGGTCCACAACCGAAGTTACCCGAAGTCGTATCATAAGCTGTACTGAGAGTATTCAAACACAGGGACGCACTGCCCGGGTTGGCCTCCTGTTGCGTGATGAGGTGGTGGCCTTCAGTCCCGACGTAAGCCAACGTCAGCACGGTCGATTTGCTCAGCTCGCGTTGGATGGAGAGATTGAAGTGCTCCGCGTAAGACAGCTTGTTGTGAGTATTGTAGCCCGGAAAAAAGTTCATCGGTTCGTAGACCGAGAAGTCCAGTGTCTGGTTCGACGCGGCGCCCGGAACCGGTGCGGTGAATGGGAACCGTTGTCCGATGGAAGCTCCGGTGGCTCGAATCCGGAATGGTTCTTCAAACAAGACCGATACCGGGGAGGTCCAATAGAGGCCGAACGGAGCATCGGCTACCTCGTAGAACAGGTTCAGGTCCTCGATCGAAGTGTAATAGAGGCCAAAAGCCGCCCGAATACTGGTCTTGCCGGGTCCGCCAAAAATCTTGCCTAACGCACCGTCGCTGAACCCAGGTGAATAGGCAAGGCCTAGGCGAGGTCCGAAATTGTTGTACCTGGTTGGAGCAAGTGTCTTGGGGACGCCGGGGTCACCCGGGAATACCAAGCCTGTAGGAGAAAGTGGAAAAGTAGTGGACGTCTCCCCGGGAATGAAGGCCTGCAGCTTTCCTTGCGTGTCGTACCACGGCATGCTCACTTCCCAGCGCAAACCGAGGTTAAGAGTTAGATTCGATTTTATCTTCCACGAGTCTTGCGCGAACGCTCCACCGTAACGTGTGCGGGAATCCAGCAGCTGCAAGGCGGCCTGGGTGTAAGGAGCAGAACACTGGGTGCAGGTCGCGCCGAGGAGGAAGTCCACAAAATCGCTTCCAGTCACATTGCCATCAAAATTGAAGCCTCCATTTGGGTTGGCGAAGTTGCGTTCGTTCACTTGCAAATAGCGAAACTCACCGCCAACCTTCAACGTATGCTTCCCCAGAGACTTTGACAATACGTCGCTAGCCATATAAGTGGTGTTGGGCTGGAACGTATTCAGGCTGGGCACGCCGAGGTTCAAGCCGCTCGCGCCAACAAATTGGATCTGCGGCACATACTGCGGGGAGGTCGTGGAAGGGATAATCCCAAGTGTACCGGGACCAGTCACGAATCCCAGGGAAGAAAGGCTGGCGAGACTGGCCGCCGGGTTATCCAAGTGAAGCACAGTGCGGAAGATGCTAAGCCGCGCTTCGTTGACCGCAGTCGCTCCGAAATTCTTGGTGTTGCTCATGACGAACTGCTGGGCGCGCGAAGGGCTGACCGTGGCGAAGCCCGGCACACTCGGACCGTTGGCGGGAATCGCGTTCGCAACCTTAGCGCTATCAAAATGGTAGTAGAACGACCAGTTTCCGGTTTTCTGGTTGTTGAAATCCACCCGCTCTCCGATTTTATTGTCAGTTAGACTGTTTTTCTCACTGTTATTGCAGTAGTTTACGCCACTTGTGCAGCCGCCGGGAGTGGCCGCGGGGATATAGGCCAGAATCGCTTTGGATGGCGCCGACCATGCCGCCTGCGGAATCACGCCGCCAGCGAAAACACACTGGCCAAGGCTGGGGCCTGTAGCGGGGCAGGGAGCCAGGTGGTAGCCCAGCGGACTGGCGTCCGCCACTTCGATTTCCGCGTACGGTTCCCCCTGATTCACTGTGTAACCGAGCCGGTTAGAAAGGACTTGGGCCCAATAGCCGGCATCTACCGCAGTGGGTATTGGATTCCCGCCGCTATCTGTGGTGGCGAAAAGTGATGGGTCAAAGTTGCCTTGGCGCTGGTCGTCCGACAGCACGTTTGCGCTAGCTTCGGCGCCACTTACTTCCCTCGTGCCTTGATAATCGGAAAACCAGAACAACTTGTTTTTCCAGATTGGCCCGCCTGCGGCAAAACCAAACTGATTGCGCCGCAGCTCTGACTTGCCACCGAAGAAATAATTTTTCGCATCAAATTTATCGTTACGCAGGAACTCAAAGACGTCGCCGTGAAAACCGTTGGTACCGGACTTGGTGATAGCATTCATCACCGCGCCACTGAATTTTCCGTATTCGGCGTCGAAACTGTTGGTGATCAGCCGGAATTCCTCGATGGAATCCAGGTTGGGAACCAGACCGGCGCCCAGGTTGCGGCCCTCACTAACGTCACCGCCATTCACCAGAAAGGCGTTCGCCGTTTCGCGCTGGCCATTGACGGAGATGTTGCCCGGATTCAAACCACCGGACACCGGACGATCCTGCTGGATCGTTTCAGCCGTGGCGGGAGCAACGCCGGCCTGCAAGCCAAGAAGATCAATGTAGCTGCGGCCGTTGAGCGGCAAGGCCAGCATTTTCTTGGAGTCAATCACGTCGCCCAGCTGCGTGCTTTCGGTCTGGACTTGCACAGCGTTAGCGACGATTTCGACGTGTTCGCTGACCGTGCCGACGTTGAGTATCACATCGTACTTCAGCTGGTCGTTTACCTGTACTTGAATGCCAGTTTCGGTGAACGCCCGGAACCCCGGCGCCGTGACCGCCAGCTTATAACTTCCGGCCGGCAGCGCAAGAATGCGATAAGTGCCATCCGAACCGGACACCGCTTCCTTGCTGAAATTGGTGTCCACATTGGTGGCCACGACCTTGGCTCCGGAAACCACCGCGCCGCTGCTATCGTGCACTACTCCCTGAATCGAACCGGTCACGTCCGCATGGACCGCGCCGGTCACAATCAGCGCAATCACCACCGCGATCACCGATAAAAAACCATATTTAAAGCGATTTAACATTCCCCACCCCCAGGTAAACCTACTCCCGTACGTTGTTACAACACTTTAAAGACAATCAAGCTGAAAATCTACTGCGACGTTCTTTGCAGCGTTCTGTTTAGCCACGGGTACTATCGAAATTCGCTCACGCGAGCCAATCTTTTGCTCTCACTCGCTTCCTGTGACGAGCTCGAGAACCGTTTCTCCCAACGCCCCACGATCCAAACCTTTTTCATCGACCAAATGCACGGAAACTCGCCCGCTCCGGCCCGGGTCGGCCAGCGTGGCCTGCACCAAGACCGCGTTTCGCGGGTCGACCTGTGAAAGGACTTGAGACCCGATCGGCGTACCGTGGGCGTCGTAGAAATGAGCAACGAGCTTCCCGGTAAAAAAAACTCCGAATGAGCCGGCAAGTTTTATTTTCCCGCCAGCATCCTGAGCAGCATGCAGCGGCTTGAGGATCACTCCGGCGTCGGTTACACCCTGAAAGTCTGCGTCGGCGCGAGTCGGTAACCAATCGGTATCGAAATTGTAGGATTCGCCAGGATCGAGCCGGACCATCGGCGAGTTGAGTTCAGCCTCCATATAGATCTCCGAAGCGGCTTCGCCGGAAGAGCCAAATGTGCTGGTGCCGTCCGGGTGTTGATGAAGTTCAGCGCCATTGGTCCAAAAAATCACCGAGGCCTTGCCCGGATATGGCCTGCTGTTGTCGTAGCGAAATCGTTCGACCATCGCGTAGCGAGTCTCGCCGTCGACAACCGCCAACCAGCCGTCCTTTGAATCGATCCATAGCTCCGCAGCGAGAGGAACGTAATGTACGGCGAACAGTCCGTTCGACCGAACCTGCGCCGCCGAATTTTCCGCTGGACCAAATCGCACGTGATACTGATTGAGGTAGCTGCTCGAGGAATTTGCCTTTGTGAAGCCCCAGAAATTTCGGTTGTGATGCGCGCGATCCTTGGCGTCAGCAGTGTCGTACTGCGAGACCGATTGCACCGACCACTCGATCGAATGGCCGCTGGCATTTTTCATCGTGACGTGAAATTTGATCAGCGGCGAATCCGCGTCGAGACTCACGGTCCGCATAAACTGCAACCCCGTTTGCGGGTCGGCTGGTCCGGTGAGAGAAACTTCGCAGTGCCGGCCCTGCGAAAGAGTTTGAAACTCGAAATTGCCGTCGTCTAGCAGATCCGAATTGCCGCGCCAGTGCTGCTCATCCTCATTCCCTTCGGGCAACACCCACAGCTTGTCACCGCCGTAGTTAAACCATTCAGTGCTGGACGGTGGAAGATGTTTCCCGGCATATTTCCGGTTTACGAAAAAAAAAGCATGGTCGTCGAAGACCACTTGCATGAGCCGGCCGCCGTTCTGCGGCACAAAAATCAATTTTATCCAGGCGTTGGAAACTTGCTGCGCTTGCCATCCCATGTATTCGATTGGCTCGACGCGGCAACCAACAGGCTGGCTGGTCGCAGTGTTCTGCGACACTGAGGCTCCGAAACTGGCCGAGGTCACCGCCGGCAGTAGAAACATCGCCGCTAGACTCCAGTGGAACAAGCTATTACTCATAAGGGGAAAGCCGCTATCACCTTCATTATTCCCAATTCAGACCAAACCTCTTGGATTTCGCACCTGAAAACAAATGTGCGCTTGCTAGTGTACACACCATCCACGTCGCTTCTGGAAACAATATAAATCGAAACTATTCGTAATAAAACAAAATACCATGCCGCGAGTCAAGTATTTTGTGATAGAAATGCCAGATGCTGCGAATGAATTTTCGATAGGTGCCGCCACGCAAACCACAAAACTTGTCGAAGGCATTTCATGCCGGCACTTTCGTTCATACGAAAAGTAGTTTTTCTCATTTCACGGAGGTTCTTAGATGTCATTTCTTCCTGATTTCAATCGGCGGAACTTCCTCCGCCTGGCTGCAGCAGCGCCGCTACTTGGCCAAATTGCTGCAAGGAACGCCATGGCCAGCGCCGCAACGATGCTTGGCAAAGATGCGCGGCAAAACGTTTACTCACGTTTGGGAGTCAAAACGGTAATCAACTGCCGCGGCACCTGGACCTACCTGAGCGGATCTCTGGAATTCCCTGAAGTGACCGCGGCGCAGCGGGAAGCCTCCGAATACTTCGTAAACATGTTCGAACTGCAGCACGCCGCCAGCCGGCGACTCGCGGAATTAACTGGCGCTGAAGCTGGAATGGTAACGTCTGGTGCGGCTGGCGCGATGGCCTCCGCCACCGCGGCCTGCATGGCCGGCAGCGATGCAAAGTATGTCTGGCAACTTCCCGACACCACCGGTTTGAAAAACGAAGTCATCATGGTCGGCGGCAGAAGCGCGTTCGACAACGCCATCCGTCTGACCGGAGCCAAGCTGGTGCTCGTTGAGACGCCAGAGGAAATCGCGAATTCGATCAACGAAGACACCGCGATGATCTACACCACCCGTCTCGGCGACGAACTGCGCGCGGTAAATGCAGTCGCCAAAAAGTACACCATTCCGATGCTGCTCGATGATGCAGCTGGAATCCCTCCGATTGAAAACATAAAGCTTTACGCGCAGATGGGCCTGGACATGTACACCTTCTCGGGAGGAAAAGGGCTCCGCGGCCCGCAGTGCAGCGGCCTGTTGTTGGGCAGGAAAGATCTAATTGAAGCCGCCATGCTGAATACCAGTCCGTGGGAAGGCGCGGTCTGTCGAGCGATGAAAGTTGGCAAGGAAGAGATCGTCGGCCTGATCACCGCGGTTGAAACCTGGCTGAAGACGGATTTGAGCGTCCTCAATCGAGAATGGAACGGTCGTGTTGAGCGCATCGCGAAACTGGTCAATACCGTGCCCGGGATCGAAACCAATATCTCCATTCCGACCGATGGCAATCGCTATCCAACACTTTACGTTTCCTGGGACGAGGAAAAGTGGGCCTATTCTGTAAAGGATTGCGTGCAACAACTGCGTGCCGGCGATCCGGTGATCGAAGTTGCCGGGGCCGACAACCCCAGCATTGTTACCGCGGTTCGCGAAGGCAATCCGAAAAAAGCTTCCAAGGAAACAAAAGAACCCAAGGAACGCCGGAGTCTTGAATTGGTCTCTTCCACAATTCAGCCCAATGAAGTTCTCATCGTCGGCCAGCGCCTGCGCGAGCTTTTGAGTGCGGCACGCAGAGCGGCGCCGGCGGCCTAGTCGCAGGAGACTTTGAACCATGGCAAATCTTAATCGGTTTCACTTGCGCTCGTCGTTCTTGCTCGCTGCCTTTTTCTTCCCGGCAAGCGCACTGCAAGCCCAAGTGCGGCCGGTCGAACCAACGCAAACCGCACAGCTTGCAAGCTCCACACGCTCCGCCGCGATCGACGCTGGTGACTACGTCTACATTTCCGGGCAGTTCGGGCAACGATCGGACGGCAGCATTCCAGCCGATTTTGCTGCCCAAGCGGCACAGGCGCTCGACAACATCAAATCCGTCGTCACCGCCGCCGGTTTGGCCATGCGAAATATCGTCTACGTGAAAGTTTATTTGCAAGATGTCAATGACTACGACCAACTCAACACTATATTCGCAAAATATTTTCCGGAAACGCCTCCGGCCCGCGCCGTACTTGGTGTTTCTGGAGTACCGCAATCGTCGATCGAGATCGACGCCGTCGCCGTTCGCGATCTTTCTGAACGCCAAGCCGTTATTCCTCCGGGCTACAAATCCACCGAGCCGTTTTCTCCCGGCGTCCTGACTCACGACCGCCTGTTTGTTTCCGCTATGCAGGGGCGAGATCAAGTCACCGGCGCGGTTCCCGATAATCCGGCCGCGCAAACGGATTTGGCGCTCGATGGACTCAAGGCGGTCGTCGAGGCTGCTGGCTTAAATCTCGGCCACATGGTGTTCGTGAATCCGTTTCTCACCGGCAAGATTCCGATGCGCATCATGAACGAGCACTACGCCCGGCGCTTCGAGTTTGGCAACACGCCTGCTCGAGCCACGATAGAAGTAAGCGCCCTTCCGCACAACGCACAGATTGAATACACCGGAGTAGCGGTACGCGACCTAAGTCTGCGACATGCGATCCGCCCCAAAAACATGCCGCCAAGTCCCACTGCCAGCCCTTGCGTGTTCGCCGGAGAAACCTTGTACTGCTCCGCGAAAAGCGGCTTCATTCCTGGACCGAACAGCGGTGTCTACGCTGATTCGACGGCGACACAACTTCGCCAGACCATGCGCAATCAGCTAGATAACCTGGAAGAGGCGTCCATGGATTTCAGCCAGGTCGTCTCGACCACGGTGTACCTCGACAATATTTCTGATCGCGACGCCTTTAACAACGTCTATGCGCAATATTTCAAGCCTCCCTTCCCTGCGCAGTCTGTGCTGCAACAAGTCCCTTCGCGCAGCCGGGCAGCTGACGCCGAGGGCCGATTTCCAGACATGGAACAGATGTCGCTGATTGCAGTCAAACGACCTCTCAAGAATTGACGGTGCAAGAATCCATGACGGCCAGTGCCAAAATTGGCAAACAAAAAGGTCTCGCCGCTGTCGCGAATTCCGACGGTGTTGTTGCCGCGCTGGCAATTGACCAACGAAGCGCGCTTCGGAGCCTGTTCGCTCGTGCCATGAATATTCCCGCCGAAAACGTTCCGGACGAGTCTCTGGTTCAATTCAAAGAGTCGGTGAGTTCCGTCCTGACGCCGCATGCCAGCGCAATTCTGCTCGATCCGGAATATGGCCTTCCGGCTGCCGCCAGGCGTGCGCCCGGTGCCGGACTCTTGCTGGCATACGAACAGACTGGCTACGACAAAAATGTTCCAGGCCGGATGCCGCGGCTGCTGGACCGTTGGTCTGCGCAACGACTGGTCGACGCCGGTGCCAATGCCGTCAAGCTCCTGCTTTACTATTCGTCTCGCTCGTCCGCGACCGTCAACAACATAAAACATGCATTCGTGGAAAAAATCGGAGCGGAATGCGCCGACGCCGCGGCGCCATTTTTTCTTGAACTGGTGAGTTTCGCCGAAGGAATGGACGAGAAGGGACTCGATTTCGCGCGCATCAAGCCGGAAATCGTCTCTGCGGGTATTACTGAATTCTCAAAACAGAAATACCGGGTCGACGTTCTGAAGGTCGGCCTGCCAGTGAATCTCTCGCTGGTAGCTGGATCTCCGGCCGCAGATGGCGAGCCACTCCACTCCCGGCAAGAAGCGATGAATCTCTGTTTGCAAGCCGCGAGTTGCGCTCGCATTCCATTTATTTACCTTTCGGAAGGCGTGAGCATCGCAACATTTCAGTTCGGGTTGGAACTTGCCTCTGAAGCGAACAGCAATTTTTCCGGCGTGCTCTGTGGTCGCGCAACCTGGAAAGATGGTGTGGAAGTTTTTGTCAAAAAGGGCGGCACCGCGCTGCAAGACTGGCTCGCCGACGAAGGCGTTCGCAATATTGAAAGCGTGAACCGATGCCTGATTTCTGCCACGCCGTGGTTTAACTTCAGAAACGCCGCTGTGGGGAGTTGAGGGCCGCCAATGTTCTTGTGTGTCAGCCTGAATCCGGCGGTGGATAAGCGATTGCACGTGGAACGGCTGCGGGTTGGTGCTGTAAATCGCGTGTTGCAAGTGCTGCCGGCTCCCGGCGGCAAGGCGGCGCATGTAGCCATGGTCCTGAAAACGCTTGGGGCGGAACCCGTTTGGCTGGGATTCGCTGGCGGAAGCACCGGCGATGAACTTGCTGACGGTCTGCGAGCACTTTCGATTCGAGTGCATGCCGTGGCGACCACCGCATTCACCCGGACCAATCTAGAGATAGTCGACGAGGGTGGACAAGTGACGGAAATTCTCGAACCCGGCGCATCCGTTGCGCCCGAAGAGCTGATCGCATTCCAAAGCGAATATGCCGGGCTTCTGAAGGAATCGCGCGAGCAGGTATCGGTAATTCTTTCTGGCAGCCTTCCGGCGGGACTTCCGGTGGAGATTTACCACTCATTGGTAGAGAAGGCGCACCAATTGCACGCTCGAGTCTATTTGGACAGCAGTGGCGAACCCTTTGATCGCGCGTTGGCGGCCAAGCCCGGCTTCGTGAAACCAAACCGCGAAGAAGCAGAAGCCTGGAGTGGCCAGGCGATCGACAGCCCAGCTTCAGCGGAGAATGTTCTCGCGGCAATGCTGAGGGCCGGTGCGGCTGCGGGCGCAATCAGTTTGGGTGCGGACGGGCTTGTTTGGCTTTCTTCCGGCGAGCGCGCAATCCTGGCCAGAGTTCCGCAAATAGCAATACGGTCGACAGTTGGCAGCGGAGACTCGGCGCTAGCGGGTTTTGCCTATGCCCGGCAATCAGGAATGTCGCCTGCCGAAAGCGTGAGCCTTGCGGCTGCTTGCGGTTCCGCAAACTGTTTGGCCGACGCTCCTGGGCACGCACGAGCAGAGGACATTGCGGACTTGCAGAAACAGATCATCGTCGAAAGCCTTAAATAGGTTGTGAACAGAATGGGACGCGATTCAAATGCTCAGTGAAGAACGGCGCCGAAAAATTCTGGAACTGTTGCGCAAAGAGGGCCGCGTCCTGGTTCGAGAGCTCGCTCATCGTTTTCGCACTTCGCAAATCACCATCCGCAAGGATTTGGAATCGCTGCATCATGATGGTCAACTGGAACGAGCTCACGGGGGCGCTCTCCCCAAGGAAAACGGCGCTCTGAAAGACAGTTCCCTGCAAGAGAAAGCACGCAGACATCGCCCGGAAAAGGCGCGAATTGCAGCCGCAGCAGCCCAGAAAATTCGTCCAGGGCAAGTGATCATCCTCGATTCTGGAACCACTACCACGGCGATTGCGCGTGCTTGTCGAAACATCAAAAATCTGACCATCATCACCAACGCCACAAATATCGCCGCTGAGTTGGCCGACGCCCCGGTGGAGGTGATTCTAACCGGCGGAGTATTGCGCAAAAATTCGTTTTCTTTGGTCGGGCCGCTCGCCGAGGAGTCCTTGCGCAAATTGAGCGCCGATCTGCTGTTCCTGGGCGTGGATGGATTCGACGTTCAGTACGGATTGACCACGCCCAATTTGCTGGAAGCGCGCGTCAATCGTGCGATGTCTGATTCGGCTCGCCGCGTCGTGATCGTCTGCGACTCCAGTAAATTTGGCCGTCGCAGCCTCTCGTTGATCTTGCCGATGCATGCCGTGCATGAAGTGATCACCGACAAGAACATTTCCAAGCAGGACTTGAAGGCTCTACGCGACGCGAAGATCGACGTGAAACTCGTTTAGCTTGCGAACTTTATTTAGAAAGAGAAGACCGATGCCGCTCAGCGAAGCACAGTACGCGCTATCAGATACCTGGAAGGAGATTCTTGGCCAAGGGGCCGTGTGGCAATCCGTACTTCGCGAACTCCCGCAAAACAAAGTGGTTCAGCAAATTGCCGCCAGCGCTTCGCGTCGGCCTTCATGGTTATTTGTGGGCTGCGGTACCAGCTATTATTTGGCGGAAGCTGCGGCCAATTCATGGAGCCAACTGACTGGCGAACCGGCCGGCGCCCTGCCCGCCTCAGATCTTTTGCTGCATCGAAATCTGCCGCGCAAAGATGATTCAGACCTTCGGGCGGTTGTCATCTCACGCTCAGGTAAGACTTCCGAGGCGGTGCGCGCGGCGGAATCCTTGCGCCGCGAACTGAAAATGCCGACCGTGGGCGTTACCTGCACGCAAAATAGCGAGCTTGAAGCAGCTTGCGATTCTACTGTGGTCTTGCGGTCCGCTGACGAGAACAGCGTTGTCATGACCCGCTCTTTTACCAGCATGCTGATCGGCTTGCAGTATCTGGCGGCGCTGCGCGCGGGCAATTCACTGTTTATCCAGTCATTGCAAGAAGTCGCCGAACAATTCGAAAGCCGCATCCTCCCTATCGCACATCAAGTGGAATCCTTTGTTGCCAAACATTCCTTTGACGATTACATATTTCTTGGCCAGGGGCCGTTCCACGGCATCGCTCGCGAAGCTGCTCTTAAAGTCATGGAAATGTCCTGTTCCTATAGCCAGTTTTTTCATACCCTTGAATTCCGCCACGGCCCGAAAGCGATCGTCAGCCCCCGTGCCTGCCTCATGTTCTTTTTGAGCCAGGCCGGTCAGCAAGCCGAAACCGAAGTGCTGCGCGAAATGAAAGAATTGGGCGGGGTCAACATTGCTGTCTGCAATCAATCCAGTCCTGCGATCGCAAACTCTTCTGAACTTGTGGTGGAACTCAATCTATCGGCGAACGACTTGGCCTTGCTCGCGCCTTCGATTGTTCCCGCGCAGCTCATGGGATTCTTCACCGGCGTGGGCAAAGGCATGAATCCCGATCAACCCAAGAATCTCACCCGCGTCGTGGTACTCGATTAGTCCAGAGAGGAATCGCTTTGTGACCGCATTTGACGTCAGCGTGATAGGTGAACTGAACCTCGACCTTGTGCTCTACGGATTGCCGCGGTCTTTGGTTCTGGAGCGCGAGCATCTAGCCAGCGATCTGAGCATCACGCTGGGAAGCTCTTCGGCGATTTTCGCCCACAACCTGGCCAGCCTGGGAAGCAAGGTAGGTTTTAGCGGTTGCATTGGCGACGATCCGTTCGGCGAAATCTGCGTGCAACGGCTTAATGAGGGTGGTGTGGACGTTTCTGGCATTCGCCGATTGAACGGCGGAACTACCGGTCTAACGGTCATTCTTCCTCAGCACAAAGATCGCTACATCCTCACCTATCCCGGGACGATGTACGCACTGACCGCTGATCATCTCGATTGGAATTATCTGGCCGGCGCGAAACACCTTCACATTTCTTCCTACTTCTTGCAAAAAGGAATTCAGTCGCAACTGCCCGAACTCTTCCGCAAAGCTAAACACGCAATGCTAACGATCTCTCTGGATACCAACGACGATCCCGACGACCGCTGGGGCAGCGATATTCAGAATTTATTTCCATATCTGGATATTCTTTTTGTCAACGAGAGAGAAGCCTGCAAGCTTGCCCAGACCGAGAGCTTGGAACGGGCCATCGACACCCTCGCACCAATGGTTTCACCGCTGGTTGTGAAATGCGGCGCGGCTGGCGCACTGGCCAGAGTAGGCGATCAACAATTTACTTCCCCGCCGTTGGTCGTCGATCTCGTGGATTCGATCGGCGCCGGCGATTCCTTTGACGCTGGATTTGTTCACCAATTTATTCGCGGCGTAAGCATCGAAGAGTGCTTAAGATTCGCGAACCTCGCGGGCGCTCTTTCGGTAACTCGCCGGGGAGGCACGGAAGCGTTTCGGGATGCGACGGTCCGCGAAGCGTTTCTGAAAAAACACGGGACCCGTCCAAATCGTTCGGGCGCGCCAGTGGGTGATTCCAAACCTTAGAAACACCGCTATTGCTTGTCCGGCGAAGCCTCAAGCAATAGGTTGCGGTTAATCTCGACTTGCAACTTTCCGGTTGGACCAACAACGGTTCCGAGATCCTTGTGGTGGACGTAATCGGTCACTCGGAAAGTTCC
>Ga0137418_10003242_pt1 | contig 14955 bp, 15 predicted proteins | sample CZODoug3_1_2_16f_FD_122242 | JGI IMG/M metagenome (GOLD analysis project Ga0137418, IMG submission 122242) | Vadose zone soil fungal communities from Angelo Coast Range Reserve, California, USA - CZODoug3_1_2_16fungal (Hybrid Assembly) | ecosystem: Environmental > Terrestrial > Soil > Vadose... | reverse complement strand
TCGAGTTGACGAAGATGAATTCGCCCTGGAGCCGGATCTCGAGCTCCTTCTCCACATCCAACAAGTGCTTGGTCGTCCCCCCGAGGTCGTCGAGTGCCTTCTGCACCTGCGCGTTCTCGATTGGGTAGAGCTTGAGTGACCGGAACGCCGTGTAGAGCACGATGAGGAAGTCCCGCCCGGCATGACGGAGGAAGCCGTCCGTCGTCTGGGCGGTCTCCATCATCGAGGGGCGCTTGCCTCCCGGCGTCGTCATGCGCTCCCCACGTCGCGCAGCGCGCGGTTGACGGCGTTGCGCACCAGCGCCTCTTTGTCCTGCGAGACCTTCTGGAGGACGTCGCGCGCCGCCGGCGTGCGGATCTTCCCGAGCGCCATCGCGGCGCAGGCGCGTGTTTCGGGATCTTCCTTCCGCGACAAGAGGCCGCCTTTGGCCACGAGCAACTTCTCGAGCGTCGCGATGCCGGACTCGCCGGCGAGCGCGCCGTACGCTTCGAAGAACGCCATCTTCTCGGTGAGGTCCGCGTCCTTGAGCTTGTTGCCGACGACCGCGGCTTCGATGCGCGAGAACGCGTTCCGGTAGCCCCGCTGGCCGAGGAACTTGACGGCCGTGATCCGCACGTCGCGCTCGGTGTCGTCGATCGCCTTCTCGAGCAAGCGCGTTGCGCTCGGGCTGCCGATCGTCGTCAGGGCCTCCACGACGGCGAGCTTCAGCTCGGGCTCGCCGCGCTCCAGCAGCGGGCCCATGCCCTCAGGCGCGCCGGGGAGTTTGAGCCGCCCCGCGAGGCGGACCATCTCGAGTTGTACGGTTGGGTCTTCGCTGGCGAGCGCTTTGAGCACCTCCGCGGCATGCGCCAGCGCCAACCGCTCCGCCGACGTCTGAACGAGATACTTCACGCGCTCGTTGGAAAGTTTGGGGAGCCATCCCATCAGGGTGCCGAGCGCCTCCGACCGCAGCTCCCCGAACAGCTCGCTCAGCTCGTCTTCGGTCGGATGGCTCGTCGCTTCGTCGAGCGACTGCAGCAACTGCGACAACGCGTCGGTCTGTGACAGCCGGGTCGGGAGCCCCTCCAGGACCTGGCGATGCTCCGGAATGAGCTCGCGGGCGCGCTGCAGAATGACTTTGCATTCGCGCAAAATGAAGGCGACCGACCGGAAATCTCCTGCCCCGAGCAGATACGGAATGAAGTTCTCGATAATGGAGATCAGCTCCGCGCGCACCGTGCCGTAGGTCTGCAGCTCCAGCAGATCGAACAGCATCGCCAGCACGTTGCCGCGCAAGTCCTGGCCGTATTCGCGCTCGACTTCCTTGTGGAGATACTCGATCTCCTTGTCGTCCAGGAAATAGAGCGTCGTGTCGAAGTCGTCGATCGACACGAGCCCTTCGCGCTTGGGCGGCGCCTCTTCTTCCACCTGACGGCGCACCGTTGTCGGGTCGGCCGAGCCGCCGTCGCCCTCGGGAGTGTTGCCCCCGCCGCCGATCGCCGGCGCACTCTTCTCGGTGCGTTCGATGGGCACCGCGTTTTCGCTGGCGAGCTCGCGGAACGTGTACGTGACGAACTGGAAGTCTTCGGCCCAGAGCAGCGTCAGAAGATCGTCGGGCGCGTCGGCCTGCAGGTTCTTCGCCTGCTGCAGCACCGCGAGAAACCGGACGATCTCGGCGTCCTCGACGCCCTGTTTGAATGAGAGCGACCGGACGCCGTCCTTGTAGAGCGTCCAGGCGATGCTCTCGTTCCGCTGTTCCTGGCTGTAAATGGCGTGATCTTCCCAGCGCATTTCCGTCTCGCCGATGTCGAAGATCAGATCGTCGGTGGCCTGCCAGATCTGGCGGAACGCGTTGCGGATGTTGTCGACGGCGCGCTGATAGACGGGATTGTTCGGGAGGTACAGCTGCGTCGCCCGCATCCCCTTGCTGACGATCTGCATCAGCTCCTCGACCTGTGACGGCGGGAGCGCCAGCTCGGGGATCTGGGCCTGCGGATTCGTCAGAGCGCTGCTCCCGTAAGCTCGGCGATCATGGCGACGTCTTTGTCGCCACGGCCACTCAAGTTGATCAGGATGAGTTCGTGAGAGGCTCGCCTCGTCTTCATCACCCAGGCGATGGCGTGGGCGCTCTCGAGAGCCGGAAGAATGCCTTCCAGTCGCGACAGGGCGGCGAAGGCGTCCAGTGCGTCCTCGTCTGTCACGGCTTCATACAATACTCGGGCCCTGTCTTTCAGGTAAGCATGCTCGGGACCCACGCCCGGATAGTCGAGACCCGCTGAAACGCTATGTGCCGGCTGGACTTGTCCGTCCGCGTCCTGCAGCAAGTAACTCATGCTGCCATGGAAGACGCCCGGCCGGCCCGCGCTCAGAGTTGCCGCATGCTTCCCGCTCGATATTCCCTCCCCCGCCGCTTCGACGCCGACCAATTGTACCGCTTTGTCCTCGAGGAAGGCCGTGAAGATCCCCATCGCGTTCGACCCGCCACCCACACAGGCCACCACGATGCTCGGCAGGCGACCGACCTGCTCGAGCATTTGCGCCCGCGCCTCCCGCCCGATCACCGATTGGAAATCGCGCACCAGCCTGGGAAACGGGTCCGGACCGACGACTGAGCCGATGATGTAATGCGTCGTCGTGACGTTCGTGACCCAATCGCGCAACGCTTCATTGGTCGCGTCTTTCAACGTGCGGGTGCCCGATGTGACCGGCACGACCTTCGCCCCCATCAGCTCCATGCGGTAGACGTTGAGCCGCTGCCGCCGCATGTCCTCTTCGCCCATGTACACGACGCAATCGAGGCCGAACCGTGCGCAGACCGTCGCCGTCGCAACGCCGTGCTGTCCGGCCCCTGTCTCCGCGATGATTCGCCGCTTGTTCATGCGCTGCGCGAGCAGCACTTGGCCGAGCGTGTTGTTGATCTTGTGGGCTCCCGTGTGGTTCAGGTCCTCTCGCTTCAGCAGGACCTGCGCGCCCACCTGGGCGGACAGGCGCGGTACCGCCGTGATCGGCGTCGGGCGCCCGACGTAGTTCTTGAGTAACCCTTCGAGCTCGGCCCAGAATCGCGGATCGTTGCGGGCTGCGTCGTAGACGTGAGCAAGATCCTCGAGCGCGTGCATGAGCGTCTCGGGGACGTAGCGGCCACCGTAGGGGCCGAAGCGGCCGATGGCGGTGTCTGTAGTCACGACCGAACTCCCGGTTGTCTTTTCACGTCCACCAACGCTTTCACCGCCTTTTCGGGATCTTTCTGCCGCGCCACGCTCGTGCCGACGAGCACGAAATCCGCGCCCGCGGCCGCGACCCGCTCCACATCCGCGCGGCTCTCGATGCCACTCTCGGCGACGACCGCAACATTCTTCGGCACGTCCCGAATCACGGCTTCCGCCCGCCGCAAATCGACGGCGAATGTCGCGAGGTCTCGCGCGTTCACGCCGATCGCACCCGGCCCTGCAGCCAGCGCCGGCTCGAGTTCCGCAGCCGAGTGAACCTCGATCAGCGTCGGCAGGTGCCATGCGGCTGCTGCCCGCGCGAGGACCTGGAGTGTGTCCGGGGCCAGCGCTCGCACAATGAGGAGTATCGCACTCGCTCCGGCCGCTCGCGCCTCCATTATCTGGAGCTCATCGAGGATGAAGTCCTTGCGCAGGACCGGCACCGGTACGTCCGCCGCAACGCGCTCGAGATCGTCGAGTGATCCTCCAAAGTGCGCTTCGTCCGTGAGCACGGAAACGGCCACGGCGCCCCCCCGGACGTATGCGCGGGCGTGCTGCACGGGATCGAGATCAGTTCGGATATCTCCCTGCGAGGGCGAGCGGCGCTTCACTTCTGCGATCAACCCCACCGCGTCGGTAGGCGCCTGGAGCCGCCGCACCGGTGGCGCGGCTGCCGCCCGCCGCTCGAGCTCGGCCGCCCTCCCTTTAAGAGCCTCGACCCGCGTCCTGGTTAGGGCCAGAATAGCGTCGAGCGTGGGGCGCTGCGGGCTGATGGTCATCCTTGCGTTCGGTCGTTATTCGGGTAGATTAGGTGTTCGGTATATCTTCGGGGAGCCAAAATGCCGGTCACGCGACGCCAGCGCGAGATCCTGGACTACATCGGAAAGCACATCGAAGAGAAGGGGTACGCCCCCAGCTTCGAGGAGATTGCCCGCCAGTTTGGCTTCCAATCGCTGGCGACCGTTCACGAGCACCTCACCAATCTCGAGCGCAAAGGCTACATCCGGCGCACCCATAACGAGAGCCGGGCGATTGAAGTCGTCCCGCCCAAGGGCCAGACGGGCGCCACCGAGCTGCCGTTGCTCGGCTTTGTCGCCGCCGGTGCTCCCATCGAAGCGATCACGGGTGACGAGACGATCGCCGTGCCCGACGAGCTCCTGCCGCGGCGCGGGCGCAGCTACGTCCTGAAGGTGCGCGGCGACTCGATGATCGACGAGCACATCAAGGACGGCGACTACGTCGTCGTTCAGGAACGCAACCAGGCCGAGGCCGGCCAAACCGTGATTGCGCTCGTCCAGGGTGAAGGCGCCACGGTGAAGCGGTTTTACCGCGAGCCCGGCGGGTGGATCAGGCTGCAGCCGGCCAACGAGAAAGTGCAGCCGCTGCGCCTCAACGAGCGCGACGTCATCGTCCAGGGCGTGGTGGTCGGCGTCATCAGGAAATATTAGCGGTCGCTTTGCGCAACCGGTCGAGCGCAGCCCGCGCCGCGCCCGACGCCACGACCTCGCGCGCCCGTCCGATGCCTTCAGCGAGCGAGCCGGAGATTCCCGCCACGTAGATCGCGGCGCCCGCATTGAGCAGCACCGCCGCGAGTCCGGACGGATCGGCGTTGCCATTTCCCAGAATTCGCTCCAGCCGCTCGGCATTTGCGGCCGGCTCTCCGCCCTGGAGCTCTGCGACGTCCTTGATGCCCAGACGGAAGCGTTCGGGATCGATCTCCCAGCTCCGCACCGTCCCGTCCTTCACTTCCCACACGTCAGTCACGCCCTGCGGTGAGATCTCATCCATGCCGACGCGGCCGTGGACGACGAGTGCATGCTCGGCGCCAAGCCGCACGAGGGCCTCGGCCACAACCGGCGCGCGATCGCGTTCGGCAACGCCGATCATCTGCCGCCGCACACCGGCAGGATTCGCGAGCGGTCCGACGAGATTCATGAGCGATGGGGTGCCCAACTCACGCCGCACGACACCCACGTGTTTCATCGCCGGATGGAAGTTGGGGGCGAACAGGAAAACCACACGCGCTTCATTCAACACACGAGTCGCGGACTGCGCGTCGAGCACGATGCGGATGCCGAGCGCCTCGAGCACGTCCGCCGACCCGCAGCGTGAGGTGAACGAGCGGTTGCCGTGTTTTGGGACGACCGCTCCGGCGCCGGCGGCGACGAGCGCCGCGACGGTGGAGATGTTGAACGTGGGGACGCTGCCGCCACCGGTCCCGCAGGTGTCGACCAAGTGGTCGTGCGCGGCAGTCACGCGCACCATCGCGCTGCGCAGCGCGCGCGCGGCACCAGCGAGCTCGTCGGCGGTTTCGCCTTTCGCCCGCAGCCCCATGAGCAGCCCGCCGATCTGGGCGGGAGTTGCCTCGCCGCTCATCACGACGCCGAACACCTCGGCGGTCTGATCTTCGGAGAGCGATTGGCGGTTGGCGAGCGCGGTCAGCGCGCGGCGCAGCGGGGAGTCCATGGAGGATTAAGGCTATCACCCTTGTCAAATAGTGACAACGAGTTGCATCTTTCCCCGCGTGACGAGCCGCCCCCCCCGCCCCTACCTCGCGGTGGTTCAATACGACGGGGGCGGGTTCGCAGGGTGGCAGCGGCAGCCCGTCGATCGCACGGTCCAGGCTGAATTCGAGGCGGTGCTCGAGCGGTTGATGGGGCGTCGGACGCCGGCGACCGGAGCAGGACGCACCGATACGGGCGTCCACGCGCTCGGGCAGGGAGTCAGTTTTCTGGGCGCCGAGCGCTGGGCGGGAGATCCGAGCGAGCTGCGTCGCGCACTCAACGCGCTGCTGCCGCGCGAGATTTGGGTTCAGCGGGTGCATCTGATGCGGCCCGGATTCGACGCACGGCGCTCCGCCACAGCGCGGCGGTACCGGTATCTGATCGGTACCGATGACGGTGCGGCGTCACCGTTCCGCAGGCCGTACGAATGGGCCCTGGGTCGAGCGCTCGATGCGAACGCGTTGGAGCGCGCCGTCGCGGCCCTGATTGGCGAGCACGACTTTCGTGGCCTGGCCGCAGCCGGCGCGAACACTGCCCACTACCGATGCCGCGTGGCGCTTGCGCAATGGGCGCCGCGTGCGGACGGAGTGGGGATGGCGTTCACGGTCGAGGCCGATCGATTCCTGCATCACATGGTGCGCTTCATCGTCGGCACCATGGTCGACATCGCTCTCGGCCGGCGCCCGCCGGCGGATTTCCCCCGTTTGCTTGCAGCGAGTGATAACCTGGCGGCCAGTCCGCCTGCCCCGCCCCAGGGTCTGTACCTGGAAGCGGTGCGCTATCCTCCGGACCTCTACGCCGAGGAGTCTACGACATGAAGTTTTTCCTCGACACAGCGAGTCTCAAAGACATCAGCTGGGCGGCGCAGGCCGGGCTGATCGACGGCATAACGACCAATCCATCTCTGCTGGCCAAGCAGGCGGGCGATCTCGATCCGCGCGACGTGCTGAAAGAGATCTGCTCACTCGTCGAAGGCCCCGTATCGGCGGAAGTAGTCGCGCTGGATGCCGAGGCTATGGTCAAGGAAGGTAAGGAGCTGGCGAAGATCGCCGACAACATCGTCGTGAAAATCCCGATGCTCGAGGCCGGGATGGTGGCGGTGCGGCGGCTCGCCGCGGAGGGAATCCGGACCAACGTCACGCTGTGCTTCTCGAGCATCCAGTGCCTCATCGCCGCGAAGGCGGGCGCGTCGTACGTGAGCCCGTTCATCGGACGGCTGGATGATGTGGGGCAGGAAGGGATGGAGGTCATCCGCGAAGCACGGGTCATCTTCGACAATTACAATATCGAGACGGAGATCCTGGCCGCATCGATGCGCCACCCTCGCCACGTGATTGACGCGGCGATGATCGGCGCCGACGTCGCGACCCTGCCGCCTGATGTCCTGAAAAAGCTGCTGCTGCATCCGCTGACCGATCGCGGCCTCGATCAGTTCCTCGCCGACTGGAGCAAGCTGGTCGCGCGGGCCAAGGCCGCGGTTTGAGCTGGACCTCGCCACTCGGTACACGGTACGCCTCTCCCGCGATGCAGGCGCTGTGGGGCGATCGCCGCCGCATTGGCCTGTGGCGCCGGCTGTGGCTCGCGCTGATGCAGACGCAGAGAGAGCTGGGGCTCGCGATTCCTGATGCCGCGCTGGCGCAGTTGGGCGCCCATCTCGACGATGCGGATCTCGAGAAGGCCGCCGAGTACGAGCGGCGGCTGCGCCACGACGTGATGGCCCACATTCACCACCTCGGCGATCAAGCTCCCGCGGCGCGACCGTTCATCCACCTGGGCGCGACGAGCGCGTACGTCACCGACAACGCCGATCTCGTGCTGATGCGCGAGGCGATGCAGCTCCTGCTGGGACGGATCGGTGCGGTCCTCGTGGCGATGGGAAAGGTGGCCCGGCGCTATCGCGCACTTCCCTGCCTCGCCTACACCCACTTCCAACCGGCGCAGCTCACCACGGTCGGTAAGCGGATGACGATGTGGATGCAGGATTTCGCGCTGGATGCCGAGGAGCTGCTCCATCGCACGCGGGCCCTGCCCTTCCGCGGGGTGAAAGGCACGACGGGGACGCAGGCGAGCTTCCTCGAGCTGTTCGACGGCGATCAGGCGAAAGTCGCCGAGCTCGATACCCGCGTGTCGCGCGCCATGGGGTTCGAGCGCGTCCTCCCTATCACCGGCCAGACCTACACGCGCAAGCTCGATGCGCAGGTGTTGGCGGTGCTTTCGGGGATCGCCCAATCGGCCGCCAAGTTTGCGACCGACTTGCGGCTGCTGCAGCACGAAGGCGAGCTGCTCGAGCCGTTCGAGAGCGAGCAGGTCGGGTCGTCCGCCATGCCGTACAAGCGCAACCCGATGCGCGCCGAGCGTATGACGAGTCTGGCGCGCTTCGTGATCGAGCTGGAAGGCAACGCCTGGCACACCGCCGCGGCGCAATGGCTGGAGCGGACGCTCGATGACAGCGCGAACCGCCGGCTCGTGATTCCCGAAGCGTTTCTCGCAACCGACGCGATCCTTGTCCTCGCCACGAACGTGGCGGCAGGCCTCGAGGTCCGCGAAGAGGCGATCTCCCAGCACGTCGCGCAGGCGATGCCGTACCTCGCGACGGAGCGGCTGCTGATGCGGGGCGTGAAGGCCGGCGGCGATCGCCAGGCGCTCCACGAAGTGATCCGGACCCAAAGCCTCAAGGGTTCGGAGAAGCTGCTCGACCGCCTGGCCCAGAGCCCCGAGTTCAAGGCGCTCAGCGTGCGTGCGAGCGCCGAAGAGCTGAATCCCGCAGCCCACGTCGGCCGCGCGCCGCACCAGGTTGATGACTTCCTCGATCGGGTAATGCCCGATCTGATGCGTTCCATTCAGGCGGTGGCGCCCCCCGCAGCTGCCGCCGCGGAGGTTCAGGTATGACCGGAGTGCTGGTGCAGAGCAAGCTGCCACTCCCGCTGTTGCGTCGCGGGAAGGTCCGCGAGGTGTACGAGGTAGACGACAGCACGCTGCTGCTCGTGGCCAGCGACCGCGTGAGCGCCTTCGACGTCGTGATGCGCGAGGCGGTGCCGCACAAGGGCGCGGTGCTGACACAAATGAGCGCCTTCTGGTTCGGGCGCCTGCGGTCGGTCATGCCACATCACTGTCTCACCGCCGACGTCGCTGAGATCGTCTCGCGCGTCCCTGCGCTCGCGAGTCACCGGGATGAGCTGCGGGGCCGCGCGATGCTGACGCGCCGCGCCACGCCGGTGCCGTTCGAGTGCGTGGTGCGCGGCTACATCTCGGGCTCCGCGTGGGGCGAGTACACGCAGTCGGGGACGCTCGCCGCTGAGCCGCTGCCGAAGGGGCTGGTCGAGAGCGCACAGCTCGATCCCCCGATCTTCTCACCCGCGACGAAAGCTGAACAGGGGCACGACGAGAACGTCACCTTTGACCACGTCGTGAGTGGCCTCGGTCGACTCATGGCCGAGCGCGTACGTGGCGCCAGTCTCGCGCTGTATGAGGCAGGCCGTGACTATGCTGCGAAGCGCGGCATCATCATCGCCGACACGAAATTCGAATTCGGGACGACGCCGGACGGCGCATTGATCGTCATCGACGAGATCCTGACGCCCGACTCCTCGCGCTTCTGGCCCGCCGACCGCTATCAGGCGGGCCGCAGCCAGCCGAGCTTCGACAAGCAGCCGCTGCGCGATTACCTGGCCGATCTGAAGAAGCAGGGCAAATGGAACGGTGAGGCTCCGCCTCCGCCGTTGCCGGCCGAAGTCGTGAACGCGACCAGCGAGCGCTATCGTGACGCATATCGACGCATCACCGGAACAGAGCTGGAGTGAGGATAGCGCGCGAAGGATGGCCATTCATCGCAGGGACATGGATCCTGACGCTCGGAGCCGCACTGCTGTGGTGGCCGCTGGCCGTCATTCTGGCCATTCTCGCGATCTGGGTCATGGCCTTCTTTCGCGATCCCATACGGCCGGGACCACGCGGTGAGCGCTACGTAGTGGCCGCCGCCGAGGGTCACGTCGTCCACGTGATCGAAACCGACGAGCCCATGTATGTAAAGGAAAGGTCGGTCCGGATTTCGATTTTTCTGTCCGTGTTCGACGTCCACGTGAATCGCTATCCGGTCGATGGCACGGTCGATCTGGTGCACTACAACCAAGGCAAGTTTCTCCACGCCGCCGACGAGAAGGCGAGCCTCGACAACGAGCAGTCGTCGGTCGGGATCCGCGGGCCGCACGGACGCGTCCTGGTTCGGCAGATCGCGGGCTTGATCGCGCGGCGCATCGTGACCGACGCGAAGCCCGGCGACCGCGTGAAGCAGGGCGATCGGCTCGGTCTCATCCGATTCGGCTCGCGGACCGACGTCTTCCTGCCCCTATCGGCACGGCCGGTCCTGAAGGTGAAACCGGGAGATCGGGTCCGGGTCGGTGGGACCGTTTTGGCGGAGTACGCGTGAGACCACCGCCCCTGCCGCTCCGCCGCGTCGTCATCGTGGTGCCGAGCCTCTTCACACTGTTCAACCTGTTCTTCGGCATCTGGGCGATGGTGCTGGCGACGCGTGGCGAGTTCTACCGCGCCGGCTGGTTCATCGTCTTCGCCGGCATCCTCGACACACTGGACGGGCGTGTCGCGCGCATCTCGGGGACCGGAACGCGGTTCGGCGCGGAGCTCGATAGCCTCGTCGACATCGTCAGCTTCGGGGTCGCCCCTGCTTTCCTTATGTATCAGGTCGAGTTCACCAGCGGCGGCCCGGCCGCCTGGATCTTCTGCTACTTCTACGTCATGGCGGCGGCGATCCGGCTGGCGCGCTTCAACGTCACCCAGGCGGGGCGCGCCAAGACGTATTTCATCGGCCTGCCGTCGCCGGCGGCCGGGATGACACTCGCCACCTACTATCCGTTCACGCAAACGGCATTGTACGCCAAGTTGCACGCCCTGCCCTGGCACCTGGTGCTCACGTTCCTGATGATCGGCCTCACGATCCTGATGGTGAGCAATGTCCACTACCCAACTCTGCCCCGCGCCGGGTTCCGCACGCTCGCCGGACTATTGGGACTCACGCTGATTGTTGTTATCCTGGTATTCGGTATCTGGCGGCACGATGTGTTCCTGTTCCCGCTGGGCATCGCGTACATGTTCTTTGGCGTGGGGCGCGCAATCCTGCTGGGCTTCTTCAAGGCGCCCGCCGAGGATGAGGAGGCGGAAATCGCAGGCCCGATCGTGATTGATGAAGGCGAGCAGAACTACGGGGGACCGAGGCGTCCCGGGACCGGAGGAGTAGCCTGAGCGCCTATACGGTCGAGATCCGCGTCATGCCCCGCGCAGCGCTGCTCGATCCTCAGGGTCAGGCGGTGCAGCACGCCCTCCAGGCGCTCGGCTTCGGCGACGTGGCGAGCGTGCGTGCCGGGAAACATCTGGTGCTGCAGGTACAGGCAGCGACGCGGGAAGATGCGGCGGCCAGGGCGCGCACGATGTGCGACCGGTTGCTCGCCAATCCGGTGACCGAGGATTACGAATGCCGCGTGTCGCCGTAGTCGTCTTTCCCGGCTCGAACTGCGACGCGGACACGCTCGACGCGGCCCGCGCGGCGGGGTCGGACGCGTATTACGTCTGGCACCGCGACACCGACCTCAAGCAGGCGGACGCGGTCATCCTGCCCGGCGGGTTCAGCTACGGCGATTATCTTCGCTCCGGGGCTATTGCCCGCTTTTCGCCGGTGTTGCGCGCGGTGTCCGCGCACGCGCGCGCGGGCGGTGCCGTACTCGGCATCTGCAATGGGTTCCAGATTCTGTGTGAGGCGGGATTGCTGCCCGGCGCGCTGATGCGCAACGCCCGTCTCAAGTTCTTGTCGCGACCCGTGCACGTACGTGTCGAAGCGACGGACACGCCGTTCACCGGGAGTTACGAGCGCGGCGAGGAGCTGACGTTGCCGATCGCGCACGGCGATGGCCGCTACGTCGCCGATGCGCAGACGGCGGCCGAGCTCGAGGCCAACGGCCAGGTCGTGCTGCGCTACGTCACGGACAATCCGAATGGGTCGATGCACGATATCGCCGGCGTGTGCAACGCCGGCCGCAACGTGGTGGGGATCATGCCGCATCCGGAGCGCCGCAACGCGCAGCTGTTAGGCGGTCAGGACGGTGCCCGCGTCTTCCTTTCTCTGGAGGCTCGCAATGCGACGCAGCACGCTGGCGATATGCGCGCTGTTGATGGTCGCCACCTCAGGGTGTGACCAGGTCGACGCCGCGAAGGCGAAGCTGAAGCTGGCGTGGGACAAGATCCGGGGGCGCTCGACAACGCAATCCCCGGCGCCCGCGCCCGTGCGTCCCGCGACCGATACGGCGGCTACTCGCGTCGCTTCCGAACAGGAACAGACGCGCGCGCAGCATCCCCGTCCCCCCGCGGCGCCGCCGGGCCAGGCATTGACGCGCGACGTGCCGTACGTCTCCGACGATACGGGCACCGTCAATCCGGGCATGAGCGAACGCGAGGTCTATGAGCTATGGGCCGCGCCCGCAGCCGTGCGGCGCGTCGGCGCATACACCTATCTCTTTTTCCGCAACGGCTGCGAATACACCTGCGGCACGATGGACGTGGTGACGCTGCAGAACGGCAAGGTAGTGGATGTGATCGCGCGCTGGGACGGCCACCGCTATTCCGGCGAGTCGTCGTCACCGCCGGGACGTGTCCCGGTGGCGAACCCGGGGGATTCACTCCATATCACGCCGCCCCCACCCAGCCCATGAGTCACGAGAAGCCAAGCAAGAACGAAGACGAGTACTTCGCGCGCCGCGACGCGGATTTGCTGAGGCAGCAGCGCGCGGCCGCACAGCAGGCCGCGGCCGAAACCGAGCGCAAGAAGCACTACATGAAGTGCCCCAAGTGCGGCTATGACCTCATCACGCACGAATGGGACGGAATCCAGATCGACCAGTGTACGCATTGCCACGGCGTCTGGTTCGACGCCGGCGAGGCGGAGGCGCTCATGAAGACCTCGGCCCCGAACATTCTGGCGCGCGTTTTCCGCGCCGTCGCGAAGGGCGTGACGCGGAAGTGACAGATCCGAAGATCACCCCCGAGCTGGTGCAAGAACACAACCTCACACCCGACGAATACGCGCGCATCGTAGCGATGCTCGGTCGGACGCCGACGTTCCCGGAGCTGGGCATCTTCTCCGCGCTGTGGAGCGAGCACTGCTCCTACAAACATTCGCGGCCGATCCTCAAGACTTTCCCAACGACCGGCCCGCAGGTCGTTCAGGGCCCCGGCGAAAACGCCGGCGTCTTGCGCCTCCCCAACGGCTGGGCCGTCGCGTTCAAGATCGAATCGCACAACCATCCGTCGGCCGTCGAGCCGTACCAGGGGGCGGCGACGGGCGCCGGCGGCATCTTGCGCGATGTCTTTACGATGGGCGCGCGCCCGGTCGCGCTGCTCAACAGTCTCCGGTTCGGCTCGCTGGACGAGGCGCGCAACCGCTATCTGTTCGCCGGCGTGGTCCGCGGGATCGGCGACTATGGCAACTGCGTGGGCGTCCCCACCGTCGGCGGCGAAGTGGACTTCGCGCCGGGGTACTCCGGCAATCCGCTCGTCAACGCGATGTGCGTCGGCGTCCTGAAGGAGAAGGATCTCATCAAGGCCGCCGCGCAGGGCGTGGGCAACATCCTGCTTGCCGTCGGCTCGAGCACCGGTCGAGACGGGATCCACGGCGCCTCGTTCGCCTCGGAGGAGTTGACGCACGAAAGCGAGCAGCGCCGTCCCCAGGTCCAGGTGGGCGATCCCTTCACCGAGAAGTTGCTGCTCGAGGCGAGCCTCGAGCTGATCGCCTCGGGGCACATCGTGGCCATCCAGGACATGGGCGCGGCCGGTCTGACCTCCTCCTCGGCGGAAATGGCCGCGCGCGGCGGCGTCGGGGTGGAGATCGATCTCTCCAAGGTCCCGACCCGCGAGCCGGGGATGACGCCGTATGAGATCCTGCTGTCGGAATCGCAAGAGCGGATGCTCGTTGTCGCCAAGACCGACCGCGTCAAAGAGGTCCAGGCGATCGCCGCGAAGTGGGAGCTCACCGCGACGCCGATCGGCAAGGTGACGGACGACGGGATGTATCGCTGCACATGGCAAGGCAACGTCGTCGTCGAGATTCCCGGACGTCAGCTCGTCGAAGACTGCCCCGTCTATTACCCGGACGCCAAAGAGGATCCCCGGATTGTCGCCCTGCGAGCCGCATCTCCGACGCACGACGCACGACGCACGTCTCCCACAGACGCCTTACTTACGCTGTTAGATGCTCCATCAGTGGCGAGTAAGCGGTGGGTCTTCGAGCAGTACGACTCGACCGTCCAGGCGAGCACGGTCATCCCTCCCGGCGGCGACGCCGGAGTGGTGCGCGTGCGGCACGAGGACTTCGGCATCGCGGTCAAGACCGACTGCAACAGCCGCTACGTGCGGCTCGATCCGTACGAGGGTGGCAAGGCGACGGTCGCGGAGGCCGCGCGGAACGTCGCGTGCACGGGCGCGCGGCCGCTCGGCATTACCGACTGCCTGAACTTCGGCAGCCCCGAGCGCCCCGCGGTCTTCTATCAGTTCCGCGAAGCGTGTCGCGGCATCGCCGATGCCTGCCGGGCACTTGGAACGCCGGTGACGGGAGGCAATGTCTCTTTCTATAATGAGAGCCCGACCGGCGCGGTCGATCCCACACCGGTCGTTGGGATGATCGGGCTGCTGGCGCGGGCGGACCGCGCGGTGCCAAGCCATGCGCGCGCGAGCGGCGACGTGGTGTTCGTTCTCGGCGAGACTCGCGCCGAGCTGGGGGGCTCCGCGTACTGGGAGGTGTGCCAGGATTTCAGTGGCGGCCAGCCGCCTCGTGTGGACTTGGAGGCCGAGAAGCGCCTCATCGAGCTCCTGGTAACCGGTGCGGAACGCGGACTATTCCATTCCGCTCATGATTGTTCGCACGGAGGCTTGGGCGTCGCGCTCGCCGAGGTCGCGATGGGGGGCCCGTACGCGGAACACGGATTCGGTCTGGACGTTGATGTTACGACGTACGACGCACGACTCACGACGCACGAGTTGTTGTTCAGCGAATCTCACGGGCGCGCCGTCGTCACGTGTGCCCCGGAGCGCGTGGCCGCGATCCAAGCGTTCGCCGGCGAGCTCGGCGTCCCGCTCTTCCGCGCCGGCACCGTCGGCTCGAAGGATGGGGCCGTCCGCATCGCGCTGCGAGACGGACAGATCGAGGAGTCTGTCTCGCGTCTCAGAGACGTATATTTCAGCGCCATTCCTCGACGTATGGGAGACTG
>Ga0137418_10003241_pt1 | contig 14957 bp, 13 predicted proteins | sample CZODoug3_1_2_16f_FD_122242 | JGI IMG/M metagenome (GOLD analysis project Ga0137418, IMG submission 122242) | Vadose zone soil fungal communities from Angelo Coast Range Reserve, California, USA - CZODoug3_1_2_16fungal (Hybrid Assembly) | ecosystem: Environmental > Terrestrial > Soil > Vadose... | reverse complement strand
CGACCGCATGGTCGCCGCGATAATCAGCGCCGAGGGTATCGAGATCGTCCCGATCAGCGTGGTTTCTCGCATCACCAATCTGCTGCACTTGCTGCGCTTTCAATTTGCCAAATTTCGAATGGGAGCCGCATATACGGACAAATTCGCCCAGCCGCTTCTGCGCGCCACGCTGGCCCATCTAGAAGGACTGTACCGCGAGTTGATTGAGCCGATTCGCCCACGGCTGACCGGCAAGCACGTGATCTTTGTCCCACACGGGCCGTTGCATTTCTTGCCCTTTCACGCGCTGCGCAACGGCGAAGAATATTTGTGTGACGCCTACACCGTCTCGTATGCCCCAAGTGCCAATGTATTTGCTCTATGCCAGGAAAAGACCGACGGTCACAGTCGCAATTCCCTCGTTCTGGGAATTCCGGACCAGCGCGCACCATTGATTCTCAGCGAAGTTCAGTCGGTAGCCGCCCTCCTTCCGCAGACCGAGCTATTCGTTGGCGCCCAGGCCACTGCCCAAGTTTTGCGACAACGTGGCTTGGAAACCGGGGTTCTGCACGTAGCGACGCACGGCCTCTACCGCCAGGATAATCCGATGTTTTCCGGCATCAAGCTCGGCGACGGCTACTTGAACCTCTACGACCTCTACCAAATGCGCTTGGGAGCGAAACTAGTGACGCTCAGCGGCTGCGCCACGGGAATGAACTCGGTAGCCGATGGCGACGAACTACTCGGCTTGCAGCGCGGCCTGTTCTGCGCCGGCGCGAGTTCGCTCCTGCTATCGCTGTGGGATGTGCATGACCAAAGCACCGCGGAGCTAATGCAAGAGTTCTATCGAGGCTACGTCGCGTCCGGAGAGATGGTCGGCTCGTTGCGCACGGCCATGCGCAAGATCAGAGAGCAGAACCCCCACCCCTATTTCTGGGCGCCCTTCGTCCTGGTCGGCAAAGTCGCGGCAAACGCACCCACTTAGCTGATTCCTCTGCGTGCCCTAGCCTATATTTTTTCCCTTCCCGCCCTCCCTTCTGTCGTGAGGCGAGAAGACTCGCCACTGTCTGCTGGGGAGCAGACGGAACGGAAAAACGGGGGAACGAACAAAATGAAGCATTTTACGATAGAGGAATGGATCGATTTCGCGAACGAAGCGGTCGCCGGAATCCGCCGCCAAGAGATGGAGAAGCATCTCGAGGAGGGCTGTTCGCGATGCAAGAAAATCGCGTCGCTCTGGCAGAAAGTGCGTCAGACCGCGAAGTCAGCGTCCGAGAGCCAGCCACCAGAGAACGCGGTACGCATTGCCAAGGCAGGGTTTGCAGGTGTGCGGCTACAGGGCAAGCCAGCAAAAGCGCCCGGACTCGTGGAACTGCTGTTCGACAGCTTCTTGCAACCCTTGGCGCAAGGGGCTCGGTCCTCAGGCTCGGAAATTAGGCAAATGCTCTATCGTGCAGATCCATATCAAGTGGACGTGCACATTGAGGCCACTCCCGGTGCGAACAAGCTGGTCGTGATGGGCCAATTGCTGGACCTGCGGAACCCGGACGTCCCGGGGCGCGGTGTCCCGGTGACCATCTCGAACCTGCGCGGGCACGTGGTGCAAACGGTGACTAACGAATTTGGTGAGTTCCGGGAAGAGATTCGGACCAGCAGCGACTTGGAACTGAAGCTCCTGGCTGAAGGCGAGGAAGCGGTAATCATATCGCTGCGTGATCCACTGGCGCAGCGTCCAGATACGGTGAACTAGGTATGGTGGCTGATATCCGGTCGGGATACAGTTTCTCACTTAGACAAACCGTACTGGTACTTTAGTCGTACGAGAGTTCGGTCGGAGAACCACTCGTACTATTGGCGGCCCCGAGGCGGAACGAAAGAATTTGAGGCACGCGCCCAAGCTGCTGACCAGACCAGTTGTCTAAGTTGAGGAGGGCCGTAAGGTACAGCCATGAAACGCAAATTACTCCCAGCGGTAATTATTGCGGCAATGATGATAACGGCGGCGAAGCCAGCCGAAGCGCAGCAACGCTACATCGTGCGCACCACAGGTGGCCTAAATTCGGTCCTAAACCTATGCTTATCAGCTAACTGCCAGGTGCAGGGCTCGCTCGATGGCCCAGTTGGACAGACCTACCTGGTGACGTCCACCGGCAACATATTGCAGGCATTGATCGGCGGCGTGGTAAACCTGCTAGAAGCCCTGCTAGGAATTCAGAGCATTGAGGCCGATCGCGCGTTGCCGATTCCGCTGCCCCCCATCAATAACGCTCCTTACGGACTGACCGACACCACCCCAGTGAGTTATTTCGGAAGTGTAGTGACCCACGGCTACGCTGCTCAGACCGCAGGGCAAATCATTCGGCTGACGGACGCCCACAAAGGGTTCGGAATCAGTGGCTCCGGAGTTGTGGCGGTAATCGATACTGGCGTTGACGTCAATCACCCTGTTCTTGTTCCGGTGCTGCTGCCTGGCTATGACTTTACGCGCAACCAACCAGGAGCTTCCGAATGGCTGGATTGGCCTCTAAGCGGAACTTCGACGGCAACGGGCCAGTCTGGTGTCGTGCAACAACAAAGCGCAGCCATCCTCGATCAGCAGTCCGCCGCAATTCTTGACGGTAAGCCGTGCGGAGCCTTTGGTCACGGAACGATGACCTCTGGGTTGGTCCATCTCGCCGCGCCTACCGCGAAGATCCTGCCATTGAAGGCGTTTACCGCGAGCGGCACCGGCTATCTCTCGAACATCATCGCCGCTCTGTACTACGCCGTGCAGCACAAGGCGAATGTGGTCAATATGAGCTTCGATCTCGCCACCCCATCGCCGGCCCTGTCCCAGGCTGTTTCCTACGCCAATCGCGCCAATGTGGTCTTGGTGGCTGCCGCCGGGAATGAAAGCACCAGCGCGCGCGTCTACCCAGCGGCCATAAGCGGCTACGTAATGGGCATCGCTTCCACAACGGACTGGGACGCGCGATCTTCGTTCTCGAATTACGGCTCGGCCGACGTCTGGATCGCGGCTCCCGGCGAATATGTGATCAGCACGTTCCCGGGCGGCTCCTATGCCGCGGCTTCCGGCACATCTTTTAGCTCCCCATTGGTCGCGGGGACAGCGGCGCTCCTTCTCAACGCCAAAACGGGATTGAATCAGTCGCAAGCCGCCAGCGCGCTCGCGCACGGCCGCACACTAACTCCTGACCTCAATCACGGCCGCCTGGACGCCTACCAGGCGATCTCCGCGTGGAAATCCGCCGGCAGCGGATGGTCCTGGTAAGGACCGTGATCCTCGAGGGAATTTCGGTGCTCACCTTAACCCCTGCGAGAAATGAAGCCTCGGATTCGCTCAAGATCAAGCAGGTGGAAGAGCAAGTTTCCGCGCTACGCACTTCGGTCATCTGTGCGTTCAACCAGCTCCTGGACCTCAAGGACCTGAACACCGGGGTGCACAGTACGCGCCTGGCGGAATGGGGCATGCGCGTCGGCCAGGAACTCGGCCTCGAAGAGCCGGTGCTGCAAAACCTGGAGATTGCCGCGCTGCTTCACGATATCGGAAAAGTTGGCGTTCCCGACGCCATCCTGCGAAAGCCCGGAAAACTGGAAGCCGACGAGTACGCGTTGATGAAGAAGCATCCCGAGTATGGCTGGGCGGTACTGCGCATGCTGCCTGGGTTTGAGCGCGCCGCGCTCGACATTTTGCATCACCATGAAACTTTCGATGGCAAAGGCTATCCCGCAGGTTTGAAGGAGACGGAAGTCCCCATCGTTTCGCGAATTGTTTCAGTCATCGACGCGTTCGATGCCATGGTCTCCTCGCGACCATACCGCAGGGGATTGCCATTCGAGGAGGCGGTTCGCCGCCTCATTGTGGCCAGCGGCACTCAGTTCGATCCTGTCGTCGTGCAGTGCTTTCTTTCCTTTGCGCAAACGGAAATGGCAGGCGTATTCGCTGCCGCCGGCACTTCCGTTTCTTCCGCCCTGTAACTCACAGCATAGTAGTGGCTTGCGCATCCGTGCGGAGAAAGAGGCCATTTGCGCCGGTTTTTAACTTTATCCTATAGACGATGACTCACCCAACCAGCCAGGAGCGCCGCCAGAAGACGCGCAGCAAAATCCCGCGCATGATTCGCGTGCGGCCGTCGGAGCCGACGGCGGAAGAATTCGACGAAATCTTGCCAACCATAAACGCCTCTCGAAACAGTGTTTACTTTGTCCCGCAAAATGGCGTTTTCGAGCTGAAAATGCGCGTCTTCATCACCTTCCCGTACGCTAGCGACCCAGGTGCAATCAATCAAGAATTCCTCGGTCAGGTCACCCGCGTTGACGTGCTACCGGGCAACAAGCAGGGTGTGGCCGTGCACCTGTTGATGCCCATCTACGTTGGCACCAAAGAGACCATCCGCTGAATCTAACTGCAGCTTGAGAGCGCCGCCTGAATTGGCGGTAAACTTCTCGCACCCTCTGGGAGCCCACCTCTTCGATGGCCGGTAAAATAAAAGGTTCACGCGGACTACTTCTCATCGCCGCGTTCAAGCTGATCAAGGCTGTGGGGCTTCTGGCCCTGGGCATCGGCGCGCTAAGACTGTTGCACAAAGACGTAGCAGCCGAGATCGCCCAATGGCTTGACGCCTTGCGCGTCGACCCTCACAACCATTACATCCAAGCACTGATCGAGAAATTGGGAATGGTAGATGACCGAAAACTCAAAGCGCTAAGTATCGGGACTTTCTTTTACTCCGCTCTATTTTTCACCGAGGGTGTTGGGCTCGCACTACGCAAGACGTGGGCCGAGTATTTGACGATCATTTCTACGGCGTCTCTTCTGCCCCTCGAGGTCTATGAAATCGCCAAGCGTGCGGACGCGGCGAGGATCGTTGTGCTATTGGCCAACATCGCTATCGTGGTGTACCTGGTGATCGAGGTTCGCAGGACACGCCATACGCAACACTGAAATCTGGACTTCATCTGACTTCGCGAACGTGTGCGATCAGGTTCCGAATGCTGTTGGTCAGCTCCACAACTTCTCCTTCTCCCTGAATATCGAAATCAATTTCATAATTGCCGGCCGCCGCGTGGTCGACCGCTTCCTTGAGGCTGACTAGCGGTTTCACGACTTGGCGGGGCAGAACAAAGCTGATCCATACGCTCGCCAGGAACGTAATCATAGAAACGATGGCCAGCGACCATTCGGCGCGAGAAATCAGGCGCTTCGCCTTGCGGTGATCGCTTTCGATGCGTCCCCAGTTTCTCGCCTCCAGTTGCGAAGCCAAGTCCAGAACGTCCTGCCCGGAATTCTGCAAGTCCACCGTAATTTGCCGAAGCGCCGGACTTACCTCCTGAACCGTCTTGGAAATTTGTGTGTCAAAGGAGTCCACGCGATCGCGCAACTCGTCGACCAACTGCGAGCGCCGTTTATAGCGCGCGCTCTTTAGCAGATTGTCCAGGTCGTGCTCGTAGGCCGTCACCACCGCATTGATGCGGTCCGCCGGAGCCTGCCCCGGCCTTCCCACCAGCCCCGCCGCGGTTTCCACTCGCTCTCGATACTGGTGAATCGCATCCAGCGATTTTTGGGTGATTTCCTGATCCGAGGGATTCAGGTCGCGGATAGCCTCCAGGATCTGCTCGATTTTTCCGATGGACTCGCGCACCGCTTGCAGCGAAGCCACGTCGTTGAGCAGCAGGTAATTGCGCTCGGCGCGCCGCGAATCAAGCATCTCGATGGTGGCTTGCTGCGCAAGCGTAGCCGCCGGCGCGTCATAGCTCACGATGTGTTCGACAATGAACCCGATCTGGAAAAGGTAATACACCGCCAGCACGATCACTGGCACCAGAATCACGCGAACCACACCCAGACTGTAGGCCACCCGCCGCCGCAGCGAACTCCCCGGCGCCAGGATCCGGAACACTCGGCGTATTCGTGATTCCATCAAGCCAACCCTCCTGCGGCAACCTGCACGATACTATGCCAAAAGGAGGGAAGCGAAGTCTCAGAACGTCAGCGATCTGAGACTTCGCGCGCCGGATGCCGCAGGCCAATCAGGGTCAATCACGGCCAATCGGGGCTAATCAGGGATTGATGTCTTCCTTTTTCTCCAGCCGGGCAATCATCCGCTGAATTCCCGGCTTCGCAACTTCTGGTGCGTTGACCAAGGCGGCCTTCATTTCCTTGCTAGCCGTCTCATAGTCGCCCTTTGCCGACGCCATGCGCGCCAGCTCGCCGTGCGAGTACCACTCGTTCGGATGCTTCTTCACGTTCACCTTGAAGACCGCAAATCCTTCCTCTTGCTTCTTTTGAATTTGCAGCCCGCGCCCGTAGCTGTGCAACTGTACGCCGCTGGCCACGTCCAGTGCCTTGGTCTTCAACGCCGCGGCTTCTTCCTTTTTCCCCTGCGCCTCCAATATTTGCGACTTGCCCAGCAAATTCTCAAAGCGCTCCTCGATTTGGATCGATTGATCCTCCCACTTCATGGCCTGATCCAAATTCGTATTGGCGTCGATCAGCCAATTCGCCGCTTCGTCAAATCCCGCCCAGCTAAATCCGCCGGTATTGCGAAGCTGGTTTTGGATGCTGCGCAACACGATCGCATTCACGTCCGCCGACACCCGGAAGGGAACTGCCACCTTTTCCCATCGCAAAGTGACCGCCACCGAATCCGGCTTGGGATCGTCGAACGAATACTCCAGCGCTTCCACGAATTCCGCGGCATGCGGCTTGACGTTCACGCGCAGTGCATCTTCCTTGTCGTTATAGCTGAAGCTGCCCCACGATGTGGAATTCTTCGAAAAAATAATCGTCCATTGATCCGCGGTGGGAATAGTGTGCAGCCCATAAGTCCCCGCCGGCAGCGCGTGGCCCTCGACGGAAACGTCGTCCGTAAACGAAATCGTGGTGTTCTCATTCGCCCCCGCGCGCCAAGTCTGCCCGTAGGGCACGGCCTTGCCCCAAATCTCCCGCCCGCCCACCAGCGGCCGGCAATAATTCACGGTGATATCCGTAAGCCCAATCCGCTGTGTACCGATCGCCCGCTGGCTCAACGTAGGAAGTCGCAGCTCGATGGCCTGCCCGCCATTCTTGAACTGCGCCCGCGCATTCCCGGCGAAACCGCCGAGCGCCAGCGCAAGCCCCGCACACGAAATAAATAGTCTCCTCATACACACCCTCCTCTTCGATAGGGAACCGCTTCTAGGCGCGATTCCACACACTGCTGTCGGCATAGACGGCCCGCCGCCGCTACTCGTAAGCAGCATTTTTTGCCAGCGCCAGCCGCACTCACCTCGCGCCGCAACAAAAATCTTTCCCTTCATCCCTCCACAACCGTTTGACAACCAGGGCCTCGGCTTTTTAACATAGGCATTCACACGGAAGTCTAAGAACTGCGGCTCGAGTCGCAGCAAACTTGTACAAATGCCGTACATCGTTGTGTAAAGCTAAATTTATATGATCACAGTAACCGACCTTACCAAAAGGTACGCGCGTCACACCGCTGTCGACCACATCTCCTTCGAAGTCCACAAAGGGCAGATCGTCGGGTTCCTCGGCCCCAACGGCGCGGGCAAAACCACCACCATGCGCATGCTGACGTGTTTCCTCCCGCCCACGTCCGGCACCGCCACGGTTGCGGGCTTCGATGTCCTCGAGCAATCCTTCGAGGTCAAGAAGCGCATCGGCTATTTGCCGGAGACGCCTCCGTTATATCCGGAAATGCGCACCGTCGAATATCTGCAGTTTGTCGGCAGCTTGAAGGGCCTGGCCAAAGCCGAACTCGCCAAGCGTGTTGACTATGTTTGCGACCGCTGCGCCATCGTCGACGTGAAAGACAAGCTGCTCGGCAAGCTTTCCAAAGGTTATCGCCAGCGCGTCGGCCTCGCCCAAGCCATCATCCACAATCCCGACGTCCTGATTCTCGACGAGCCCACCTCCGGCCTGGACCCCAAGCAAATCAATGACACGCGCGAGTTGATCAAGAGCCTGGCCGGCGATCACACCATCATTTTGAGCACGCACATTCTTCCCGAAGTCGAGCAGACCTGCGAACAAGTCATCATCATCAACAAGGGCAAGCTCGTCGCCACCGATTCCGTAAGCAATTTGCAGAATCGTGCGCGCGGCGCTGAATCCCTGTTGGTGGAAATTGGCGCGCGCAACGGTCTCGTCGATCCGGCCAAGGTGCAAACTCGCTTGGAACTCGTTCCCGGTGTTAGCCGCGTTGTCCTCAAGAACAAGCGCGAAAATCGCTCCGTCTTTGAAGTGGAAAGCCGCAAAGGCCTGGTTCGCGGCGATCTCGCTCGCTCCATCGTCGAAGCCGGCTGGGACCTTAACGAATTGCGCCCCGCCGCCGTCAGTCTCGAAGAAGTTTTCTTGCAGCTCACCGGCAATGTGGCCGCAGCGCCCGCCGAAGAAGCCGCCGTAACCGCAGGAGTCAAGTAGATGCGAAACGTCTGGGTTATTCTCCGCAAAGAGCTGCGCAGCTATTTCGTTTCCCCGGTTGCGTATATCTTGCTGGCCCTGTTTGCCGTAATTTTCGGATTTTTCTTCTGGAACATTCTTGGTTTCTTCGTTTTCCGCGGCATGGAATCGCAGATGCGCGGTCAAATGATGCCGATGAACATCAACGAAGACGTCATCCGCCCGCTGCTCTCCAATGTCAGCGTCATTGGCTTGTTCCTGATTCCCATGATCACCATGCGCCTCTTTGCCGAAGAGAAGCGCACCGGCACGATCGAATTGCTGGCCACCTCGCCAGTCAGCGATGTGGAAGTTATTTTGGGCAAGTGGCTTTCGGCCGTCATTCTGTACGCGTCCATGCTCCTGCTTACGGCCGTGAATTTCCTCTTCCTTTTTAAATATGGCCATCCGGACTGGAAGCCTCTTCTGATTGGTTATCTCGGTTTGTTGTTGCAAGCGGGTGCCTTGCTCGCCATCGGAACCTTCATATCCACGCTCACAAAAAATCAAATCATCGCCGGCGCTGTAACCTTTGCGGTGTGCTTGCTCCTGTGGATTCTTGAATGGGTCAGCGGCTACGAGACCGCCACTTGGGCGCGCGTAGCGGCCTATATGTCCGTCATCACTCATTTCGAGTCCTTCTCGAAAGGTTTGTTGGATTTCAAGGACGCGATCTTCTACGTCACACTAATTTTCTTCGGACTCTTCCTGACCGCTCGGTCCATGGAGTCCCTGCGGTGGAGGTCGTAAGTGGGTACTCAGTTCCTCAAAGCGCGGCAAACCAAATACGCGGCCTATGCCGCCATATACGTCCTGGTGGTTATCGCCATCATCGCCACCGCCAACGTGCTGGCCAATCGCTACGACAAATCGTACGACACGACCGCCAACAAGCGTTACAGCCTCTCCGATCAAACCGTAAAAATCGTCAAGGGCCTGAAGCAGGACGCCACCATCACCTACTTCGATCAGCCCCGCGGGTTCCGGGCGGCCAAGGATCAGCTCGACCTGTACTCGAATCTTTCGCCAAAAGTTCACGTCAAGTACGTCGACGCCGATAAAGAAAACATGCTGGCGCGTGAAGCTGGCATCAAAAACTACGGCACCGCCATCGTTCAAATTGGCGCCAACAAGCAGGAAGCCAAAGGCCTGAACGAAGAGGGCATCACCGGCGCGTTCATTCGCGATTTGAAGAACACCACCCGCACCGTTTGCTTTGTCACCGGCAGCGGCGAGCACCAGATCGACGATTCCAGCCGCAACGGCTTTTCCCAATTCAAGGAATTGTTGGGCAAGGATGAATACGTCGCGAAATCCATTAACCTCCTGCAAAAAGCGGAAATTCCCAGCGACTGCACCGTTCTCGTAGTGGCTGGCCCCAGCGGCGATTACCAGCAGCCAGAAGTCGATGCCATTAAGAAATTCGTCGAAGACGGCGGGCGCGCCCTTTTTATGCTGGATCCGCCACTAAAGGTGGGCCGCTCTGAAATTGCCGACAACGATGCGCTGACCAGCGTGTTGAAGAATTGGGGCGTTACGCTCGACAAAGACTTGATCCTGGACATGAATCCCATCGGCCAACTGGCCGGCCTCGGCCCCCAAGTCGCCCTGGTCACTAGTTACGACTCGCATCCTATCGTCAGCGAGATGAAAGGCACCGCTACTGGATTCCCACTTTCCCGTTCCATGGACGTGAAGAACGGTGACAAGACCACCGTGCAAAAATTGTTTGGTTCGTCAGAGTCCAGCCTGGCCACTGAAAAGCTGAATTCGCCGGAAGTTAATCCCAGCGATCCCAAAAATAAAAAAGGTCCGCTGACTATCGCCGCGGCCGGTAACTACAACACCGGCAAAGAAAATTCGCAAGGCCGCTTCGTCGTGATCGGCAGCTCGGCGTGGGCCGCCAATTCCTTCCTTAGATTCAACGGCAACCGAGACTTGGCCCTGAACGCCATGAACTGGCTTTCCTCCGACGAAGACTTGATTTCCATTCGTCCCAAAGAGCCGGAAGATCGCCGCATCACCCTGACTCACGCGCAGATGAGCTGGGTTCGCACCATCAGTCAATTCCTGCTGCCGCTCATCGTGGTTTTCGCCGGCGTCTCGGTATGGTGGCGCAGAAGGTAAGCAAAGCACGATGAATTTAGAGCAAGCCAAACCGAACCATGAAAAATAGCGGCCATGAAAAATAGCGGACTGTTGATTGCTGCCGTCGTCCTCGCTGTGCTCAGCGGCGTGCTCTATTGGTCCAACCGTCACCCCGCATCGGAAAATACTGCGAAAGCTTCCATCGACACTCCGCCCAAGATTCTCGCGCTGAAGCAGGAAGACATTTCCAAAATTGAAATCAAGAAGAAGGGCGGGGAAGCAGTGGACCTCGCCAAAACCAGCACCGGCAAGTGGGAGATCACTGCCCCTAAGCCACTCGGCGCCGACCAGGAATCTGTCTCCAGCCTGCTCTCTAGCGTCTCCACGCTGAATTCCGAGCGCCTCGTGGACGACAAGCCCACGGATTTGACCCAATACGGCCTCGCGCAGCCTGCGCTCGAGATCGGCCTCACCACCAAAGACGCCAAGCCGCAAAAATTACTCGTCGGCGATGACACGCCCGTCGGCAACGCCGTATTCGCCAAGCTCGATGGCGATCCCCGCGTGTTCACCATCGCCAGCTACAACAAGACCAGCCTCGACAAATCCGCCAACGACCTTCGCGACAAGCGTCTGCTCACCCTCGATTTTGACAAGCTCAGTCAGCTCGAACTCGCCACCAAGAAACAAGACATCCAGTTCGGCCGCAACAAACAGGAATGGCAAATCGTCAAGCCCAAGCCCTCTCGCGCCGATAATTTTCAGGTCGAGGAAATCGTGCGCAAGCTGCGCGACGCCAAGATGGACACCTCCACGACTGATGTGGATGCCAAGAAAGCCTCCGCCGCATTCGCCTCCGCAACGCAGGTCGCTACCGCAAAGGTCACCGATGCCGCCAGTACGCAAGAGCTGCAAATCCGCAAAAGCAAAGACGATTACTACGCAAAATCAACCGCCGTCCCCGGCATTTACAAAGTCTCGAACGACATAGGTCAAGGGCTCGACAAAAATGTCGACGATTTCCGCAACAAAAAACTTTTCGATTTCGGATTCGATGAACCCGGCAAAGTCGAACTCCACGACGGCGCAAAAGCCTATTTCTTCACCAAAGGCGGGCAAGATTGGTGGTCTGGCGACAGCAAAAAACTCGACTCCGCGACCGTGCAGCCTCTTATAGACAAAATTCGCGAACTCTCCGCCAGCAAGTTTGTTGCCTCGGGATTCACCTCCCCAGCCGTCCAGGTCTCCGTCGTTTCCAATGACGGCAAGCGCGTAGAAAAAGTTGTGATCGCAAAATCAGGCGACACCTACGTCGCCAAGCGCGACAACGAGCCTGCCCTCTACCAACTCGACTCCTCTTCCGTCACCGATCTGCAAAAACTAGCCGTTGAAGTAAAACCCGCACCCGCACCCGCGCCCACCAAGAAGTAAAAATTAGCTCTCCGTACGCGACCAGCACTGTTTTGTGTGGAGTGCGGCGGTCTTGTGTATCCTGAGCCTCGAAGGGCCGCCGCCTTTTCGCATGCAGCAGCGCCTGAAGACCATCCGGGGCTTCTGGTTTGTCCCCTTGGTGGCCGAGTCTGAGCCTCTAGCACATGAATGGTGTCAATCCATCGTCACTAAGTTAAGGCGGGATGCCCATCGCCGAAAAATACCGCAAACGGGGTATAGAAACATCTCGCTCACCCAAGAAACATGGATACAGGAGACGCGCCCGCTGAGACTTCGCGGTAGACGAATGCAGCACAGCACTCACAGCAGGTTTCGTCCTGGCACACAAGATAACGGCGGTATCCGTGTAGTTCCCAAGCCCGCAGCAGCGCAAAGCATCCCACCGCTTCTTCTCGATCTTGATGGCACGCTTGTTGACAGCGTCTACGAACACGTAATGGCGTGGCGCGAAGCGCTCGAAGATGTCGAAATTCGCTTGCCGCACTGGAAAATTCACCGCCGCATCGGCATGAGCGGGCGCCTCTTTCTGCCCACACTTCTCCGCGAACTCGGCAAGAAGATCGACAAAGCGGAAATTCAAACCATAGAAAAGATACGCGCCAGCATCTTCCGCAAGATGATTCCGGAGATTCGCGTCCAGCCCGGCGCGAAACAACTGCTGCAATATTTTGACAAGGTCGGCGCGCGCTGGGCCCTGGCCACCAGCGGCGAACGCTCGCAAGTTGATCAATTGCTTAGGAACTTCGAGATCCCTTCAACGGTTCCGGTGATAACCGGCGACGATGTGGCCGCCGCGAAACCTGCGCCGGACACCTTTGTCCTTGCCGCCCAGCGCTTGGATGTTTCGCCGCATGACTCCATCGTCATCGGCGATAGCCCCTGGGATCTCCTCGCCGCCCAGCGTATGAAAGGTCTCGGGATTGGCTTGCTATGCGGCGGCTACGCGCAAGAGGAGCTGGAAAGAGCCGGTGCGTACCGCGTCTACGACGATCCCGCCGATTTGCTGGCCCATATCGAAGAACTCGGCATTCAAACCGAGTGACATTGTAGCGCCCGCTTTCTGCCTGCCCGCCTATTGTGCGGGAAGCGGGCTCTTGCACCTGTTACAGATACTAAAATCAAGAGGAGCCATGGCCACACAAAGACAAGGAAAAGCCGCACGATCAAATGTTAAGAAAGCTGCCCAAGCCGCCAAACGCAAACGCACCATTGCTCATTTGCCTAAATCCACTCGCACCGCTCTAGGAAAGCAAGCCGCCAAAGTCGCCAGGCAAAGCCGCTCGTCGCGATAGTTATGCAAACAGGACCTTAAATTCCAGCCGGGCAACAAATCCCCAAAATGATTTTTCCGGAGAATAGCTATGAAAGCCGTCGTTTACCATGGAATTGGAGACATTCGACTCGACAACATCAAGGAGCCTTCTATAAAACACGATTTCGACGCCATTGTGCGTTTGACCGCCAGCGCTATCTGCGGCACCGATTTGCATTTCGTGCGTGGCACCGTGCCGGGTATGCAAGAAGGAACTGTTCTCGGTCATGAGGGCGTCGGTGTCGTCGAAGAAGTCGGCAAAGGCGTTCGAAATGTAAAGTCCGGCGATCGCGTCGTCATTCCTTCCACCATCGCTTGCGGCTACTGTTCCTACTGCCGCGCCGGTTACTACGCGCAATGCGATAACGCCAATCCCAACGGCCCGCTGGCCGGCACAGCTTTTTTCGGTGGACCCAAAAATTCCGGTCCCTTTCATGGATTGCAAGCCGAATTTGCCCGCGTCCCATTCGCAAACGTTGGCTTGGTTAAGCTTCCTGAGGAGGTCACCGACGACCAGGCCATCCTCACCTCCGATATTTTTCCCACCGGCTACTTCGGCGCCGAAATAGCGAACATTCATCCCGGCGCCACGGTCGCAGTCTTTGGTTGCGGCCCTGTCGGCCAATTCGTCATCGCCAGCGCCAAACTTTTCGGTGCTGGACGCATCATCGCGATTGACACTATCTCCACGCGCCTGGAAATGGCTCAGGATCAAGGCGCCGAAATTATCGACTTCAGTTCCACCGATCCTATCGAAGCTATTCGCGAATTAACCGGCGGCATTGGCGTGGATCGCGCCGTCGATGCGGTAGGCGTCGATGCCAATCGCCCTTCGAAAGGTCCTGCGCACGATCGCGCGAAAGACAAAGAGTTTGACAGCGAAGTCCAAAAGATTGCGCCCAAGCGCAAACCGGACGGCGCAAACTGGAATCCCGGCGCTGGCCCCTCGCAAGCTCTGCAATGGGCCGTGGACGCGCTCGCCAAAGCGGGAACCCTGAGCGTTATCGGTGTCTATCCGGAAACCGCGCAAACTTTTCCCATCGGCAAAGCCATGAACAAGAACCTGACCGTGCGCATGGGCAATTGCAATCATCGCAAATACATTCCCAAGCTCGTCGATCTGATTCGCACCGATGTCGTCAATCCTTCCTCTGTGCTGACCAATCTCGAGCCGCTAACTTCCGCCATCGATGCCTACAAACTCTTCGACCGCCGCGAACCCGGTTGGATCAAAGTCGAACTCCTCCCCGCCGCATAAACAGACCCCGTAGGGGCGCAGCATTGCTGCGCCCCAGCTTACCCAGGCGTAAAACCCGTGTCGTCGTCACGTCGTTCTAAGGTTTCAGTCTTTCTTTTTCAACAGCCAAAACACCAAAAATCCCTGCGTCCTCCGCCTCCGGGTCCATGCATCTAATCTCCTATGGCTATCGCACCACCGGCAGAGCCACATCTCCGGGACGTCAGTTCCGCAAGGATAATCACGCGCGGCTATTTCCGGATGCTGAACTTCTTCGACATCGCCGAAGCGATCGATCTGGAGCAGTTGCGCATTCTTCTCGGCCCGCACACCGCGCCCCGCTCTCCCGGTTTCGTCCATCTCACTCCCGAATACGCGCAAGCCCAGAATCCTCCACTGGAAGAATCGCTCGAGCCTCACACCCTTCCCAGCGGCGAAAAGTTGAGCGG
>Ga0137418_10003240_pt1 | contig 14957 bp, 13 predicted proteins | sample CZODoug3_1_2_16f_FD_122242 | JGI IMG/M metagenome (GOLD analysis project Ga0137418, IMG submission 122242) | Vadose zone soil fungal communities from Angelo Coast Range Reserve, California, USA - CZODoug3_1_2_16fungal (Hybrid Assembly) | ecosystem: Environmental > Terrestrial > Soil > Vadose... | reverse complement strand
TGGGCGGCGTCGCCGAACACGGCGGGCACGTTGCGCGCGCGCAGGCTCTTGACGATGTCCGGGTCGGTCTCGATGACGACGTAAGGAATGCCGAACGTCTCCAGGGCCTCGCCGATCGCGCTGCCCACGCGACCGAAGCCGCACAGGACCACGTGACCCTCCAGCACCGGTGCCGATGGCAGGCCGAGCGCCGGCGCGGAGCCCTTGGCCAGGCGCGCCGGGCCGATCCAGCGCGGGACCAGCCGCACCAGGGCCGCATTGATCAAGATGGTCACCAGCGAAGCGGCCAGGGTGGCGCTGTAGAGGTCCGGGCCGACGTGACCGGCCTGGCGCGCCACCTGGACCAGGATGAACGAGAACTCGCCGATCTGGGCGAGGCCGACGCCGATCAGCAAGGCCGTCGACAACGACTCGCGGAAGAGCAGCGCGACCACCGTCCAGATCGCCCACTGGCCGATCACGACGAGCCCCACCAGCACCCCGAGCAGCGCGATGTGGTCGACGACCACACGCAGGTCGATGAGAACACCGACCGTCACGAAGAAGAGCGCGACGAACGCGTCGCGCAGCGACAGGAGCCGGGCGAGCATCTCGTGTGCGTAGTCCGACTGGTTGATGAGGAGCCCGGCCAGGAACGCGCCGAGCGCCAGCGACAACCCCGCCGCCTGGGTGACCGCCGCGGCCCCGAGCCCGAGGGCGAGCGTCACGAGCAGCAGGAGCTCGTCGTTCCGCGTCCTCGCCACACGCGCCAGGACCTGGGGCAGGATGCGCGAGGCGAGATAGAAGAACGGCACCAGGATCGCCGCCGCCGTCAGGATCGCCTTCGCGACGGCCAGGAGCCGATCGCCCTGCATCGTCCCCAGCGCCGGGATCAGAATGATCAGGACGACCGCCGCCAGGTCTTCGACGAGCGTGATCCCGATCATGATCCGGCCGTGCCGGCTGTGGAGCTCGCCGCGGTCGAGCAGCAAGCGAGCCAGCACCATCGTGCTGGCGGGGGACACGACCATGCCGACGACCGCGCCGGTGATCGGGCTCCAGCCGAGCAGGGTCCCGACCGCGAGCCCGAGGGCCGTCGACAGGACGATGCCGATCGGCCCGCCGACGAGCGCGATCCACTTCACGCCCATGAGGTCCTTCAGCGAGAACTCGATCCCGAGCGAGAACATCAGCAGCACGACGCCGATCTCCGCGAAGAGCTCGAACGTGTGGATGTCGGAGACCGCCGGCCCGGGGGTCAGGGGGCTGATGAGAAGACCGCCGATGACGTAGCCGAGAATCAGCGGCTGGCGGGCCAGCCAGGCGAGCGATCCGCCGAGCACCGCGGCGACGAAGACGTAGGCGAGGTCCCTGAAGAGGATGGGATCCGCGCTCATGTCGCGCTCACGGCCACGTAGAGATCGAGCAGGTTCGTGCGAGTCGGCCCGGACACGAGCAGATCGTCGCTCGCGCGCAGAAACCGGTAGGCGTCGTTGTCGGCCAGCGCGCGCCGCGCATCGGCTCCGGCGGCCGATCCGCGCGCGATGCTCCCGGCGTCGACGATCGCGCCCGTCGCGTCGGTCGGGCCGTCGGTGCCGTCGGTGCCGGCCGCGAGGATCGTGATGCGATCGCTCGGCTGCAGCTCGAGCGCCGCCGCCAGGGCGAACTCCTGACAGCGCCCCCCCTTGCCCTGCCCTCGGACCGTCACGGTGGTCTCGCCGCCCGCGATGAGGCACGCGGGCGGCGGGAGCCGGCGCGCGCGCGCGACGAAATCGCGCGCGACGTCACGGGCCTCGCCCTGGAGCTCGCGCGTCGCGAGCTCGGTCATGTAGCCCAGGCGTCTGGCCGTCGCTGCCGCCGCGTCGGTGACGAGCGCGTTGTTGCCAATCACCACGTTGGTGACGCGATCGAAGAGCGGATCCCCCGGCTTCGGCGTCTCCTGGATCTCGCCGGCGCGCCCGGCCTCGAGACGCCGCATGACCGACGCCGGCACGCGGCCCGAGAGCCCGCGCCGCGCCAGCACCTCGAGTGCGTCGGCGAAGGTGGTCGGATCGGGCGCCGTGGGCCCCGAGGCGATCACGTCGAGCGGGTCGCCGATCACGTCCGACAGCGCGAGCGTGAGCACCGTGGCCGGCGAGGCGGCGCGGGCAAGCTGGCCGCCCTTGAAGACCGACAGGTGCTTGCGGACGAGGTTGAGCTCGCCGATCGCCGCGCCGCAGGCGAGGAGGAGCCGCGTGACCTCCTGCTTCTCGGCCAGCGTGACCGGTGGCGCGGGCGCCGGCGTCAGGGCGGACCCGCCACCGGAGACCAGGAACAGGACGAGGTCGCCTTCACCCGCGCTTCGCGCGATCTCGAGGAGGCGCCCGGAGGCCGCGAGCCCACGCGCGTCGGGCACGGGATGGCCCGCCTCGGCGATCTCGACGCGCAAGCGCTGGCCTTCCTGCCAATCTGCCGGCATTTTCTTGTTCCGGTGGGAATACGGACGAGCAGTCAAGAACGGAAGAAGAGGGAAGAAAACTTTTTGGGGCGAGCTAGTTCCGGGAAATCATTGCTAATTGGGGATTGGACCATCGAGGCTGGAACTACGGTTCGCCCAGCACCACGAACCCCGCCCAGAGGACAGGATCTTCCGGAAGAGGCAACTTGCCGAATGGGGTATTTACCTGGAGTTGTCCGTTCCGCAGTGAACGGAGGAGGTGGAGTTGCGCCGTTCGCAACGCCTCGCCCTTGCTCCAGGTTTCTGTGCGGTTGGCGAAAGAACGATAGAAATCCGCAATGAGTTGGGATGCCGGCTCATCGGCAACGTCCCAAAGCGTCGAAACCACGGACGAGGTGCGCCCCCAGAAACCCGGCCGCGCCCGTGATCGCGCCCATCACCCAGTCGGAAGGACGCAGCGCCGCCTCGACCACCGCGGCTTCGCCCGCCGCCGCCTCGATGCCGGAGCCGGCGAGCGCGGACTTGAGCTCGTCGTAGCAGGCCGGGTCGGAGACCGCCGCAAAGCTCGCATTGAGATCGCGCGCGAGCCGCGCCAGCGCCGCCGCATTGCGCGCGGCCGTCACCGCCACCACGCGATAGCGTCCGCGGTTGCGCTTGATCAGGTCGATGGTGCTGGTGCCGATCGATCCGGTGGCGCCCAGAATCGTGATCGAGCGCATGGCCGGCGCGGACTGGCGATCGGATCGGGACAGCGGTACGGCACTCGTCATCGCATCACCACGGTCCTCGACCTCACCACACCAAAAGACCGCGCGCCGGCGCCGCGAAGCCGCTGCGCAGGATGCCGATCACCGCGGCCGCTACGGCGGCCGCCAGGAAGCCATCGAGCCGGTCCATGATCCCGCCGTGTCCCGGAATGACATGTCCGGCGTCCTTGACGCCGAACCGGCGTTTGAACGCGGATTCGAACAGGTCGCCGGCCTGCGACACGGCGGAGAGTAGCAGGGCGACGCGCACGATCGCGAGCGAATTCGGCAGATGGACATACCGCGCGATCGCAAGCGCGACCACGATCGCGCCGAAAGCGCCGCCGATCGCGCCCGACCAGGTCTTCTTGGGACTGACGCGCGGCCAGAGCTTCGGGCCGCCAATGAAGCGCCCGACGAAATAGCCGCAAATGTCGGTCGCCCACACGATGCCGAACAGGAAGATCATCGCCACCAAGCCGTAGCTTGGATCGTCGCGCAACAGCACGCAGACGAACAGCAAGGAGCCGGCATAGAGCACGCCCGCCCCCATCCATAAGCGCAACGGATTGGTGCGCGCCCCGATGGCCGCCACCACCGCGCCGAGGCCGATGAAGGGCAGGATGCTGGCGCCGAGGCCGAGCAACGCGCAGGCCCCCGCCAGCGCGATGGTGAACTCGCCCACGACGCCGAACATGTCGGTGGGCTGCGCCACGATCTTGCGCCACTCCCACATGATGCCGCAGGCCGCGATCGTCCAGAATGCGACGAAGGGCCAGTCGCCGAGATAGGCGGTGAAGACCGCGAGCGGCGCCAACACCGCCGCCGAGAGGATGCGCAGCGTGAGCTCGCTGCGCGCGCCCGTTCTCGCCGTCGTGGGTGCCGGATTTTCGGTGTTCACAGCGTCACGATCCGGTGCGCGCCGCCAGCCCGCCGAAGCGGCGCTCGCGCCGGTGGAATTCCAGAATGGCGTCCTCGAGCGCGCGTCGGTCGAATTCGGGCCAATAGATCGGCAGGAACACGAGCTCGCTATAGGCCGCCTGCCACATCAGGAAATTCGACAGGCGCTGCTCGCCGCTGGTGCGGATGATGAGATCGGGATCCGGCACGTCGGGCGCGTCGAGAAAGGACGCCAGCGTCTCGGCGGTGAGCGCCTCGGGCGCCAGCCTGCCGGCCGCCACCTCGGCGGCGGCGCGGCGGGCGGCGCGCGCGATTTCCTGGCGGGCGCCGTAGTTGAAGGCGACGAGCAGCACCAGGCCGGTATTGGCGCGGGTCAGATCCTCGGCCTCCTGCAACAGCCGGCCGATGTCCGGATCGAGGCCCTCGCGTTCGCCGATGACGCGCACCCGCACATTGTTGCGGTGCAGATCGGCGAGGTCGTTGCGAACGAAGCGCCGCAAGAGACCCATCAGCTCGGTTATCTCGGCCGGCGGACGCGACCAGTTCTCCGAGCTGAACGAGAAGATCGTCAGGAAGTCGATGCCGAGATCGCCGGCCGCGCGCACGGTGCGGCGCAGCGCCTCGACGCCGCGCCGGTGGCCCTCCACGCGCGGCAGCCCGCGCTGGGCCGCCCAACGTCCGTTGCCGTCCATGATGATGGCAACGTGTCGTGGCGCGCCGAAGCCATCGCTGAGTTTCGGCGCCGCCTCGGATTCGGACATGTCGTCCTGCCCTTGCCTCGTCCGGCCTGCTTCGGCCGCGGCTCTATGTTGTGGCATGTTCCACGGCGGACCGGCGTCCCTCCGGATCCCTCGTCCGGGCCTTCGCCGGAACCCGCTCTCAAACCGTCATGATCTCTTTTTCTTTTTGCGCCAGCACCTGATCGATCTCGGTGATCATCTGGTCGGTCGCCTTCTGGACCTCGCCCGACATGCGCTTTTCGTCGTCTTCGCTGATCTTGTGATCCTTTTCCATCTTCTTGAGCAGATCGAGCCCATCGCGGCGCACGTGGCGCACCGCGATGCGCGCGGTCTCGGAGTATTTATGCGCGACCTTGACCAGCTCCTTGCGCCGCTCCTCGTTGAGCTCGGGAATGCGCAGCCGGATCACCTGGCCCTCGGTCGAGGGCGCGAGGCCGAGATTGGCGGCGATGATCGCCTTCTCGACCGCATGCACCATCGACTTGTCCCATACCTGCACCGAGATCAGCCGCGGCTCGGGCACGCTGATGGTCGCCAGCTGATTGAGCGGCATGTGGCTCCCATAGGCGTCCGCCTGAACGTGGTCGAGCAGATGCGTCGACGCGCGGCCGGTGCGCAGGCCGCTGAGCTCCTGCCGGAGGATTCCCATGGCGCCCTGCATGCGGCGCTTGAGTTCATTGAGGTCGTAAGTCGCGGTCGCCATGAGCGCCTCTCCTCGAAACCGTTTTTTTGCCTCGGACCACTGCGGCCCTTCCTGCGCACCGTGCGCGCCGTCCGACTCAACCGCCGACGGTGGTCGATCGCCCTTTGCCGCGCAGCACGGACTCGATCGCGCCTTTCGCACGGATCGAGAACACGATGATAGGTATACGGTTTTCACGGGCAAGCGCAAAGGCGGTGGCGTCCATGACCTTGAGGTTGCGGTCGATCGCTTCCTGGTGGGTGAGCCGCTCGTAGCGCGACGCCTTGGGGTCGAGTTTCGGGTCGGCGCTGTAGACGCCGTCGACATTGGTGGCCTTGAGCACCGCCTGGGCGTCCATCTCGGCCGCCCGCAGCACCGCCGTGGTGTCGGTGGTAAAGAAAGGGTTGCCGGTGCCGCCCGCGAAGATCACCACCCGGTTGTCGTCGAGATGGCGCAGCGCGCGCTGGCGCTCATAGGTTTCGCACACCTGCGGCATCGCGAGCGCCGACATGGTGCGGGCGGGCGCGCCGGCGCGCTCGATCGCGGCTTCGAGTATCAGCGCGTTCATCACGGTGGCGAGCATCCCCATGGCGTCGCCGGTCGAGCGCGACACGCCATGCTCGGAAATCTCGACGCCGCGCAGGATATTGCCGCCGCCCACCACCACCCCGAGGGTGACGCCGAGCGCACGCGTCGCCACCAAGTCGGCCGCATAGCTCTCAATGGTCGCCCGATCGATGCCGAAGGGCTCCGAGCCGCTCAGGGCCTCGCCCGACAGCTTGATGACGACGCGTCGATAGGCGGGCTCAGGCATGGCGCGATCCCCCCGGGCGGGTCATCGGAGCATTTTCCGGCGAAGTGGGAACCGGTTCGCCGTAGAAAATGCGACAAAACATGGAATCCGGCAGAACATTTGCCTCGCAGCGCGGACTGCCGCAACCCGCAACACGTCACTGCTCCTGGCGCTCGATCCCCTCGCCGACCGCGAAACGCACGAAGCCGGTGACCTTGATCGGGCCGCCGACCTTGCCTTCGGCTTCTTTCAGCGCCTGGGCGACCGACTTGGCCGGATCGTGGATATAGGGCTGCTCGAGCAGGCAGGCCTCCTTGTAGAAGGTCTTGAGCCCCGATTCGACGATCTTGGCAATGACATTGTCGGGTTTGCCCTGCTGGCGGAATTTGTCGGCCAGCACGTCCTTCTCGCGCGCCACCACGACCGGGTCGAGGCCCGACGGATCGACCGCCTGCGGATTGGAGGCCGCGACATGCATCGCCACCAGCCGCCCGAGCGCCGTGAGCTCGTCGCTCTTGCCCGGGCTTTCGAGTCCGACCAGCACGCCGATCTTGCCGAGCCCGTCGACCACCGAGCTGTGCACATAGCTGCCGATCGCGCCTTGGCTGACCGACAGCGCGCCGGCGCGGCGCAGCGTCAGGTTCTCGCCGATGGTGGCGACGCCTTCCGCCAGCGCATGCTCGACCGTGGCGCTGCCGGCCTTGGCGGCCTTGATCTTCTCGACATCGGGGCCGACGTCGAGCGCCACCTGGGCCACCATCTTGACCAGGCCCTGGAACAGGTCGTTGCGGGCGACGAAATCGGTTTCCGAATTGACCTCGACCAGCACGCCCTTGGTGCCCGCGACCTTGACGGCGATCAGGCCCTCGGCCGCGATGCGGCCGGCCTTCTTGGCGGCCTTGGCGAGGCCCTTCTTGCGCAGCCAATCGACGGCCGCCTCCATGTCGCCCTGGGTCTCGCCGAGCGCGGCCTTGCAATCCATCATGCCCGCGCCGGTCTTCTCGCGCAGGTCCTTGACCATCGAAGCGCTGATGTTCGCCATCGCCATAAATCCTCGATCAATTCACTTGATTACGATGCGGGTCTTGCTCCGGGACCGGTGCCGGTCCACGGAAGAAAATGCGACCATGACCATGCATTCAGCCGGCCGGCGTGCTCCGGACCCGACCGGAGCACGTCCGTGCCTATTCGGTTTCCGCGCTGAGCGCCTTCGCCTGCGCGATCCAGCCGTCGACGCGCCCGGGCAATCCCATTTCCTCGCCCACGTTGTGGGCGGCTTCCGGACCGAGCGCCGCGATCTGCCAATAATGGAAGATGCCCAGGTCGTTGAGCTTCTTCTCGATCGCGGGGGACACGCCGGTGAGCTTGGCGAGATCGTCGGCGACGCCGCGCGGACCGGAGAGCGCCTCGAAGCCGAGCGACTTCTCGGCCGGCACTTCCTCGACCACGGGCGCGACCGCAGCGCCGGTATCGACGCCCATCTCGCCCTGCGCGCGCCCGATGCCGTCGATCGCCGCCTTGGCGATCAGGTCGCAATAGAGCGTGATGGCGCGCCCGGCGTCGTCGTTTCCGGGCACCACATAGGTGATGCCGTCCGGATTGCAGTTGGTGTCGACCACGGCGGCGACCGGAATGCCGAGGCGCTGCGCCTCCTTGATGGCGATGTCTTCCTTGTTGGTGTCGATCACGAACAGGAGATCGGGCAGCCCGCCCATGTCCTTGATGCCGCCGAGCGAGCGGTTGAGCTTGTCGCGCTCGCGCGTGAGCGTGAGGCGCTCCTTCTTGGTGTAGCCATGCGCCTCGCCGGAATCGAGCATCTCGTCGAGCTTGCGCAGGCGCTTGATCGACAGCGAGATGGTCTTCCAGTTGGTGAGCGTGCCACCCAGCCAGCGCGAATTGACGAAATACTGCGCCGACTTCTTGGCCGCCTCGGCGACGCCGTCCTGCGCCTGGCGCTTGGTGCCGACGAACAGGATGCGGCCGCCCTTGGCGACCGTGTCGCTCACCGCCGTCAGGGCGCGGTGGAGCATCGGCACGGTCTGGGCGAGGTCGATGATGTGGATGTTGTTGCGGGTGCCGAAGATGTAGCTCCCCATCTTCGGGTTCCAGCGGTGGGATTGGTGACCGAAATGCACCCCAGCTTCGAGCAGCTGGCGCATCGAATAGTCGGGCATTGCCATCGTCGTTCTCCGGTTGGTTCCGCCGCGGATGTGTGAGCGATAAGAAGACCTTACGGCCGGCTTAGCGCCACCGGACGGCCAGGGGGCCAGAATCCGCGTGTGAGATGGCGGCTATATAACGGGGCGGGTGCCCGAACGCAAGGCGAACGAGGCCTGTCTGCCCCGCTTGCGGCCCTACCCTCCCCGCCACTCGCTTCGCTTGCGGGGGAGGCAATCGGCGCGGGGATTAACTCAGTTCACCGCGTCGGCGTCCAACAGGCCGTCGGTGGCTACGCACCCCACCCGGTGACCGGCACATTGTTGCCCTTCACCAGGGTCGACGGCGCTTCGTGAATGACGAAATCCGCCGGCCCCTGGATGATCTTGTTGGCGTCGTCGATGGCATTGCCGAGCTTGATGTTGGGCGGCTTCGGGCCGTTTTGATCGATGAACTTCAGGTAAGCGCCCGTCAGCACGAACGTGTCCTTGTTGCCCGGCTTTAGCAGGAAAGCCTTGAGGTCCTTCTTGGCCGGATCCTCGATGAACCAGGTGTATTGCCGGCGGAAGAATTTCGGGATGATGACCGCACCTTTATCGGCCGCGGGCTTCGAGCCCGCCGGCCGCGTCTTCAGGGTCCGGTCAAGCGTGCCGATATCGCTGGTATAACCCTGTGCGGTCCAGATATTGCGCTTCTTGTTTTGCGCCGTCTTGGCGCCAGCGGTGAGTTTCCTGATCTCCTGCACCATCATTGAATCGTAGAAGGTCGGAAAGGCCCAGCCCTGCTCGACCAGCCAATGATTGATGTTGACGTCCTTGCCGCCCTTGCTGAGGATGATATCGCCGACGAAGCGGCCATATTTATCGAAGACGTCGTTGGGCTTGTTGACCCGCGTGATGACGCGGCAGGGCAAGGCGCCGGTACCGAATGTCTTGAGAAACGCCGCCAGGCCGATGGTCGCGCTCTCCCCGAAATGCTGGCGCAGATTGATGTGTCCGCGCGGCGGCCTGAAATGCAGCTCCGGCGCGTCGATGCCCTGCAGGCGGACGGTGATCTGCGATTTGCTGTTGATCACCATTTTCGGCTTGCGCTTCTTGCCGGTTTTCTTGTCGACGGAATCGGAACCTTTCATGAAAGCGCCCGCAAAGGCGCTGGTCGGCTTGGCGGGCGCGCCCGGCGTCTTCTGAAAGGTGAAGGACGACGGCCCGACGACGTGCACAATGATCTTGGCCGTGTCGGCGTCCGACAAGCCCTGCGGCCAGAATTGCGCGATATCGATCATCCCCGTGACGGTCAAAATCCCCTTAGGCTTTTCCATTTTATCGCCCTCCGCGTGCTGATCCCGAGCCTGCCACCGTTCGTTGTCATCGGCAAGGGTGGCACCCTCAATTGCAGCATCGGGCTCCCGGCCGCGCTGGCGTTGCGCCAAGCCTGCCCGATGCGGGGCGCGCGCTGGTCCCGGATCGGATCAAATAGGCCGGCGCGCTTTTCCGGTCGCGGGCGTCGTGGGGTGTCACGTCACCGCGTTGGCGTCCCGCAGGCTGTCGAACAGCGCGGCGCGCCGCATATAGGTCTTGGACGCGACCGGGTCGTCGGCGGTGCGCCGCAGCTCGTCGAACTTGGCCGCGCGCGCGGCCGGGTCGCGCTCTTCCATCAGGCGCTTGTTGGCGATCGTCTGTGCCTGCACGTATTCGACCGCGGCGTGGCGGCGCTGCCGGCTGTAGAGATCGAGCAGGTCTTCGGTCGCCTCGCGCTTGATGACGCGCGCGAGCTTCCCGGCGAGGTTGATGGCGTCGTGGATCCCGCCATTCATGCCCATGCCGCCGATCGGATTGTTGACGTGGGCGGAATCGCCCGCGAGAAGCACCCGGCCCTGCCGGAACGTGGCCGCCACGCGCTGGCTCACCGGATAGACGTTGACATATTCGATCTGGTAGCGGCCCGCCTTGGGAAAGAATTTCTGCAACCGCTCCTCGACCCGCTCGGGCGACAGCGAGACCTCGTCCGGCTCGTCGCCGCCGACCGGGAAGATCGCCCGCCACAGCCCGCCCGGGCTCTCGCCGCGCACCTTGAACAGGTTGCACCATTCGGTCGGATCGGAAAAATAATTGCGGAACACCAGGTCCGGATTGACGGTGCCGAAATCGAAACGGGTCGCGATCTTGATGAATTTCTCCGGATAGGTGAATCCCTGGAACTCGATGCCGGCGAGCCGGCGCACGGTCGAGCGGCCGCCGTCGCAGGCGATCACATAGGAGGCCGGCAGCCGGCCCTCGCCGTCCTGCGACGTGAAGGCGATCTCGACGCCATCGGGCGTCTGCGTCATCCCGGTGACGCAATGGGCGAAGCGCACGTCGAAATCGTCCGCATTGGCGTATTCCGCCGCGATCGAGGCGGTGAGCTTGTACTGCTCGTATTGCAGCACGAAGGGAAACTCGAACTCGTCACGCATGCGGGTAAGATCGAACTCGGCCACGACCGCCTGCGTCGCCCGGTCATGGAAGCGGTAGCTCGGCGACACCAGCCCGAGCGGGATGATCTTGCGCGTCACACCCAGCTCGTCGAGCAGGCCCAGCGTCGGCGGATGGATCGAGGCGGCGCGCTGGTCCTTCACCGGCGCCGGTTCCTGCTCGAACACCGTCACCGGCACGCCGCGCTGGTTGAGCGCCAGCGCGCACACCATGCCGACCGGGCCGGCGCCTACGATCACGACCCGCGAAGTGGATTTCTGTTCCGTCATGCTGCGATGTCACTCTTTCGACAGATCGGCCCTTGGTCGCATTTTCTGCGGCCGGCCGCTATCCATCCCGGATCGAGTCCGGGAAACGTGTTGGCGACGAATTCTCCCCTACTCGGCCTTGATGCCCAGCTCGCGCACGAGATCGCGCCACAGCTCGGTATCCGCCGCGATGATCCGGGCGAATTCCGCCGGCGTATTGACCAGCGGCTCGGCGCCCAGGCGCGACAGGCGTTCGAGAAATTCCGGGCTGCGCTCCGCCGCCATGAGCTCGCGCGACAGCGCGTCGACGATATCGCCCGGCGTGCGGGCGGGCGCAAGCAAGCCGTTATAGGTCACGACCGGCGGGCTCGGCAGCGTTTCGGCGATGGTCGGCACCGCGGGAAGCTGCGGCGAGCGTTCGCGGCCGGTGACCGCGAGCGGCTTCACCTTGCCGGACTCCAGATAGGGCTTGAGCTCGACCGGCGTCGCCGACAGCATCGCGATCTGGCCGCCCAGGAGGTCGGTGAAGGCCGGCGCGAGACCCTTGTAGGGCACGTGGATCATGTCCAATCCGGCGCTGTGGATGAACGCCGCCGAGCTGACATGCGTGAGGCTGCCGGCGCCCGCCGACGCAAACGGGACCTGCCCGGGCCGGGCCTTCACATAGGCGATGAACTCGCCGAGCGTACGCGCCGGAACCGAGGCGCCGACCGTGATCACGAAGGGGCTCGAGGCGACGATCGCGACCGGCGCGAAATCCTTCACCGGATCGAATTTGATGACATGGGTGAACGGCGCCATCGTGACCTGGAACACCGGCGTGAACAGCAGCGTGTAGCCGTCGGGCGCCGCTCGGGCGACCCGATCGGCCGCCACCACGCCGGCGGCGCCGAGCTGGTTCTCCACGATGAAGGTCTGGCGGAAGGCGGTCTGCAGGCGTTCGGCCGTTATGCGCGCGAGCAGATCCGTGATGCCGCCGGCCGCGAAAGGCACCACCAGCACCACCGGCCGCTCGGGCCACGCCGCCTGGGCGGCGCTCGCGCCGGCCAGCAGCATCGCAACGACGATCGACTTGACGCTACGCCACATGGTGACCCGCATTCTTCCCTCCTGAGGCCGGCATCCGCGCGCTGATGCGGTCACCTGGCTCATGCACGGGTCATGCCAGCCGATCGCGGCAACGGGAGCCCGTCGGCACGCGGCATCCGGTCGCGCGCAGCGGACTTCACGCGGCCTTCGGCCGATTGCGCGCGGCCTCAAGCCGCCTTGGCCGGCGTCACGTCCTTGACGGCGCCCTTCCATCCGCTCTCGGTGACGTCGAACACGATGCCCTCGGGGGTCTTGTACTTGACCTCGTAGAAGACGTTCGGGTTGGTCTCCTTGCGACCGGTCAGATAGCTCCCGCCGGCTGCCGTGATCGTCTTGTCGATCGCGTCGAGATCGTCGACCCACATGCCGAAGTGGATCAGGCCGCACACATTCTTCTGGCCCTCGAAGCCCGCGATCGGCTCGTCGCCGAAATTCAACAGCGCCACATTCATGATCCCGTCGGTCATGTAGACGCCGCGCTGGGCATTGCCGGCGCGCGTCATGCCGAAGGCCTTCTCGAAGAATTTCGCGGTGGCCTCCGGGTCGCGGACCGAGATGGCGATGTGGCGCAGCTTGTTGGCCATGTGACGGCTCCCTGATGTCTGTGCGTCCGCTATATGACCGCCGCCGTCGCGCCGGGTCAATCGCCCTCGCGGTTTTGCCGCAGCGACTTGAAGTTGCGCTGCGCGCCGGACCGGCGCTGGAAAGTGGCAGGATCGCAGCGTATCGTCGCGGCGGGCGGATGGCCCGCATTCCGGTCGGACATCGAGATGCGCACGCAGGTCGGGATCATCGGCGCAGGCCCGGCGGGGCTGTTCCTTTCGCACCTGCTCTATCGCGAGGGCGTCGACTGCGTGGTGCTCGAGTCCCGCAGCCGCCAGCATATCGAGACGCGCGTGCGCGCCGGCGTGCTCGAGCAAGGCACCGTCGATCTGATCCATGAGCTCGGGCTCGGCGCGCGGATGCGGCGCGAGGGGATGGTGGACCACGCGCTCGACATCCGCTTCCGCGAAGGCCTCATCCATCTCGATCTTCCGGCGCTCACCGGCGGCAAATCCGCCACCATCTACGGCCAGCAGGAGCTGGTGAAGGATCTGGTCGCCGCCCGGCTTGCGGACGGCGGCGCGCTGCAGTTCGAGGCGGAGGTCGTCGGCCTCGACGGCGTCGAGAGCGCCACGCCGGAAATCCGCTACCGCGTCGCCGGCGAGACCCACACGCTCGCCTGCGACCTGATCGCCGGCTGCGACGGCTTCCACGGCGTCTGCCGCGACGTCTTTCCGCCCGCGACCCTCACCACCTATGACCGCGTTTTTCCCTTCGGCTGGCTCGGCGTCCTTTCGGAATCCCCGCCGTTGCGCGAGATGACTTACGTCAATCACGCGCGCGGCTTCGCCTTGTGCAGCCGGCGCTCGCCCAAGGTTTCGCGTCACTACCTGCAGGTCGCGCCGGACGAAAATCCGGAGCTGTGGCCCGATGACCGCTTCTGGGACGAGCTGCGCGTGAGGCTGGGAGAAGGGGCGGGCGAGCTGGTGGAGGGACGCATCTTCCAGAAGGGCGTGACGCCGGTGCGCTCCTTCGTGGCCGCGCCCATGCATCACGGCCGCGTGTTCCTCGCCGGCGATGCCGCCCATATCGTGCCACCGACCGGCGCCAAGGGCCTCAATCTCGCGGTCGCCGACGTGCGCGTGCTCGCGCGCGCGTTCACCGAATATCTCCACACCGGCCGCGGCGAGCGACTCGATCGCTATTCCGAGACCTGCCTCAAGCGGGTGTGGAAGACGGTGCGCTACTCGACCTACATGACGAATCTTTTGCACCGGTTCGAGTCGCACACGCCGTTCGAGCGCCAGTTGCAACAGGCCGAGCTCGCCTGGATCGCGGGATCGCGCACCGCCAGCGCGGCCGTGGCGGAGAATTATGTCGGGTTGCCGTTCGAGGACGCCGGATGAAATCACGATGCCCGCAAGGCCGCGCCGTCAGTGCAAGAGGCCTGCTCGCTCCGGGCGACCGCCACGAGCGGGTTCCGCAGCTTGTCGTCGGCGTTTCAATCGCGCCAAGTGAGTGGTAAACTCCCGGTTCGGACCTTCTCGGGCCGCCCTCTGAGGCCGACGAATGCCAGTTTGGTACCTTCTCGGCCCGACGGCGGCCGCCGACCTGACGGCGGATCCGGTAGATGAATCCAACCTCGCGGTTCGGCGTTGGTAGAGACAGCGACCTCCAGGTCTTGTGGGAGGACGGCGAACGCGTCTTCTGCAGAGGAGAGAGCCACGCCGACGGTTATCGGACCGCCGTGCTGGCCGTGCTGCCTGCCGCGGAGCATCCGACACCTGCCACTCTCGATCGCCTCGCTCGCGAATACGGATTGAAGGACGAGCTGGACGGGGCGTGGGCGTTGCGACCGCTCGAGCTCCTGCGCGAACGCGGTCGGACCATGCTGGTGCTCGAGGACACCCGCAGCGAGCCGCTCGACCGATTGCTCGGGGCGCCCATGGAGGTGCGGAGCCTTCTGCACCTCGCCATCGCGATCACTGCGGCCCTTACCCAAGTCCATCGGCGCGGCCTCGTCCATAAGGACATCAAGCCGGCCAATATCCTGGTGAACCGCGCGACCGGAGAGGTCAAGCTCACCGGTTTCGGTATCGCTTCGCGTCTGCCGCGCGAGCGGCAGGCGCCCGCGCCGCCCGAGTCGATCGCGGGCACGCTCGCCTATATGGC
>Ga0137418_10003239_pt1 | contig 14959 bp, 9 predicted proteins | sample CZODoug3_1_2_16f_FD_122242 | JGI IMG/M metagenome (GOLD analysis project Ga0137418, IMG submission 122242) | Vadose zone soil fungal communities from Angelo Coast Range Reserve, California, USA - CZODoug3_1_2_16fungal (Hybrid Assembly) | ecosystem: Environmental > Terrestrial > Soil > Vadose... | reverse complement strand
CGAGTGGACTTGCGCGCTCGATACGCATGGATGGTGTCGTGAGCGTCCTCGATCAGGAGGCTCCGGACGCTTCCCGCATTCACGAAAACGGCCTGATCGCGGACGCGCAATGGGACACCGCGTCCTACGGCGCGTGGTCGGCGGATGCCGCGGCGCGCACCGGCGGTTCCAGCCGCCCCGGGGTGGGCCACGACTACGGCACCGCCTCATTCTCGCTCCACCAGCGCGGCATGCCCTTCGACGATGGCTGGCAGGCGGACAATGCCCTCGGCGACATCAACGCGCCGCTCATCAACCTCGCGCGCGTGCAACCGCGCTTTCTTCTGGCGCAGGGGCCGATGGAAGGCGTCGAGAGCGAATGGCGGGGGCCGTCCGCGGTGCAGTTCGTGGCCGGCGCCGGCGAGCCGGGCATCTACGACGGCATCAAGGTCCCAACCTTTCAAACCCTAGGCGGATCCACGGCCACGCTCGGTGCGCAGTGGGCGCCAGCGTCGCAATGGGCGCTGGGCGGAGAATTCGCAGCCGCCCGCGATGTCTCGCTGTACTACCAGCCGCTGGGCACCACGTTCGCCACCGAGCGTATCTCTTCCACCACGGGCTTCCTCACAGCCGCGTGGCAGGATGGCGGCTCGCGCGCACAGATTAATGTCATCGACGGCACCGTGGATGGCAACGGCAACTCGCTCGGTGTGTGGGTGGATGCCTCGCGCACGCAGGGCGCAGTGACGCAGAGCTTCGGCGCGTTCCGTATCGACCCCAATCTCGCCTGGGGCAATCAGCTGATTACCAGCGACGCCCAGGGCGGCTATTACCGCGTGGACTACCAGAGCAGGCGCTGGCTGGCCGACTTCGGAGTGGACCAAGTCAGCTCGGTGTCGGGGACGGGCTCCAGCACCACTTTCGTGAACGCCGATGCGCGCTACCAACTGTCCCGCGACACGGGCTTTGGCGGCGTCGTCAACGTCCGCCGCAGCGTCAGCGCCAGCGCCTGCTCGGTGGAGGGTTACCTCGACAACGCCAACTCCTACGGCATCGGCCGCGGGCAAGTCGACTACGCGACCGATCCGCAAACCCGGGACGCCACTATTACGCTGCAGCAGACCTGGAATATGCGTGCCGGCACTCGCCTGAGCACCACCGCCGCCGTCGACCGGATCCGCAGCACCGCGATCACGAACGTCGTGCAGGACAGCACCATCGTGCGCCTGGCAGTCTACGGGGGCGGAGACCTCACCGCGCGCCTCGCCCTGGATGGCAGCGTCCAATGGGCAACCGCCGTGCAAGGTCAGGCGGCGCCGTCGCGGTCCGCAGATGTTTCACTCACCTGGCAGGTGGCCCGCGCGTGGTCGGTGCTCGCGAGCTACTACGAGAACCGGGTCGGCTCGTGGACGCCGCTGGTCGTGACCTCGCCGCTGGCGCCGCCGACTCCGGCCGTTGTTGCGGCAGCCGGTGAGCGTGGGGTGTTTCTGACGGTGCGCTACCAGGAGGCGCGCGGCGCACACTTCGTGCCGTTGGGTGGTGTGCCAGGCTCGGGATCCGGCCGCCTGAGCGGTGTCGTATACCTGGACACGAACGAGAACGGCCGCTACGACGCCGGTGAATCCGGCGCTGCGAACGTCACGGTAATCCTTGACGGCCGTTTTTCGGTGCGCAGCGACTCCAATGGGCGCTTTGACTTCCCGGCGGTCGCGGCCGGGCACCACGTGCTCACCGTGCAGGCGGACAATCTGCCATTGCCCTGGACCCTCACCAACTCCGGCCGCACCGAGGTCGACGTGGCCACGCGCGACCGCACCGAAGTCCACATCGGTGCGCTGCGACTGAAATAATTGTGCGGCCGCGTTAGCGGCGGTGAACTGGGCCGCAAGCGGCAGCCGCTGGAGCAGGGGGGCGGGAGAGTCGGTGCGCTGTAGCGCATCCAAAGCTCACGACCTCAGGGTAAGCAGAGGAATAAGTGGCCGCCCGAGGAGGAGCAGCAAGGAAGGATAACGATGAGATTGTCTGCAACACACGGGTCTGGGCCAATTCGTGTGGTTTGCGGGATAGCCTAGCGGCCGCTCTTGTCAGACGATTGGCGACATGGCGGCGAACCCTTGTGTCCAATGTCGCGTCTCTCCCCAGGCGAAGACTCGATTGCGCGTAATCGCTCAAGGTTAAGCTGGCGGCGGTCGACCGGTGCCGTGATGAGATGCGCCGCGTAGTGACGCAAGGATCCCCTCCCGTAACGGGGAGGGAGCCTGAAGTTATGCCAGTAGGCATCGACGGATCCAACCTCGACCGCCACTCCCCCTCAGCGTGACCGCGAAGGCGGCGCCGTCGAGCCGCGCACGACCAACGACGGTTGCAGCTGCACCGACGGGAGCACGGCCTTCGGATCGCGCATCTTTCGCAGTAGTAGTAGGGCCGCCTGATTACCCATCTCGGTCAGCGGGATCCGCAGGGTAGTGAGCGGGGGTGCGAAGTGCTCGGCGAACGGCATGTCGTTGTAGCCGGTCACCGAGACGTCCGCAGGGCATTTCAGACCGGCGGCGTCGAGAGCGGCGTAGCATCCCAGCGCCAGCAGATCGTTCGCGGCGACGATGGCGGTGAATCGGCGTTTGCTCTGAATCAGGGTCTGACAGGCGGTGCTGCCGGCGTCACTCGTCAGGGACTTACACTCATACATGATGCGCGGATCGGCCTTTAGGCGGTGAGCTGTCATGGCCTCACGGAATCCCTCGTGCCGCGACTTGCTGGTGGAGGTATTGAGTGGCCCACCAACGTAGGCAAGCTTACGATGGCCGAGCTCGACCAGATGCTCCACTGCCAGACGAATTCCGTAGGAATCGTTGGTCACGACGCTCGTCGCGGTCGCGCCCGAGATCGTGCGATTGACGAGTACGAACGGTACCTGGCGCTTGCGGCACTCAGCGACGATGTCGTCGTTGAGCAGCGCGGTTGCGAGTATGAGTCCGTCGACCTGACGGGAATACAGGGAGTCGAGCACGATGCGCTCGGTCTCCATGGAATTGTCGGTATCCGCGAGGACCGTGACATAACCCTCCGTGCCCATGGTTCGCTCCACCGCGCGCACGATGGGCGGAAAGACTGGGTTGGTCAGGTCCGGGACGATGACCCCGATCGTGCACGACCGGCTGGTCTTGAGGCCAACCGCCATCGAATTGCGCCGGTAACCCAGCGCCTCTGCAATGTGGAGGATATTGGTCGCGACCTTCGCGGACACCAGCGAGCGAGTCTGGGGATTGAGCACTCGCGAAACGGTCGAGTGATGGACGCCCGCGCGCCTGGCAATCTCCTTGATGCCGGAAGGATTCTTGCGCATAGCTCGGAAGAGAATAGGGTATTGCCGTGGGAGCGACAACCGCGCACGACGCCTTGGTGTTGGCGTTGGCACCCGGTGACGTGGGCGCGCGGCGCGCGCGCCGGACGCAGCGGAAAAGGGTTGCACACGGAAGCTGTTGAAGTATAGTAATGCACACGTGTGCATTAATGATGGCTGCGAGGCTACGGATATGACCATCGACCAGACGCTGCGGCGATACCGGCTCGGCTGGATCGGCACCGGCCGCATGGGCTACGCGATGGCTGCGCGCTTGTTGCACGCCGGCTGTCAGGTGGTGGTCTACAACCGGACGAGGGCCAAAGCGGAGCCACTCGCGGCACTGGGTGCATCGATTGTCGATTCGGCGGCCGCCCTAGCCGGTTGCGACATCGTGTTTACCAGCGTCTCCACCTCCGATGATCTGATCAGCGTGATCACCGGCCCGCGCGGCCTGCTGACTGGCCACGAGACACCGAAGCTACTTGTCGATACCTCGAGCGTTTCCGAAGAGGCATCGGCCAAGATACGCGCCGAAGCAGCTAAGCGCGGGACCCAGATGCTCGCGGCGCCCGTCAGCGGCAACGCCAAGGTCGTCGAGACCGGCAAACTGACGCTGGTGGTGTCCGGGCCGGCGGATGCATACAAGATGGCGCTGCCCTTCTTCGACAAGCTGGGTGCCGGCGTGACGTACGTCGGCGAAGGTGAACTGGCCCGCATCGTCAAGATTTGCCACAACCTGCTGCTGGGTGTGATTACCCAGTGCCTCGCAGAGATCACCGTGCTCGCCCAGAAGGCGGGCGTTCCCCGCAGTGCACTCCTGGATTTCATCAATCGCAGCGTCCTGGGTTCGCCGTTCACCACATACAAGGCTCCCGCCTTCGTGAACCTCGATTTCAAGCCGACCTTCACACCACCTTTGCTGTGCAAGGATCTCGACCTCGGCCTGGCCGCCGGCAAGAAGTTAGGCGTGCCGCTGCCCCTCGTGCAGCTCACGCGCGATCTCGTGCAGCAGGTGATCGATCAGGGTGAAACGGAGCGGGATTTCGCCGTCCTCCTGCTGCAGGCTGCGAAGTCGGCGGGCATCGAATTGCAGCCTGAAAACAAGGTCGTAGACGACGGCTTGCACTGAGTGTCGGCATGAGCGCCCGCGACGCAAGCGTTCCTCCCGGGGCCACCCGCCGGGCCAAGCCGTTCTACGCGAAGCTGCACAACCAAGTGATCGTTGCGATCGTCGCCGCGATCATCGTGGGCGCAGCGTGGCCGGGCGTGGCAGTGACGTTGAAGCCACTCGGCGAGGGCTTCATCAAGCTGCTCAGCATGATGATCACGCCCATCGTGTTCTGCATCATCGTGTCGGGCATCGCGGGTATGGGCAACGCAGGTCGCGTCGCCCGAACGGCGGTCAGGGCCCTCGTCTACTTTTACGTTGTGTCCGCGTTGGCACTGCTGCTAGGCCTCATCGCCGCAAACGTCATACCGGTGGGCGCGGGCCTCAACGCGGATCCGAATGCGATCGACACCTCGAGCATCTCCGGCTACGTGACGGCGGCCAAGGACCAGGGCGTCATATCGTTCCTGCTGAATATCATTCCCAACACCATGGTCGACGCCTTCGCGAAAGGCGCCATTCTGCAGGTCATGCTGGTCGCAGTGCTGTTCGGCCTGGCGCTCATTGTGCTCGGCGAGCGCGCGAGAATGGTATCCAGTCTGGTCGACCAGCTCACCAAGGTCGTGTTCTCGATCATCGAGATGATCGTCGCGCTGTCGCCCATCGGAGCCTTCGGCGCCATGGCCTTCACCGTCGGCCGATTTGGACTCCACTCGCTGCTGCCACTGTTGAAACTCATTCTCGTCTTCTACGGCACGTGTGTTGTATTCGTGCTGCTCGTGCTTGTGCCCATCGCGCGGCGGGTCGGTTTCAGCGTCCGGAAGTTCTGCCGCTACATTGTGGACGAACTCCTGCTGGTGCTCGCCACGGCCAATTCGGAAGCGATGCTGCCGCGCCTGATGGAGAAGCTGGAGCGCATGGGGGTGCCCAAGTCGGTGGTGGGCTTGGTCGTTCCCACGGGCTACTCGTTCAATCTAGCGGGCAGCTGCATCTACTTCACACTGTGCGTGGTCTTTATCGCGCAGGCCACCAACACTCCGCTGCCGCTGCAGCGTCAGGTTGTGATTCTGCTCGTCACGATGCTGATGTCCAAGGGCGCGACCGGCTTTACCGGAGCCGGGTTCGTGGTGCTCGCCGCCACCCTGTCAGCGATGCCGGACATACCAATGGCCGGCTTGGCCCTGCTACTCGGCATCGATCCGTTCATGCAACGCGGACGCGGCCTCACGAATTACATCGGCAACGGCATTGCAGCGATCGCCATCGCTGGGTGGGAGAAGAACCTCGACATCGCCGAACTCAACCGTCGCCTCGAGCGCGGTCCGGATGCCGACTTCTCTGCAGCGCTGGGTGTCCCGGCGGCGGAGGCGGCACGGGCGTCGGACGCTCCGAAGGCCGCAACGATCGGGTCGGAAGGGCGGTCCGGGTAAGTGCTCCGGCACTTCTGGTGCACACGTGTGCATTTGAGTGTATAAATATATAAACCGCAGCTGGAACCGGTTGCGGAGCCACACACGGATCGCTGGAGGGGGCTATATGCGCGATTCGCTAAGTCAAGCCGTTGCAGGGCGGACGGCTCGCGGATTCTTGGTTCGAGCGGGCGTGACTACTCTCGCGGTAGGCGCGTCGGTCGTCTGCGGCGCCACGGTGTCGGTGGCGGCGGAGCCTACGGCAGCGTCGGCAGGAACCGGGGGTACAGTCACGCTCGAGGAAATCGTCGTCACCGCACGCAAGCGCAGTGAGAATCTGCTCGATATCCCGGCCTCGATTGTCGCCATTCCCGATAGGGTCATCAAAGAAGCGCACATCACGCAGCTCGATGACATCGGCGGCATGGTCTCGAACCTCAACCTGTTTGAGGCGCACGACAATTCGCCGGCCGTGACGATGCGCGGTGTGGGCGCGTTCGAAGTGGTGCAGGGCGTTGGCTTTTACGCGAACGACGTGCAGCTGTTCGAAGGTCAGACCGTAAGGCCCAGCGACATCGCGCGTATCGAGGTCTTGAAGGGCCCGCAGGGCACGCTGTACGGTGGCGCCAACATCGGCGGCGCGATCAAGTATGTGACCAAGGATCCGACCCCGACCTGGCAGAATGAGGCCACCGTCGAGCTCGGCCAATACAGCACCTGGAACCTTGCTGGCGTGTTGTCGGGTCCGATCACCGACAAGCTTGGCGTGCGCCTGAGCGCCTACGACGACAACCACGATGGCTACATCCACGACACCTACCACAATACGACGTACGGCGAGGGCTACGACCGCGGCGCACGTCTCACGTTCGTCTATGAACCACAGGCAGCAACCAAAGTTCGGCTGGCCGTCAATGGCGACGACTACAATTCGCAGAACCAGAACCTGCTATACCGCGTGACCGAAGATCCGGGATTCACCACGCCGTATAGCGCTAATGAGTACAAATACTCGATCGACGACTATTTCAATCCGTCGTTCCTCCGCAAGATATTCTCGTCGACGCTGCAGATCGATCATCAGCTGAACGACCACGTGGCGCTCACGACGATCACGGCCCAGTTCTTTTCCTACAATCGGGGCGTCACCGACTTCGCCAAGAAGCCGATACCGATCGACCTGCTGTTCCAGAACGCTGACCACCGTGTCTACAGTCAGGAGCTTCGCTTGGGGTCCACTGGCCATAGCGACCTGGACTGGCTGGTCGGCGCCTTTGCGCAGTACCACGGCATTGAATTCAACAACGGCGACTGGCTCTATAACGCAGATCCGAACAATCCCCAGATCGTAGGCACCGACAAAGACGTGCAGGACAAGATCCAGAAGCAGTATGCCCTGTACGGGGATGTCACCTACCACCTCGGCAACTGGCAGCTGGAACTCGGGGTGCGAGGCGAGTACTACACCAGCGACGAAAAGGCCTTTAACGACCAGACGCCGCCTTCGCAGAATCCGCACCTGGCCGCGCCGCAGCTGACCGGGCACGAGTTTTCGCCGCGCGTCTCGGTGCAGTACAAGCTCAGTGCGCAGACGAATGTCTACGGGGCGATCGCGCGTGGCTTCGAACCCGCCGACCTTGTCGAACAGAACTTCCGGATCACCCCAATTCGCCCGGAAATTGCGACCAGCTACGAATTGGGGGTCAAATCACAACTTCCGCGCGGCGCGCAGTTCACCGCCGCGGTGTTCTACATCGACTACAAGGACCGACTCTACAACACGATGCGGTTGGATCCTGCGCTGAATATCGTCGAAGTCGAAACAAACATCGGGCCGTCACGCAACTACGGCGTCGAGGCGGATTTCTCCGTACCCCTCTGGAGCGAGTTCAGGCTGAGCGGTGGCGTCGGCACGACCCGTGCGATCTGGGGGGATGCGTTCTACGCGGATCCGCAGCTGACGGCGGCCGCGCAGGCCGTGAACCCCGCGGCGCCCCCCGTGATACGCAATCTGAACGGGCTTACGGCGCCGTTTACACCGGAGTACTCAGCGAATCTCGCGCTTGAATGGACTCATGCCCTCAGCAACGGCTACAAGCTGGGTGCGAGAATCGATGGCCGGGCGGTCGGCAAGTCTTATTGGGACCCGAATGACTTTGCGAAGCAGGAGCCGTACCAGCTGCTCAACATCGGGGCCCACTTTGACGCTGCCAATTGGACGTTGTCCGCGTACGTCTCGAACGTGACCGGGACAAAGTACAATACGATCTACTGGGACGCGTGGGATGTAGGTGCGCCGCACAGCATCGGACGCATCAACCGTCCCCGGACGTTTGTCGCAAGCGGCACCTTCCGCTTCTAGCAGGGCTCAGCGGGGCGGGCTGGTTCCACGAACCACCCCGCCTAGCGGGGTCAGTTGTTGGACGCCGGCCATAGTGCGGCGTCCAAGTCCATTTAATGAAGGGCCTCTATATGACAGCCAAGGTTTCGGAGCGCCTGACGATTTCGCCGGAGGACGTCGATCCACGTCACGACTGGAAGCGACCTTTGGGTGCGCCCGGAGTGATGAATGTCGACTTCGAGGAACGAGTCGACTTCCGGCGGCTGCATCGTTATCGACTCGGCCGAGCGCGGCAGGCGCTGCGCGCCTCGAAGCTCGGCGCGCTACTGGTATTTGACAACAACAATATCCGCTATGTGACCAGCACGGCTATCGGCGAATGGGCCCGCGACAAGATGTGCCGCTTTGCGGTACTGGCCGGCGATGGCGAGCCGCACCTCTGGGATTTCGGTTCGGCGGCGGCGCACCACCGGATCTACGCTCCCTGGTTGCAGCCGATCTGCTGTCACGCCGGCATGGTGGGTCTGCGCGGAACCGTTCCGCCGGACGCTGGCCTGATCAAGCGGGCGGCGCTCGAGATCAAGGCCGTGCTCGACGAAAACGGCGTCGGTGACATGCCGCTGGGCGTCGACGTGGTCGAACCGCCGATGCTGTTCGAACTGCAGAGCGTTGGGATCGACGTACGTGACGGCCAGCAGACACTGCTCGATGCACGCGAGATCAAGAGCCGCGACGAGATCATGCTGCTCAATACGGCGGCATCGATGGTGGACGGCGCGTATCACATGATCCACGAGAAGCTGAAACCCGGTGTGCGCGAGTCGGACATCGTCGCCAGCGTCAATCACATGCTCTATTCGATGGGGTCCGATGACGTTGAGGCCGTGAACGCGGTGGCCGGTGAACGCTGCAGCCCGCACCCGCACAACTTCACCGACCGGCTGATCCGCCCCGGCGACCAGGCGTTCTTCGACATCATCCAGTCGTACATGGGCTACCGCACCTGCTACTACCGCACCTTCAGTGTCGGCAGCGCGACGGATGCGCAGCGGGACGCCTATAAGCGAGCGCGGGGCTGGATGGATGCGGCAATTGCGCGCGTGCGCCCCGGCGTCGGCACTGACCAGATTGCGGCGGTGTTCCCGAAGGCGGAGGAGTTCGGCTTCCCGAACGAGATGGAGGCCTTTGCGCTGCAATTCGGCCATGGCCTCGGCGTTGCCCTGCACGAGCGGCCGATCGTCAGTCGCCTCGTGTCGATGGATAACCCGTACGAGATCAAGGCGGGCATGGTGTTCGCGCTCGAGACCTATTGCCCCGCCAGCGACGGCCGGTCGGCAGCGCGAATCGAGGAAGAAGTCGTGGTGACCGACAAGGGCTGCGAAATCATTACGTTGTTTCCCGCGGCTGAGCTTCCCATCGCTAACGCTTACTGACGTCAGACAATCGAGGAATTCCATGAGCCAGGCACAGGCCTCGCGCGCGGCCGGAGACTCCAACCCGGACCGGGCGACCCGGCTGAAGCTGTACCGCACTATGCTCGAGGTACGGCTGGTCGAGAAGCGCGCTTACGATCTTTTCATGCAGAACCTGATCAAGGGCACGAGCCATCTCGCGCTCGGACAGGAGGCGATCGCTGCTGGGTTCGGCGTCGCCATGCGCAGGGACGACTACACCTTCTGCACCTATCGCGGTCACGCCCACACGCTCGTGCGTGGCGCGTCGATGGTCGGGGTGCTCGGCGAGCTCATGGGGCGCGAGTGTGGATTGATGGCCGGTAAGGGCGGCTCCATGCATCTCACCAGCGCTGAGCACGGCGCGCTCGGTTCGTACGCAATCGTCGGGGCGCACCTGCCGATCGCGGCCGGTGCCGCTTGGTCAGCGCAGTATCGTGGCACGGAGCAAGCGGCGGTCTGCTTTTTCGGTGACGGTGCGACCAACATCGGCGCGTTCCATGAGGCGCTCAACTTAGCTGCGGTGTGGAAGTTGCCGGTCGTGTTCGTGTGCGAGAACAACCTCTACATGGAGTACACGCCGATCGGCGCGGTGACGGCGGTACCGCATCCCGCCGCTGATCGCGCCGCCGCCTACGGTCTCGATTCGATCATCGTCGACGGCAACGATGTGGACGCCGTCTATGCCGTCGCGATGCGCACGTTGGCGCGCGCCAGGGCGGGAGAGGGGCCTTCGCTGGTGGAGGCCAAGACCTACCGGCACAGCGGCCATTCTCGTGCGGACCCGGGGAAGTACCGGCCGACACGCGAGGTCGAGGCGTGGATGAAGAGGGACCCGCTGCCAACTTACAGGCAGAGGCTGTTGGGCCTGGCGATCCCCGAAGCCGAGCTTGCGGCGATCGAGGGCGACGTGCGGGCGCAAGTCGATGCAGCCACGGAAGCTGCGCGCAAGTCGCCGCCGCCGCCGGTCGAGCTTGCTTTCACGCAAGTGTGGGCGGATGGGGGCTTCGCATGGAGGAATTGACCTATCGTGACGCCGTCGCGCGCGGCATCGCGCAGGAAATGGCGCGCGATCAGAACGTTGTATTCCTCGGCGAGGACATTGCGTCGGCGGGCGGGGTATTCAAAACGACCGGCGGCCTGTTGGAACGGTTTGGCCCGAAGCGGGTGCGCGATACGCCCATCTCCGAGCAGGCCATTGTCGGCGCGGCCATGGGTGCGGCGATGACGGGTCTTCGGCCGATTGCGGAGATCATGTTTTCTGACTTCCTTGCGGTGTGCTGGGACATCGTCGCCAACGAGATGGCGAAGATGCGCTATATGACGAACGGTCAGGTCACGATGCCAGTCGTCATCCGGACGGCCAACGGAGCGGGCTCGCGCTTCGGCGCGCAGCATTCGCAGAGCGTCGAGAACTGGGCGATGATGGTCCCGGGCCTGAAGGTCGTGGCGCCGTCGACTCCAGCCGATGTCATCGGACTGCTGGCGGCCGCTGTCCGTGATCCGGATCCAGTACTGTTCTTCGAGCACAAGTCGCTCTACGGGACCAAGGGCCTGGTACCCGCGGGCACGTTGGTCGACCAACTCGGCAAGGCCAAAGTGTTGCGCCAGGGGAGCGACGTTACGCTGGCGGCGCTAGCGGCCATGGTGCCGCGAGCACTCGCGGCGGCGGAGCGTCTGGCGTCCGAGCACGGAGTCAGCGCCACGGTCGTGGACGTCCGCTCGTTGGTGCCCCTTGACACGGCGACGTTGCTGCGCGAGATCCAGCATACGGGTCGGCTGGTGACCATTGAGGAGAACCCGCGCTTGTGCGGATGGGGCGCCGAGATCGTATCGATTGCCGCGCACGAGATCTTTTATTCGCTGGACGGACCAGCGCTGCGGATAACGACCCCGCACCTGCCGCTGCCGTCGGCGGACAACCTGGAAGACGCGGTATTGCCAACGGTGGACCGCATCGTCAAGGAAATCGTCGAGACCTTCGACTAACAGACGCCCCGATGAAGACCCACCTATTCATTGACGGTACGTGGCGCCCTGCGGCGGACGCCCGTACTTTCGGGGTGGAAGACCCCGCTACGGAGCAGCTTCTGGCGCGGGTTGCCGACGGCACTATCGAGGACGCGCTGGCGGCCGTAGCCGCGGCCGACCGGGCGCTGCCGGCCTGGAGCGCCCGCAGCCCGCGGGAGCGCGGCGAGATCCTGCGTCGCGCGTTCGAGCTGATGATCGAGCGACGCGATGCAATTGCGCGCCTGATCGTGCAGGAGAACGGCAAGGCGTGGCGCGACGCCGTCGGCGAGGTGGCGTACGCCGCCGAGTTCTTCCGCTGGTACGCCGAGGAGGCTGCACGGGCGCTGGGCGAGGTGAGCACGGCGCCGAGCGGCACCAACCGAATCCTGATCCAGCTTCAGCCTGTCGGCGTTTCGCTTCTCGTGACGCCGTGGAACTTCCCGGCGGCGATGGCGGTCCGCAAGATTGGTCCGGCGCTGGCGGCGGGTTGTACGGTCGTGCTGAAGCCCGCTTCGGCCACTCCGCTCACCGCCGTGGCCATCGCCGAAGTGCTTGCTGATGCGGGCGTGCCGGCGGGCGTCGTCAACGTCGTCCCTGCAACGCGGTCGTCAGCGGTTATCAGTGCGATGCTCAGGGACAGTCGGGTCCGCAAGCTCTCCTTCACCGGTTCGACGGAAGTCGGGCGGTTGCTGCTGGCCCGGGCCGCCGAGCGTGTCGTCAGTTGCTCCATGGAGCTCGGCGGCAACTCGCCGTTCATTGTGCTGAACGATGCGGACGTCGATGCAGCAGTGCAGGGCTCCATGATCGCCAAGATGCGCAATTGCGGGCAGGCGTGCACGGCCGCGAACAGGTTCTACGTACAGCGCGGCATCGCCCCGACCTTCGTCACCAAGTTGGTCGCTGCCATGGCGGCTCTCAAGATGGGTAATGGCCTGGATGCGGACGTCGACGTCGGCCCGCTGGTCAATGCCGAGGCACGCGACAAGGTGCAGGAACTAGTCGAGGATGCCGTTGCCCGTGGGGCTCGAGTGCGCTTGGGCGGAAAGACGCCCGGGGGGACCGGGTTCTTCTATCCCCCGACCGTGCTTGACGGTGTTCCGCGCGAGGCGCGCGTACTCAACGAGGAGATCTTCGGTCCCGTGGCGCCGATCGTCGAAGTCGATGATGAGGACGATGCGGTCCGCCTCGCGAACGATACCGAGTATGGCCTCGTCTCGTATCTCTACACCAAGGACCTGGCGCGGGGGCTGCGTCTGGCGGAACGCCTCGACGCCGGGATGGTGGGCCTGAACCGAGGGTTGGTTTCCGATCCTGCGGCACCGTTTGGCGGCATGAAGCAAAGTGGCATCGGGCGCGAGGGCGGACACGACGGGCTCCTGGAGTTCATGGAAAAGAAATACCTGGCGGTCGAGTGGTAAGGCTCGTTGCACGATGAACATCCTGATGCCACAGCTCGGCGAGACTGTCTCGGAAGGCACCATCATCACTTGGCTTAAAAGCGAGGGCGACACGGTACTCGCAGATGAAATACTGCTCGAGATCGAAACCGACAAGGCCGCGACCGAGGTGCCCGCGCCGATCGCCGGCGTATTGACGCGGATCCTGGTGCCTGCGGGGCAGACGGTGGCCGTCGGTACGGCGCTGGCGGTCATCGAGGCCGCCCCGGCTCCGGTGACAACCGCAACGGCCGCGGGCTCACCCTTGGCGGAAACGCCGACTACGGCATCGTGGCCACCGGAGTCCGCCCCGGCCGACGCCGCCCGGGGACGCTGGAATCGCGAGCCCAAATTCGATCGCGCCGGGCAGCCGCTGTCTCCTGCCGTTCGTCGGCTCGTGCGCGAGCACGCACTCGACCCGACCGCAATCGTCGGCGGCGGTCGCAACGGCCGGATCCGCCGCAGGGACGTGCTCGCTCATGTGGCAGGCGCGCCGGCCGCGAAGGCGGTGGCCGTGCTGCCGACCGCCGCAGCCGGGCGACTGGTCCCCTTCAGTCGGCTGCGCAAGCGTATCGCCGAACACATGGTGCGCTCGAAGGCGACTAGTCCGCACGTGCTGCAGGCGGTCGAGGTGGATTTCACCGCCGTGGTGTCGGCGCGCGCGAAGTACAAGGCCGCATTTCAGGATCGCCACGGCGTGACGTTGACGTTCCTACCGTTCGTGGCGCACGCCCTCTGCCGGGCGCTGGCCGAGTATCCGGCCCTGAATGCCAGCATCGAGGGCGAGGTCCTGCGGCTGCATGACGACGTCAATCTGGCCGTGGCCGTCGATCTGAATTTCGAGGGCCTGGTCGCGCCGGTCCTGACACGCGCGCATACCTTGACGCTGACTGCCCTGGCCACCGGCATCCATGGGATCACGCAGCGGGTGCGGTCCGGAAAGTTCAGCGCCGATGAGCTCAAGGGCGGGACTTACACGCTCTCCAATTCCGGCAGCTTTGGCACGTTCCTGACGGCACCCATCATCAACCAGCCGCAGGTGGCCATTCTGTCGATGGATGGCATTCACAAGCGGGCAACCGTCATCGAGTCTGACGCGGGCGATTCGATCGCGATTCGACCAATCGGCGTGCTGGCGCAGTCATTCGATCACCGCGCAGTCGACGGCGCCTATTCGGCGGCGTACTTAAGCACGCTCAAAGGAATGATCGAAGCCCGCGACTGGGAAGCCGCCCTCAACGCTTGACGCCTGGCGGGATCATTTCATTCGAGGCTTTGGTCCGCGTGAATTTCGCGTGATTTTCCTATGCTCATCCGTGCTCTTGCGTGCTCAAAAGACTGCAACGGCCGCACGCCCAGCAATTGACGATCTCGTGTCTCTCAAGTATTTCGGTGGGTTGCGACCTGCATCCTAAGGCAAACGAACGCAAACCCGTTGACGCGGGTACTCATAATGCCGGGGTCGAGGGTTCGAGTCCCTCGAAGGCAGCGGCTAACGCTTCCGGAACCTCAATGTTCTGGGAGGCCATCAGGGAGCGGTTGCCGACCAATATGGAGTTACCGTCGACTGTGGCGCTTATGCCTTCACCGGGTATGTAAGCGAAGCGCTCGGGCTCCGATATGGGGCCATCACGTGCCCTGGCGTAGGCGACAATAGCCCTTCCGAGGGGGTGCTCCGAACGGAATTCAGCTGCCGCTGCTGTTGAGATGATGGAATCTGGGGATTCAGTCCGGCCGGTAGGTGGCCTAATCAGGTTTTCAGCACCTCGGTTGATCGGCGCTACAGTTACCCCGTTGAACGCCCGGCTAGGTGACTTCCCAATCCACGTCGCCGCGCAAATCGGCGGCAATACTGCGCAACTCCACGTCCAGCCGGTCGCGG